>JACKQG010005953.1_pt1 | contig 13172 bp, 15 predicted proteins | sample 8237621 | NCBI WGS metagenome assembly JACKQG01 (sample SAMN15677084, study PRJNA649215) | marine metagenome | biome: marine; feature: Black Sea; material: saline water; isolation source: suspended particulate matter (SPM) from the Black Sea western gyre | collected 2013-06-09/2013-06-10 | depth...
GTTTTTTGAAGTTTATGGTTTTAGAGCCCTAAAGGCTCTAGAAGAGAGATAAAACTTAAATTCTTTGGGGAAATATTTAAATTTTGAAGTATAAAAAGTTAGACTTAACTAACTGCAGCGATTGCAGCGTCGTAGTTAGGCTCTTCAGTGATTTCTGGAACGATCTCTTTATAAGTGACAACACCTTCTTCGTTTACTACGAAGATTGCTCTACAAGTGACACCTGCAAGAACAGAACCGCCTAAAAGCACTCCGTAAGCATTCGCGAAATCTTTGTTTCTAAAGTCAGAAGTGACAGTTAGTTTGTCAATCCCTTCAGCTGAACAAAATCTTCCAGATGCAAATGGAAGGTCAAGAGAAACGATAGTTGCAGTAACATCGCCAAGTGAAGAAGCTTTAGCATTGAAGTTACGAGTCTCAGTTGCACAAACACCTGTGTCTAAAGAAGGAACAACAATAATAAGTTGTTTTTTACCAGTGGCACCACCAACAACAACATCGCCTAAACCATCTGAGTTTACAACAGTGACTGCCGGTGCTTTATCACCTACATTCACCTCATTTCCTATTAATTCTACGTCTGTACCTTTAAATTTTGTAGTTGCCATCCTGGCTCCTTAATTTTAATTTTTGAAAGTATATTTTAAATCAGATAAATTATCTCTTATCTACAAAGAACTTGTTTTTGGGTAAGTTCTACTTAAGTAGACTTTCTTATTTAGAGTATATACTTATAAAATACTTCTAGGGGCAATATCTAGTTCATCTAAAGATGTGAACATTTGTTCTTTATACATTTCAACCGCTACACGGCCTATCATAGCGGCATTGTCAGAACAGTACTGCAGTTCACTCAAAAGTAATTTCGCTTTATGAGGTTCTAAAAGTTTTTCAATTTCACCGCGTAAATAAAGATTCGCACTCGCTCCGCCAACGATGGCAAATGTTTTGGGTTGCACAGTTTTAAAATACTTTTTGAGCTTCATAGTCAGATGCTTTGTTGCGATATGCTCAAATGAAGCTGCTATATCTTTGTAGTTTTGTTTTTCTTCACCAGCTTCTTCCACTGCCAAACGCACTGCATTTTTTAGACCTGAATAAGAAAAGGCGATTAAAGGCGACTGGTGAAGTGGAACGGTGAAGTTGTACTTTAGTCTATCTCCATCTTTTGCCAACTCTTGTATAAGCGGACCGCCGGGATATCCAAGCCCCATCATCTTAGCAACTTTGTCAAAGCTTTCGCCAAAAGAATCATCCATGCTTTTTGCCACAGTTTTAATCTCAGTTAAACTTTTCACTTCCATAACCTGCGTGTGTCCGCCTGAGACCAAAAGCACTGTTAAAGGAAACACAGCCTCTTTTTCTATAAACAAAGAATAAATATGCCCGACTAAATGATTCACCCCGATAAGAGGAATATCAAGAGCAATAGATATAGCCTTGGCCATAGTCACACCCTCAACAAGCGTTACAGCTAAACCAGGGGTGGAAGTAACCGCCACAGCTTTTAAGTCTTTAAAATACGGCTCACATTGCTCTAAAATTTTAGGAAGGGCTTCTGCATGAAGACGGGCTGCTAATTCAGGAACCACTCCCCCATATACAGAATGTTCTAATTCTTGAGAGATTTTTTTATGGAACAGCAGTTTATTTGTCGCTATCTCTGTTATAGAAATTGCACTATCATCACATGAGCTCTCTATACTTAATATCACTTTTACTCTTTCCTATTCTTTTTATCCCAAATAGCAAGACCAAGCACAACAACAATAAGAGTTCCAAACATGATACTCCATATCAAAAAATCAGAAGTAGCAGCTGCTTTATCAATGTTTTCTGTCATAATCTCTATACCTAATTTTATTTACTGACTAATTTACCAAATTTGTACACAAGAGAAAACTCAAGTACATTCGCATCGAGATTACCATCAAGTGCCATAATCTTACCATACATCACTTCCAAGGCGATATCCTTACTTACAGGATACATAAGACCTGCCATAGGTTGTATGATCTTACCTTCTCCACTATCTATACTGCCGCCGCCTGAGGCACCAAGAGCAACTTCTCCAACCAAAAAGATATCATACACTAGAGGTTGGATATAACCTAAACCAAACATACCGGCAGCATAACCACCGGCTTCACCGCTATATGCACCTATTGCCTGACCTGTAAGGTATACATTATCTGTTAAAAATAAATCTAACTTCATCCCCATGAGATGAACATCTTGAATATGACTAGCATTAGTGCTTAGATTATCAGAGTAAAAATAGGTTTGATGCCCTACTCTTAAATGAAATTTTTGTGTGGATAAAGCAGTATAATCAACTTCATTTTTTGCATCAGACAAAGTAATAAAATTACTGTTATATCCCAAGTATGCTTTCATAAAAGTTGCATCAAATCCACCATCAAAAGCATGATAATACCCAACTCCGAGACCTGTACTTATAGCGTCAATTGGTGTGTAATTGAGATTGAGTGAGCCCTTTGCTATCAGTCCTCCACCAGTATCTACTTCACCGCCACCTGCTCCACCTAGAGAGAGTTTTGTCTGAAAATCTAAAGAATTAAAAAGATTTTGTGTATATCCAAGACCAACTAGCACTTCCATATAACCGGTAGCACCACCCATAGCACCTGCACTTTCAAAGTAAGCTAAATAATTCTTTGAGATTTTTTCCCCGTATTCAATCCCTACGAGATTAATATTTTGTGTTAAAGGGGAACCACCTCTTGTGAAAACATTAGCTTTTGGAAAATATGTTTGGTATGTTGCTTGAAGATAGTTTTTATTATCTCTAAAGTTATATTTTTTGAAGCTATAGGAATCAACTTCCTTGTCAATGAATAGTGTTTGGAACTTTATATCACCTACAAGAGAGAGCTGTTTAGAGTTGATATCTCCATTTGGAAAATCTATATACGAATAATGCAGTCCAAGTGCGTAATCATCAAACTGGTATAAAACTCCAGCATATGACTTTAGCATCAGCCCTCCACCTTGTCCAGCAGAGGCACCACCGCCACCACCGACATAGGCACCTATATCAAAATACAAATCATCATATATAGGAGTTTTATAGCCTCCGGTAAACCCTCCAACAAAGAAACCTCCACGATCACCACTTACAGCACCATACACAGCAAGTCCATAATACAGGCCATTATCTTCTTCTAAAAGGTATTGAAGACCTAAAAGTCCCATATCTTCATCTGAAGAGATTTCAACATTTTCATAAGATGTACGTACTGAAGCATTTTTGACATTAATAACATCCCCAAGCACTAAACTAAAAGGGAGAAGTAATAAAAGTAATTTTGTATTAAATTTTCGCATAATCTGTAAAAGAATTCCTTATTTTTTTATCTAACTCAAAAACCTCTTCAATACTTTGGGGTTGATGAGTATATTTTTCATAAGCCTGAATAACAGTCCTGCTAATATCCATAAAACCTATCTCTTTATTTATAAATTTTTCAATTGCGACTTCATTCGCCGCATTAATAATAACACCTCTATTTGGATTTTTAAGTAGATCTTCTTTGATTTCCCAAATAGGATAACGATTTTTATCTATTTCTCTAAACTCTAAGTTTCCAACTTTAAGCAAATCTACATGTCCTAAAATATTTTCATTCATCTCTTGATGCACAGCATACGCAATTGGAAGTTGCATATTTGCATGTGCAAAGTGCGCTGTAGTTGAGCCATCTTTAAAATCAATAAGCGCATGAATAAGAGATTTCGTCTCTATAATTGCATCATACTCACCCTCACCAAAAAGCCATCGTGCTTCTAGGAGTTCAAACATTTTGTTGACCATAGTTGCTGAGTCTATAGTTATCTTTTGACCCATAGACCAGTTTGGATGTTTTTGCGTATCTGCTAATGTTGCATTTTGAAGTTTCTTGATATCCCAGTCTCTAAATGCTCCACCGCTTGCTGTGATTATCATCTTCGAAACGGGTCGCTCTTGCATAAGATACCAAAGTCCGAAATGCTCAGAATCTATCGGCTGGATTTTTGAGCTGTCTATAAACTTGCCACATGCGACCAAAGACTCTTTGTTTGCAAGAGCTACTTTTTTCCCACACTCTATAGCTTTTAAAGTTGGACGAAGACCTAAAAATCCTACAAGAGCATTGACAACTAATGTGCTTCTTGAATCTTCAATAACTTTAAGTATGTTTTCTTGTCCTGCTAAAACATACTTATGATTCACATCTTTTATATCTTGTGCATCTGAGATAACAACCACCTTAGGATGGTGAAGTGCAATCTGCTCATTTAAAAGTTTAATGTTTTTTCCGCACACTAAAACCTCAACTTCTATGTTAAACTTTTTAGCAACTTCAAGTGTATTTACACCAATAGAACCTGTAGAACCTAGTAAAATCAAACTAGACCAATCCTCTCAAAAGAACTAACATTACAATCCCGCCAAAAAGATACCCGTCTATTCGATCAAGAACACCACCATGTCCAGGAAGTAAATCCCCACTGTCTTTTACATCAGCTGCACGTTTAAGCGAACTCTCAAACAAGTCTCCAAAAATAGAGCTTATTGCAACAAACGCAGAGATTAAAAGTGAAACTATAAAGTCAGCTACAAACAGCCCTACAAACATCCCACTAAGTGTTGCAACAGCTATACCACCAACTACGCCTTCCATAGTCTTGTTCGGACTTGTTTCACAAAATGGAGTTTTCCCTATACTTTTTCCAACTGCATAAGCCCCGACATCTGTCATAGCAACAACCACAAGCAACCAAAGAAGAGACATAACCCCGTACTCTTGGTACATTGTGAATATAAAGAGCATCCCTGCCGTCGGGTAAAGGAAAGGAAGAAAACTTTTCCACTCAAGTTCTTTGTTGTATGCCACAGCACTCGCATAAGCGACCCCTGCTAAAACAAATAAGTCATCCCCGTATGGATACACTGCAGCGACAAGCCAAATCCCTAGACCGTAGAAAATTAAAGACTCATCTTCTATGCCAAACAACATTAAGGCTTCTTTAAATGCTAAAAGATAAATAGCACCAAAAATCAACCACATTAGAAAAAAGTTATCTATTAAACCTATCACGAGAACAGCAGCAAGTAAAGCTAAACCTGTAGTTATTCTTTCTCGGTGATCTTCAAAAATATGCATCATAAAAAAATCCTGATTATTTTGTTTTTCTTATTATAGCTAATTCACTTTAAGTTCTTTTATCTTTTCTTTTTCGTAATATATATTAAAAAAGACAAAGCAACGATGAAAAGGGACGTTCCAAGCATTAGATAAAGAGCGTTTATCATCTTGTCATAATTCTCAATAGCAATTTTGAAAACCACCATCAAGGTCTCAATAGAAAGGGCGATAAGTATAGTCACCAAAAACTTTGTAAGCGTTTTTATCTCTATGCGGGGGTCTTTTATATAGCTTTTATAATAGACTTCCTGTTCAAGTATTGTCTTGGACAAGTCAAAGATTGCAAGTCCTAAAGTGGCTGTGATGATTGGTTTAAAAATTGTATCTATGCTTAGTTTGGCATCCATTATATTATTTATAAAGTCTATACCTGCGTAGATAATTGCAACAACTGAGAGGAACATCATAAAATAACCCGCGATTAAATAAAATGATTTTGTCACCCCGGAGAAAAATTTGTTTTTCTCAATTAAACCTAAACGCTCAAGTAAAATTTCCAAATCAAAATCTAAAAAAACAATCTCATCATCTTCTTTTTTAGAAACTGTTATACATGTAGTCCCTGTGGCATTGCTTTGGTAAGGTTTTGTAAAAGCAAATCCGTTTTCTTTAATATTCAACCTGTCGATTAAATAATCTCTTTGTTTGGACTCTTGTGTTTTATCCACTTTGTTTCTAAAAATATTGCTTGATATTTGTTTTTTACTCTTACAGTCAATCATGTATATTAGTTCAAGTGAAGGGAAGTTTTTAAACAGCTTTTTAAATTTTTCATCTATTTGGTTTTTAATATTATGTTGTTTTTCCAGTGTGCTTTCTATAAATGATTCGATTTTTTCTTGATTATCTTGATATATCTCAATGTACTCTTTCATGCTATAACTCCTTGTTATCTAAATTATAACATTAAGGGAGAGACAATATGATTACATAGTGATTAAATTTTAATACTATACTTTTATATCTAGTTTATGCAGAGGGGTGGATGTTGTTTCTTTCTTAGTTTGAGCATCTTCTTCTTTTTTCTTATTTCGTTTACTCTCTTGATCTGCTTCATTTTTTTGGTGCTCACGGTCAGGATCTATCTCGTGATTTTCTTCTGCAGGGCGTACCTCAAGGACTTTTTCATCCTTTTCATTTGCCGCGGCTTGAGCGAACATATTTTGCATATCCACACGGTTTGCATGAGAATTTTGCACAGAAGCAACACTTGCTGTTTGTTGATTTACATAAATTGCATTTCCAATCGGTCCAATAGCCATTGTATACTCCTTTTACCTAGTGTCGATCTCGATTGTCTTGTATTTATTATACAAAACATTTGCCCCACTTTGGATTGTGACTTCACGCCTAGGAGTATAATCGACCAAATAGCGATCTTTTGAAGTTGTGGTGAAGTCCACACAGAGTCGTGCAGCACTCTCGATGATATGCATAGGCAGGTTTTGTTTATCTGTCCCTATAATAACATGGCAAGATGGTCTCTCTTTGAGGTGAAGCCAAATATCTCTTGCTCTTGCATTTTTAAGCACATCGATATTTCCTTTTTCGTTTTTTCCAAGTGAGACCTTATACCCTTCTATGAGGAAGGTTTCTATAGAATCATTCACTTTTATTTTTTTACTTTGCTCTTTTTTAGGAAACAATAAAGCGATTTTAGAAGGCTCTGTGGCAACTTGCACTGTATTTATGAAAAGTTTGATGTGCTCTATCTTAGATTCTAGAGATGCTTTTTCTATATGCAGATTCTTTGCTCTTTGTTTTGCTTTTTTACTCTTGGTGAATAAGGCATTTGACATTTGAGAAACTGTGGCATAGGATTTTTCTAAATCTATCTCCAACTCTGTGCCATCATAATCCTCAAGCTTTAAAACTCTTTGATAAGGTTTTATTTTATGCATATTTGAGAGCACTAAGTTTCCAAAATGTTGTGATTCTTCTGCAACTTGAGATAAGCTTTGTTCGTCCTCTAAATTCTCATATAACTTTTGAAGTTTTTTGAGCTTTTTTTGTAAAAAAGACACCTTTTGCCTTTTAAGTGAGTCTAGTTTTTGAGCTTCTTCTCTTGCATAGTTCTCATAAAGAAAAACCTCCACATCTTCAAGCGGATACTCTTTTGCAACAAAGGGTGCGACAGGGACGTCAACCAACTTCTGTCCAACCCGAACCTCACGAAAAGAGGAATATAAATCTACATGACGAAGAGCTTCAAGCACAACATTCTCTTCATCCAAGATAATCACATTTGTATACTTTCCGGTGAACTCAAACTGCAAGTAAGTGATTTCTTCCTTATATGCCGAACTGACTGAAGTTTTAAAACGCATGATCTTATCATCATTTAAAAGTGCGACACTTAATACATTTGCACGGTTGAATCTTTTAGCAAGCACTACATCAAAAGGGGCATTATAGACTTTTGAGCGCGAAAACACTTCGCATTTGAACATACTTGAGTTAGAGCGTTGCATGTTAAAGTATATCTCATCATTTTTATCAAATGCCACTTTGATTATTGTATCTGTGACTCTATAGATAGCAGATATTTTTTGAAAGTTTTGTAGATATGCTACAACTTGTTTTAAATGTGAAAGTTTCATAACGACATTGTATCTAAAGTAATGTACGAAGAGTAAGGTAGAATAGTGGCAAAAGCTTCTTCTAGCAAGATATTCTCTGTAAGATGCAAGAGAGTTTTAATGACTCCAGAGTGTGTAACAATTAAAATATTATTAGAGTCTTCTTTAAAAATAGTTTCATTAAAATACTCTTTTAACTTGCTAATGTATTCTTGTGTGTTTTCACCATCAAGCGCATTTATCCACTGTTGAAAGTTTTCGTATTTTATGCCCTGGGCTTCTATCTCCTCAAAACTTTTACCCTCATGTCTTCCCCAGGATTTTTCACGAAGCCTGTGGGTATAAATGATATTTGTTTGCAGGTTAAATGCGGATAAAGTCTGTCTGCATCGAATCAGATCCGAGCAATATACTTTGTCAAACTCTATGTTTTGGAGTTTTTTCGCTACTTTCTTGGCTTGAAGTTTTCCATTTACGGAGAGTTCTATATCGAGGTGGCCATTGTATCTTCCCTGATACTCCTCTATCACTTGGGCATGACGCACGAGAGTCAGTATCATGAAACGTTGCGCATAATGAGATAGGTAAGCAATGCCAATTCACTCACTTCTATGATAAATCCATATATATCGCCAGTGAGTCCACCGAGTCTTTTAGTGAAAAATCTTCCTATGAGTAAGAGTGTAAAAACAGAAACTACAAATGCAAACAAAAATGAAAAATAGTAGGCTATAGCTAAAGAAGAGAGCATCGAAAAAAGTAGATGTTTTACTGAAAGCTCTTCTTTGATAAGAGTACCCACTCCTGAACTAACGTAGTCGTAAAAGTAAATAGCCATCACGGCGTTTAAACGCGAGAACATTAAGATGATTGGAAGAAGCAAATATGCTTCAAAATGTATAACAGATGAGAGTTTAAGCATCAAAAATACAAAGGTGAAACTCATGCCCATCCCTCCAACATGAGAATCCTTCATGACTTCAAGTGCTTTGTCTTTACTTACAAAAAGTCCATCTACGCTATCGCTAAAACCATCAAGATGAAGCGCTCCCGTGATCAAAATCCAAAGAGTAAAGATGATGACCGCTAGATGAATAGGTGGAACATAATCTTGAAGAAGATAGTGAGTAGCCCAAAGAATAGAACCTACAATAAATCCAACGAGAGGATAAAACATAGCCGAGTAGCCATTAATCCCTTTAAAAAAGTCATGTACTTTGAAAAATGGAATTATTGTAAGCATGTTAAATGCTAAGGCAAAACCTTTTAATAGTTTCATTTTATTTTTGTTCCTATTCCAGCTATCACATGAAAGACTTCATCGCATTCTCTTGCTAAAAGTTGGGATAATTTTCCACTTATGTCGACGAACTGTCGCGCAAGTTTGTTCTGGGGAATAATGCCACTTCCTACATCATTAAGCACAAAAACAATATCCTTGTCTAGTGCCAATATATCTTTAATCTCTTTTTTCATCTCATCAAAATTTTTTTCATGGTAGAGCATATTATTTATCCAAATACTAACGCATTCAACGAGTACAAGAGCATCTAGTTGTGATACGACATAATGTAGTTTGAGGGGTTCTTCTATTGTTGTAAAATTCTCTTTTCTCTGCATTTTATGAGCCTTTATTCGCTCATGCATCTCCGGGTCTATAAATTCAGTAGTAGCAAGATAGTAGGGTTTGCTTGTAGCGTTTTTGAGAGAATGCTTTTCTGCTAAAAAGCTCTTTCCACTTTTGATGCCACCTATAAAGAGAGCTTTCATTAAACTAACTTACATCGAGTACATAATGAGTTCAATTTCATTAAGTACAGCCTCGTTAGTCAGATTATTAGCCTTAGCGTATGCTAAACAAGCTCCAGCGCCTACGCCCTCTTTAGCTTCACCATCATCATACTTTTTCAAAACTGCAATCTCCGCGTTTGCAAAACTGAAATCTGTGTAAATGGCATGAGGTATATAGCTTAAAAGAGAGAGAATATGTTTGATATCCGAACGCTTGTCGTTGACAACCCATCCTGTTGTTGCAAGTGTGATATTCTCAGATTTTAGACGCATTAAAACGTCTTCTTTGAGTGAATCAGCTATAAGTAGACAAGCCGCCATCTGTGTGCCACCAGCTAAAACAACATGAAATCTACGAGTTGCTTCTAGCAAGAAACCAGCGCAAAATATCAGCATATTGTCACTGAGTAATGAGAGCTTCTCAAAGTTGTCCATATCGTCGTTAATGAGTGAAAGCGCTGCGTTTACTGTGGCTCTTTTAATGGAGTCTGGAGAGTCTAAAAAACTAGATGAAAAATCGTTGGCACAGTCATAGCCAAGAGCTAGAGCTGAGGCTGTTGCCGTAGTTGTTCCACTTGGAGTTGATTCGCCTAGTATGAGATAGGAGCCTTTTAATTCGTACTCTTTACCAAAGGTCATACCTTTTCTAAAAATCTCTTTGGCGTTTATGTTTGCCCCCTCGACAATGGAGTTCGATGGTGCTATGTCAAAGTTATGAAGCCTGGTTTGCTCAGGCGTAACAATAAGCCCCAGATTTAAAATTTCAATGGTGCTAAAAGGGTTTACATTGTGTACCGCGCGTGTGATAAGCGCAGGAGTTGGAACTCCATTTGGAGTCTCAGCCAATTCTGGCATAGAAAAGAGTTTTTGTGTTGTGATAAACTCTGCATCGAGAGTTGGAGTAAGCGGAATTTTACCGGGTATCCCCGCTTGAGTGATTCCCTTTATCTCACAAGTTTTAGTAACACTCGCCGCAAGAAGAAAATCTGCTTTTCCAGCTGGAAGAGAGTCTATTTCGTTCGTAAATATATTGTATGTTTTAAGACTTGGCATTGAGTGCCTCACTGTACTGAATTTTAATTCTTTTCATGCTATTTCCATAGTGAGATTTTACCTAAATTTATCGCGTCTTGAACATCTTGCGCGCGTATCTCTTTTGTGCCTTTTCCAAAATAAGCTTTCTTTTTTATCTTGCCAAAGTATGAAGTGTCTCCACCAAGTTTTACATCCAAAGCAAGTGCCATAGCCGTTATTGGATGCCCTGCATTTGGCGAGTCGTGTTTTTTTCCATCTTCGTAAAAAGCAAAGATATTCTTTTGTTTTGCCAAAATCATTATGAAAACAGCGGTCAAACGTGAGGGAACGTAGTTGAGAATGTCATCCAAAATTGCCGCCACTTTTCCGTAGTTCTCGTACGTTTCATTTCTGTATCCCACCATGGAGTCCATGGTGTTTACCGCTTTGTACATGACAATGCCCGGAAGTCCAAATAGGAGTAGGTAAAACAAGGGAGCGACAACGCCATCACTAAGGTTTTCGGCATAAGTCTCTATAGCCGCTTTGTAAACATCGCTATCGCTCATATCTTTGGTATCTCGACTCACAAGCATAGAGATAGACTCTTTTTTATTCTCTGCTGTGAGGATGTTTTTAACCGAGTCATAAAGCATTCTATGCGCTACAAATATCGAAGCGATAAGGGAAGAAACAATTATCTCTATAAAAAGTGGAAGCTCAGCTAAAAAGAGAGAGATAACAACGCTAACAAAACTAACAATCGACAAAACAAATAGTACAAGATAGAAGCCTTGAGCGATATTGTCTTTGTAGTAGCACTTTTCAAAGTAAGAAATCAACTCACCAATTATAATGACGGGATGCTTTATAAATGTAAACTCACCAAAAACTTTATCTATAAGGTAAGCAAAAATGGCTATTAAAATATTACTCATAAAGCGCTTGCTCGATTTTGTCCACATTTACATGTCGTTTTATATGCTCTGAGAACTCTTTTATTGCATTGGCTTTAAAATTAGAAAAGTTGTAACCGATGTAAGCCTTGTTTATCTCGCAAAAAACTTTTTCTCTAAATGAGTCACTCTCAAAAAGTCCATGTATAAAAGTCCCATAAATATTTTTCTTATGCTTAGCCTTTTTTTTACTAATGCCATTATGAATTTCATAGCCATCAGCCATCACTCCAAAAAGCTTATAACATCCTTTTTTCACTATTTTTTCTTCTTGAAACGTCACATCGCCCTTAAATCGACCAAAGCCTTTTACTCGCTCTTTGTGAGATTCGACATGATGATGATCAAGAATATTTTCAAACATCATTTCATAACCGCCGCATATTGCTATGACATTTGTCTTTTTGGAACTCAAAATCTCTTCAAACCCTCTTTTTCTTAGCCACTCCAAGTCATCAACGACTCGTTTACTTCCTGGAAGAATCACAAGGTCGCAGTTTTTGAGCTCGTTTGCGTTTGAGATGAAGGAGAGTGCTATCTCACTATCGACTACAAGCGGTTCAAAATCTGTAAAGTTGCTAATGTGAGGAAGTTTCACTACACCCACGTTTATAATGGATTTGGAGGTATCCTGAATATAGTTCATGATGGACTGGCTATCTTCAAAGCCTAGGTTAAAAGGTTTAAAAGGTACAACTCCAAGCACGGGAATTTTAAATTCTTCTTCGATTATCCTAACGCCCTCATCAAAAAGAGAGAGATCTCCTTGAAACTTGTTTACAATGACTCCGATGACATTCTCTCTTAGTTTCTTTGGAAGAAGCTTGTAAACGCCATAGATGGACGCAAAGACACCACCGCGCTCAATGTCTGCTACTAAAATAACCTTGGTGTTAAACTCTTCAGCTACATAGATGTTGGAGAGGTCTTTGTCCATGAGGTTAAGCTCAACCGGACTTCCTGCTCCTTCGGCGACTATACAGTCATACTGCGCTTTAAGAGCTTCAAAGGCTTTTTTTACATGAGGCTTAAGTGAGTCGATGTCACGATAATAACCCCACACATCTTTGTTGGCAACGCTTTTACCATTAACGATTATGTGAGCCTTAGATTTTCCGCCAGACTTGAGTAAAATCGGGTTCATATTTGGCGAGGTGCTTATCCCTATAGCCTCCGCCGCAAAATACTGAGGAATCGCAATTTCCCCACCTTCATCAGTCACCTGAGAGTTGTTAGATACATTCTGTGCCTTAAAGGGTGCTACTTTTATACCACGATGGTAAAGCAAGTAAGTGATGGCAAAAGAGAGAGTGGATTTGCCAGCATCGCTACTTGTCCCGAATATACTAAGCGAATTCATTGAAAGCCTTTTTGAGTAGTTTGTGCGAAAGCTTGTCTTTGACTGCCAAACGCAGACATTCATTGCTTAAAAAGTCAAAACTACCAGCCGTTCTTACTAGGATTTTGCTCTTTAGGAGATGTTTATATATTTTATATCCTTGTTTAGAGTGAACGAGAATGAAGTTGGCATCGCTTGGTATAATGAAGTCAAAAAGCTTTGACTCTTGGAGTATTTTTATGAGCTCTTCTTTGTGCTTTTTATGAAGCTCTTTGCTTTTTGC
>JACKQG010005955.1_pt1 | contig 13167 bp, 9 predicted proteins | sample 8237621 | NCBI WGS metagenome assembly JACKQG01 (sample SAMN15677084, study PRJNA649215) | marine metagenome | biome: marine; feature: Black Sea; material: saline water; isolation source: suspended particulate matter (SPM) from the Black Sea western gyre | collected 2013-06-09/2013-06-10 | depth...
CCAGGTGACGTCTGCGCTGCCCGACCAGCTTCAACAGTCCCCGCCGCGAATGTTCATCGTGCTTGTGATTTCTCAGGTGCTCAATCAGGTAATTGATCCTGTTCGTCAGCAGCGCGATTTGCACCTCAGGGGAGCCGGTGTCTGTGGGATGCACGTGATATTCCCGTATGATGGTTGTCTTATCCTCCCTTGATAGGGCCATGCTTACCTCCTTTTTGAGTGTTGTCAGTTCTGTCCAATGATCAAGCGGGTACAGCGCACCAATTGCCTACGCTGTCTGGGCCATTTCCAGATAATACTGCACCTCTGCGACTGCAGAGGCAATAATCTCATCCTCTACCCCATGCTCGCGTAGACTCTCGATCAAGCTGGAGATGGCGTGGTCGCCTTCCACACGTTCGAGCTCCCTGCGTAAGCCTTGCCCAATATAAGCTCGCATTAAAGGCTGATAACCAGAAAACCCTAGCTGAGGGGCAATCCGCTGGAGATCCGCCACCACATCTTCGGGCATCCGAATACTAATGGTAATCATCGGGCGGTCTTTACGTAGTCGCTCTTTGAGTTTATTGATTCTCATTTCCCGCTTAGGCGGCGGCCTGGAGATGGGGTTGCTTCCGCCTCTGTAGCCATCGCTCGAACGAGGCCAGACTCTCTGTAGACCTTTTGCCCAGCAACAATCCCTCTACGCCAACATCCTCATCAAGGTCAGGCCAGTGGATACCATAGCCCGCGCCACTGATTTGGAGATTGGCGCGCTCTGCAGGTGTGCCGTATGCCAGGCGCGGATACCATCCGATGGGGACCGAAATGGTGCGGCCATCTTCCAGGTCTACGGATAGGGTATCATCATCAATGGTCACATTGAGTGCTCTAGGCAGCGCGGGTGTTGCCACTGTCACATTATAGCACATTTAGCTAAAGGACGCAAACAACCGTTACCCCAAAAGGGGCTTTTTTGTCAATACCACAAAAGCAACTCCGTTTTCCGCTCGCAGGGCCGTCTCACAGGGTGACTTTTGCTCCACTGTTTTTTTGGTTATTGCCAAACGAGGAAAAATTTGGTATACTATTCTTGACAGGCAATAAATGAAATTGGTGGAGAGCAACGCCAGGTAACAAGAAAGGAGCTCGCGATGAAAACGAGACGCACCAACACAACACTCTTAATTGCAGTTCTAACCTTGATCACCTTCTTCATGGTACTTGCTGTCCTGCCTTCGGCCAGCACTATTGCTGTGCGGCCAATGGAGCCCGCAAGCGCCCAGAACGCGGAGCCAGTGAGCCAGATCGAAAGGGCAGAGCCGCCCGCTCCCGCACTTGTGGCCGAGGGCGCCAGAACGTGGTCGTCAATGGCTGTACCTACCGATGAAGCCACGTCTACCCCCACAGCTACCTGGACGCCCACTTTGGTGGCTACGAACACAGCCACACCAACCAAACCCCCCACCAACACACCCACATCAACCAGACCTCCAACCAACACGCCCACGTCAACCAGCCCACCCACCAACACACCCACAGCAACCAGCCCCGCCACCAACACGCCGACGCACACCTCGACACGAGCGCCGACGGTCACAAGGACGCCTACTCAAATGCCGACCAGCACACCAACGGCAACCGGCACCCCCGCCACGCCCACCAACACGCCAAGCAGGACACCTACGAAGACAGCAACGGCGACGAAAACGAGCACCCGGACGCCGACGAAAACACGTACCCCTACGAAGACGCCGACCAACACGGCGACAAACACCCCGACACCAACGCCAACCGACACACCAACAGCGACCAGCACTCCCACCAACACGCCGACGAACACCCTGACGCCAACGCCGACCGACACGGCGACGGCAACGCCGACCAACACCCCAACGGCAACCGGCACGCCCGCCACGCCCACCAACACCCCGACACCAACGCCGACCGATACGGCGACGGTAACACCGACTAACACGCCAACGGCAACCAGCACGCCAACACGAACGGCGACAACCGGCTGCACTGTGACCAACACCAATGACGGAGGGACTGGATCGCTGCGCGCCTGTCTAGAGAATGCTATCAGTGGCGCCCAGATCAACTTTGATACCGCTGTGTTTCCGGCGATTATCGTGCTCACCAGCCCCCTGCCAGACATCAACCAGGGCAACCTGACGATTGACACCAGCGACGCCGGGGTCGTCCTTGATGGCAGCGGGCTATCTCCATCTTCGAGTTCGAGGTCCGGCTTCCGCATCACCTCGGGCGGTAACACCATTCGGGGAATGAAAATCGTCAACTTCCCTGACCATGGTGTCGAGATATGTTGCGGAGCCAGGAACAACCTCATCCGGGGCAACTCCATCTCAGGCAACGGCGGCGCTGGCGTGCGCGTGGAGGGCTCCGCGACCACCAGAAACACCATCACCCGAAACGCCATCCACAACAACGCTGGGCAGGGCATCGAGAACATCAGTGGCGGGAATGAGGAGCTAGCTCCACCCTCCCTGATGGCCGCAGTGGGAAACACGGCGGCCGGCACGGCCCCATCTGGCTCCAGGGTGGAGATCTTTGGCGATGACGCCGACGAAGGACGCTTCTTCCTGGGAAGCACGACCGCCGATGCTAAAGGTCACTTCGAATTCGCCGGATCGCTGAGGGGCGTCAATGTGACGGCCACGGCCACGGACGGAGCTAAGAACACCTCAGAGTTCTCCAGCCCAGTGGTCCGAGAAGAGGCCATCCCCAACACCTTTGAGACCAACGATGACTGGACCCTGGCCTATCCCATCAGCGAGGGCGCTTGGGTATCGTACATCAGCAGTCCCACCGACGTGGACTTCTACAAGTTCCCGGTTCCCGAACGCGGCTCCATCGTCATTTTCACCCTGACCGACCTGCACGAGGACTTCGACCTCATCCTCTATAGCTCCACCGATGCCCCTTCGGATACCCCTTTGGCCGACATCCCTCTAGCGGACATCCCGTTAGCCGACATCCCCCTGGCCGACATCCCGTTAGCAGACATCCCTCTAGCGGACATCCCGTTAGCAGATATCCCGTTAGCGGATATTCCCCTGGCGGATATACCCCTGGCCGACATCCCTCTAGCGGATATCTCCTTCCGTCGAGGCGCCGAGGACGAGCAAGTGTGGGCCGTCGCCGTGTACGCCTCGGATTTCTACTACGTGCAGGTGCTGGGCCATAACGGGGCCTACAGCTTCAGGCCCTACACCCTGGAAGCTGAAGTCCTGCCGCCCCCTCCCCCCCTGGTCTGCAGCCGCAGCCTTGCCCCAGGAACGCCTGGAGCCACCTACCAACCCTTCAGCGACAGCGATACGCAGACGCTTATCATAACCAACAAGCAGCGCATGGAGCAACTGTACGGCTCGGCAGCGGCGGACGATTTGATGTCGAGGCTGCGGGACTTTGCCGACCACGCCACAGTAAAAGGGATGATCCTCCCCGTCGAGACCGACCCGACGGTAGCGGCCGCCTACGACAACTGGGATGAGAAAACCTGCAATCCTGAGGCCGCCAATGAGGTCGCCGGTGCTATCAAGGAGCTCATTGGCGCCTTCTACGATGCTTCGACTTTCTCCAACCTGACCTACCTGGTCATCGCCGGTAGCGACGAGGTGCTGCCCTTCCGCCGTGTCCTCGACATTGTTTACACCTCCAACGAGTACAACTACAGGAATTCGGCCCACGTCCAAGAGGACAGCGCGCACTTTGCCAGCCTGAACTCTGGCTACTTATGGACCGACGATTTCTACGTGGACTTCGAGCCCACCAACTACATGGGGCGCCCGCTCTACGTGGCCAACTATCCCATCGGTCGCCTGGTGGAAACCCCGGACGAGATCATCGGCCAACTGGCCCACTACCTGGCCAGTGGCGGTATCCTGACTGCCACAACCAGCCTGGTGGCGGGCTACGATTTCCTCACCGACAGCTCGCAGATCATCTCAGACACTTTCGGTGCGCAAGGACTGGCCAACGATTCTCTCATCAACGACGGCTGGAACGCTGTGGATCTGGCTGACAATTTCCTGGCGACGCGCCACGATCTCAACTCTATCAACGCTCACTTCGACCACTGGAGGGCGGTACCGCCCGACACAGGGGCCGGGTTGTTCCAAAGCGACCAGATAGATCAACCCGATGTGGATCTGGCTGGAGCCGTGAACTTCTCCATGGGATGCCACGCCGGTCTCAGTATCTGCGACCTCATCTCCATCGGTGGCCTGAGCACCAGCCTGGATTTCGCCCAGGCCTTCGGCAGGAAACAGGCCATCTTTGTGGGCAATACAGGCTACGGCTACGGCGACACCGTCGCTCCCGCCTTGTCTGAGGCGCTGATGAGCAGCTTCGCCCACCACCTGGGAACAGAGGCAGCGGTTCCCGTGGGACAAGCGTTGGTCAAGGCTAAGCAAGAATATGCCCTGAACAACATGGGGTTCTACGGGCCTTACGACGAAAAGGTGCTCATCGAAGCCACCCTCTACGGCCTGCCCATGTATCGGGTGTCAGTGCCCACACCAGGAGCAGGGGAGCAGGGGAGCAAGGGAGCAGAGGAACAGAGGAGCTGGGGACAATTCACCTCCGCACCCCTGCACCTCCGCACCTCTGCTCAGAACGGGTTGATCGTGCGCTCGTACACCATCACGCCCACACTGATCGCCGTCAACACCCCGCAGGGCGCCTACTACACCGCGGACGCTTGCACTGGGCCTTGTCGAAGTGGTGGGGTGCAGGCCGTGCTGTACCGACCACTGCAACCCCGTGTCATCCTGGACGTCGCCCTACCTGACGACCTGGGGGACGGGGCAATGGCTCATGGGGCGCTGTTCCTGGGCGGCAGCTACAGAGACATACCCAACTTCGATCCCGCCATCACCATGCCCGTGACGGAGACGACCCGCTATGAGCCTCAGTGGATCTACACCGGCTGGCGCCCCCAGGGACTGAGCCGCATCAACCGCTTCCAGACGCCCCAGGGCTTGTTGGAGCGCCTGGCGCTGATCCTGGGTCAATTCCGCCACACCGACGTAGTGGAGAACCGCGTGATGGGCATCGAGCGGCTGTATGATCAGGTGATCTACGACGTCTACTACTCCGACTCCGACGACATCACCCCGCCGACTATCGGGTCGGTGAGTGCTACCCAGCAGAATAACCTCATTATTCCACGGACTGTCGAATCCGTGACCGGCCTGCCCTTCGATTGGACTCAGGACAAGCCCTTCGACCAGACTCAGGACAAGCCCTTCGACCAGGCTCAGGACAAGCAACAGACCAGCTCCGCTCGCTTCATCGTGAAGACCAGCGATGCGTCTGGTGTGGAACGGGTGATCGTCGTCTACACCAATGGCGTCGGAACATGGGAGTCGCTGGACTTGACCTATGATCCAACTGCGGATGAGTGGATTGGAGAGGCGACGGGATTGACGGGCGAGAATATCTTCATGGCTCAGGTCGTGGATGGCGCCGGCAACGTGGGTGTCAGCAGGGCCAAAGGGTTGTATTTCATGACGATTGGCATTGACGCAGGAGCCGATCAGACCGCCAATGAGGGTGAAGAGATCACTTTCAGTGGTAGTGGACCAGCAGGCATCACCATCCTCTGGGACTTTGGCGATGGGCTATATGCCACCGGCGCCTACACACCTACCCACTGGTATCGGGACGATGGTCTCTTCGAGGCCAGGCTGCGTGTCAGCGACGAGGAGGAGCGCATCGGGCTGGGCGTCTTGTTTGTGACCATCAACAACGTCCCGCCCACCGTCTCCGTAGACGAGTTCACCTCGTGGCCCATCTATCCTGGCGAAATCGTTACGTTCACCGCCAGCTTCACTGACCCTGGTGTACTGGATACTCACACCGCGACCATAGATTGGGGCGATGGCACAGCAGAAGCAGGCCTCGTCAACCAAAGAGCTGGAGGCGGTACTGCATCCGGCTCCCACGCCTACGCCGATGACGGCGCGTTCACCGTCGAGGTCTGCGTCACCGACGACGAGGGCGGAACAGGCTGCGACACCTTCCAGGTCACTGTCCAGCCCTTCCCCGATCTCTTCATCAATGACTACGACATCTGGACCGATCCGGTGACCATCCGCGATGGCGACGTGGCAGGTATTGGGGCCAATGTCCACAACGGAGACAGCAACACCGCCTCGGACATCGAGATCCGCTTCTACGACGGCGACCCGGACGATGGCGGCGCGATCATCGGGGCAGGCGCTTACGTTCTGCCTTTCATCCCTCCCTACGGGGTAGCCACCAAGTGGACGGGCGAAGTTTGGGACACTAGCGGCCTCGGCGGCGACCATGAGATCTACGTGGTGATTGATCCCGACAACAAGATCGCTGAGGGCGACGAGACCAACAACGTAGCCAGTCGCACCATCACTATCTTGCCTCCAGCGCCCGACACCATCCCGCCCAGCGGCTCGGTCTCGATCAATGGGGGCGATGATATCACGTCTGCGCCGGAAGTCGTTCTCACCCTGGACGCCCAAGACAATCCCGGTGGAACGGGTGTACATTCAATGTACATCGTCGAATTCGAGTTCAACCACGTTTCAAGACAATGGTTGCCAGCGCAGGAATCCGGCTGGATGGCCTACACCATCAGTTATCCCTGGACGCTGCTTCCTGGCAGCGGAGTGAAATACATCCAGGTCTGGTTTGCCGATGGTGCACTAAACATCTCGAACCTGCCCGGCAGGGCCATGATCAATTACATTCCCGGTGGCGAGAGCATCGGGCAAGGAGAATGGAGGTTGTATCGGCAGGAGATCGGCCAGGGGACAGAAGTAACCATCACTCTCGACGTGGTCTCTGGCGACGCCGACCTGCATGTCTGGAACCCTGGCAGCAGCGGCGATCCCGATTACCACAGCATCAACCTCGGCACGGCCCAGGATCAAGTGGTCTTCACCGCCCCGGAGACCGAGGTCTATCAGATCCAGGTATTTGGTTTTGAGGCCTCTGTCTACGACCTGACCATCGAGACGACAGCCGGGGGAGAGTTCCTGAACATATCCTCCCTGAATGTCAATACCTTGGGCGAAGGCAAAACCTTACCCGATGCTCCGCTCAGTGTAGTCGAGCCGCCGGATCATATCGGGGTTCCAGGGGTGCAACACAAGCTCTACTCGCCTCTGATCTTGAAAAAAGTGACCCTGAAGCCGCCATACGAGGTCTATTTGCCCCTGATCCTGAAGAGCATCTCCAATCCATAGAGGTGTAAATGAAAAACCTGCCTCAATGCTTGATAGATTGCGATATGGCTATGTTAAGAGCCATCGCTCAGAGACGAGGGATCGTACTGGCGAGCAACCGCCAGCGCGAGGTTGTGAAACAGTTGGCCGAGGAGCTAGTACAGCCCCAGTCCATAGCCGATACTTTAGAGTGGTTGAAACCTCGGGAGCAAGACGCCCTGGAATCTCTGGTCTCCAAGGGAGGAAGAAACAAGTTCCACCTCTTTGTCCGCCAATACGGCCAGATACCATCCTTCGGGCCTGGCAGACTGGAACGCGAGCGGCCCTGGGAAGCTCCCACCAGCGCCGCCGAAGGGCTCTGGTACTCAGGGCTTATCTACAGAGCCTTCGATAAAGTAGAGGGCCAGACCAGCGAGTTCATCTTCATACCTCAAGACTTGTTGCCCCTCTTGCCTGGAGTTGAGAAAAAACCACCGGCCCCCGCGCCAGCCCTCGTCGTAGAGACCGCGCCCACACCCTCGGCCGTTAGCGAAGGCAACCTGGCCCTGGTTCAAGACGCCTGTGCCTTTCTCAGTTGCCTTCAAAACGAGAACGTCAAACCCCTCAAAGATGGCAGTCTGGCTCGCCTCGACGTAGAGGGCATTAGCAAACGTTTCCTGGTCAAGGATAGCGAAGATGAACAGGGAACCGAACGCCTGGCCTTCCTGCAGCATCTCTGCCAGCAGCTCAGACTGGTGCACATCTCCGAGGGCTTCCTGAAGCCCAATCCCCCTAAAGCCAAGCGCTGGCTCAAGGCCCCTCGGGCGGAGCAACTCCTGGCTCTACAAGAGACGTGGCGCGATGATCCTGGTTGGAACGAGCTGTGGCGGGTCACATCCCTGCGCTGCGAGCCCACCGGCTGGCGCAACGATCCCCTGCTGGCACGAAAGAAAATCCTGGGGCATCTCGCCAAGCGCCCACCTCAGCAATGGCTCTCTCTGGCTTCCCTCACCAGGGCCATCAAAGAGAGCGATCCCGATTTTCAACGACCCGACGGCGATTACACGTCCTGGTACATCCGCGAGGTGGCTACCGGGCAATATCTGACGGGCTTTGAGCATTGGGGCCAGGTCGAGGGAGCCCTCATCGTTCATCTCCTGGCCAGGCCGCTGCATTGGCTGGGGGCCACCTCGCTGGGCTACGACGCCGAGGGAACAGTACGCTCGTTTCTGATCACCCCCTGGGGGGCTGCCTTCCTGGGATTGCCCGGCGAGATGCCGGCCGAGGCGGCTCCATCCCTTCGACAAGCTCAGGACATCGCACCCATGATCGTCCAACCCGACTTCACCATCATCGCCCCGGCAAGTGGCAGTCTCTACGACCTCTTCCAACTGGAGAGGATCGCTGCCTGGCAGTCCTCTGGAGCGTCCTATGTGTACCGCATAACCCGCGGCTCCCTGGCCCAGGGGGTGCGGCAGGGCATCAAAATCGAGATGATCCTGGCCTTTCTAAAGCGAGTCAGCGGCGGCAAGGTTCCCAAGAACGTTGTTGCGGCCTTGCGGAATTGGGATAAGAAGCGGGGGCAGACACGCCGTAGGTAACGAGTGATGATGAGGAACGAGGAATGAGGAATGATGAGGAATTCGAGACGGGTTGGCCTGCCTGACATCCGGCAGAGGTTTGCGGAGGTTTTCGGTGGGGAACCGGCTACTGTCGTGCGAGCGCCTGGGCGGGTGAACCTCATCGGGGAGCACACCGATTACAACGATGGCTACGTGCTGCCAGTGGCCATTGACAGGAGCATTCTGGTTGCCGCGGCCCCGCGCGATGACCGGCAAGTCGCCATCCACGCCCTGGACTTCGGCGAAAGCGTCACATTCTCCCTGGATGATATCGAACACGATCAGGCGAGAACTTGGAGCAACTACCAGCGAGGGGTGGCCTACTTCCTGGAAGAACGAGGCATCAAATTGCCTGGCCTGAATGTCGTAGTCATCGGCGACGTTCCCATCGGTTCGGGCCTGAGCTCCTCGGCCGCTGTCGAGGTGTCCATGGCCTACACCTGGCAGGTGCTCGCTGGCTTCAAGCTGAGCCGGGTGGAACTGGCCCTCCTCTGCCAACGGGCGGAGAACGAGTTCGTAGGCATGAACTGCGGCATCATGGACCAGTTCGTCTCCGCTCTGGGCCAGCGCCATCACGCCTTGCTCATTGATTGCCGGAGCCTGCACTACCAGCCAGTCCCCCTCCTGCCCCCCCTGGCCCCCCCAAGGTTAGGGGGAACGCCCCGCTGCCCCCCAAGGTTGGGGGGAATGGGGGGCGCAGCCATCATCGTTGCCGACACCATGAAGCGGCGGGGGCTGGTGGATTCGGAGTACAACACCCGGCGGCGGGAGTGCGAGGAGGGAGTGCGCATCCTGCAGCGATACCTGCCGCAGGTGCAAGCCTTGCGCGATGTCTCCGTGACCCAATTCGTAGAATATGAAGGACAATTGCCAGAAAACGTGCGCAAGCGTTGCCGCCACATCATCTACGAAAACGAGCGGGTTCTCAGGGGAGCAACTGCTCTGCCAGTCGGCGATCTAGACTCCTTTGGCCAGTTGATGAATGAATCCCATGCCAGCTTGCGCGACGACTACGAGGTCAGTTGCGCGGAGCTGGACATCATGGCCGAGGCTGCGTGGCAGGTAAAAGGGGTTTACGGCTCACGTATGACGGGGGCTGGCTTCGGCGGTTGCACCGTGAGCCTGATGGCCGAGGAGGCGATTGAGGATTTTCGGGGCCAGGTGGCGGCAGCCTACGAGAAGGCCACAGGCATCGTCCCTCAGATCTACGTCTGCCGGGCCGAGGACGGGGTCTCCAAACTCTAAGTACTTGCGCTGGGTGAGGTCTCTGACCGAGCCCCTTTCGCCTCGGTCGGGAGACCTTCGGCTATCAAGTTTCGGAGGTGTCACTCCGTTAGCTTCAGGTTGGGGATCACGTCCAGGTCCCAACTGGAGCGATAGCCGGCCTGGTAGCGAAAGTAAGCGGCGCCAGCGACCATGGCCGCGTTGTCGGTGCACAGGGATATGGGCGGACAGAGAACAGGCAAGTCGGACCTCTCGGCCATCTCCTGGCGCAGCAGCCTGTTGGCAGCTACTCCTCCAGACAGGAGGATTTGTTCCACCTGATGTTCCTCAGCCGCTCGTTTGGCCTTCTCCACCAACACGTCCACCACCGCTACCTGAAAACTGGCAGCCAGATCAACCACGGGCAATTGACTTTCGTGCGCCTTCGCTATACGCAGCACTGCCGTCTTTAGCCCGCTAAAGCTGAAGTCGTAGCTGTCCCCCAACCAGGCGCGAGGCAGATCGAAAGCGGTGGGATCGCCGTGTTTAGCAGCCCGCTCGATGGCCGGCCCGCCGGGGTAGTCCAGCCCCAGCAACCGCCCCACCTTATCGAATGCCTCTCCAGCCGCATCATCAAGGGTGCTGCCCAATCGTTGATATTGGCCGTGGCCGCTCATGAGAATCAACTCCGTGTGGCCGCCGGACACCACCAGGCAGAGCACGGGGAAAACAATGCCGCCCCCCCTCTTTCCCCCCCAACTCTGGGGGGGAGGAAGGGAGGGCAGCCAATTGGCGTAGATATGGGCCTCGATGTGATTGATTCCCAACAGGGGCAGCCCACAGCCCAGGGCAATCCCCTTGGCGGCGTTGACGCCGACCAGCAGGGAACCCGCCAGGCCTGGCCCATAGGTCACAGCCACGGCCTCCAGGCTATCCCAGGATACGCGTGCCTCGTCCATAGCCTCCTCGACGACAGGGGTGATGGAGAGGACATGCTGGCGGGAGGCCACCTCGGGGAAGACACCGCCATAGCGGCGGTGAATGTCTATCTGGGAGGCGACGACGTTGGAGAGGATCCTCTGCCCGTCCTCCACCACCGCTGCCGCCGTCTCGTCGCACGATGTTTCGATGCCTAAAATTAGGGTCATAGCTCTCCCGCGCGACTCCTTATCGCCTCAATCAACACTTCTTCCTCCTCAGCCAAAACCGTGCGCGGGTCAAGGAGGAAGAGGTCGTCCTCAATGCGCCCGATGACGGGGGGATCGCCAGCTCGCAGGCGGCGCGCTAACTCGTCGGGGGAGTCCACCTGGATGGCCAGCAGCCTGGTGGGCAGGGTCTCGCCGGGGAGGCTGCCGCCGCCCACCGTGGACCGACCATCCACTACCCTGGCGGCGATTCCCGCCTCCGTCAGCTTCTCCGCCCAATCCATCGCTCTCCCCTCAATGGTCTCGATTGGCGCGGCAATCATCCGCCAGATAGGAACCTTCTCCTCGGCCTCCCCCTTAAGATAGTGGAGCAAGGTTGCCTGCAGGCCAGCGATGGTCGTCTTGTCCACCCTCAAGGCCCTGGTCAAAGGATGGCGCTTCAGATTAGCGATGAGGTCCTCCCGTCCGACGACGATACCTGCCTGCGGTCCCCCCAGGAGTTTGTCGCCGCTGGCCGAGACCAAAGCCACTCCCTGAGCCACGCTCTCCTGAAGCGTCGGCTCATGGGCCAGGCCGTAGGCCGAGGTATCGAGGAGGGCGCCACTCCCCAGGTCGTCCATTACCAGCAAGCCCCTTTTCTCCCCAAGCTCCACCAACTGGCCCAACGTTGGTTCGTGGACGAAGCCCGTCAGGCGGAAATTACTGCGGTGGACGCTCATGAGAAGAGCCGTCTCCTCGGTGATGGCCTCCTCGTAGTCCTGGATGTAGGTGCGATTTGTGGTGCCAATCTCCACCAGGCGCGCCCCGCTCTGGCGCATCACCGCCGGCATGCGAAAGCCCCCGCCGATCTCCACCAGATGCCCCCGCGAGACGATCACCTCTTGGCCCTGAGCCAAGGCGGTGAGGATCAGCAGAACCGCTCCCGCGTTATTATTGACCACCAGGGCGGCCTCGGCTCCCGTCAGCCGACAGAGAAGCTCCTCAGCGTGGACGTAGCGGGAGCCACGCCTGTCGGCCTCCAGATCGTACTCCAGGTTGGTATAACCTCGCGCCGCCAGCTCCATCGCAGCCCGCGCCTCAGCGCTCAGCGGAGCCCGGCCGAGGTTGGTGTGGATGATCACCCCGGTGGCGTTGATCACCGGGCGCAAAGTAGGGCGCGATCGAGCCTCCAGGCTGAGCCTCATCATCTCGACCAACTCATCGGTCGAGGGGCAATCCTGGCTAGCCATGATGCCTTGCCGAGCTAGGTCCAGGGTCTGGCGGATGGCCTCCACCGTCAAGTCATGCCCGTATTCCTCAGCCAGAGCCTGGACGGCCCTCTCTTGCAACAATCTGTCCACGCCAGGTAGTTTCCTCAGTTCTTCTCGCATCTTGCTCCTCCCTCAAATGCCCGCCCAGCGATACCTCTCCAAATCCAGGCGGCCATCTTCGTCGAAGACGACCCCCTCGTCCTCCAAAAGCTCTCGCTGGGTATTCAATCCGCCGATGGTGTGGCGGGTGCTGATCCCACCGGAGCTATTGACCACGCGATGCCAGGGTATGTCCAGCCACTCAGGAATGCTGTGCATGGCCCAACCCACGGTGCGGGCCTGCCGTGGGTCGCCCAGGGCAGCGGCGATCTGGCCGTAGGTAACGACCTTGCCCCTGGGTATGCGGGCGACGATTTCATAGACTCGCTGGAAGAATTCACTCACACACACCATTATACCCCAAAACGCATTTTCTGGCTAGAATCGGCAAGCGCCTCAATTTTGCATTTAAGGGCTTATGTGGTATAATCCGAACCAATGGGCGGTTAGCTCAGTTGGCTAGAGTGCCACGTTGACATCGTGGAGGTCACTGGTTCGAGTCCAGTACCGCCCACTCTTTATACCAAAAGCGATGACCAGGACGAGTACTTGAGAGTAGGGCTTCAGGGAGGAGGGGTCGTTGACTGCAAGCCTCTCCAGCAGCGAACTCAAGGAAAACCACCTGCGAGCTGGGCTCCGGAAACGGGCAACGGATACG
>JACKQG010005956.1_pt1 | contig 13167 bp, 8 predicted proteins | sample 8237621 | NCBI WGS metagenome assembly JACKQG01 (sample SAMN15677084, study PRJNA649215) | marine metagenome | biome: marine; feature: Black Sea; material: saline water; isolation source: suspended particulate matter (SPM) from the Black Sea western gyre | collected 2013-06-09/2013-06-10 | depth...
GCACCGCGGACTGCTGGTAGCGTGCCAGGGCGATCAGGCACTGGCCCACGCGCCGCAGCAGTTCCAGGACCAGGTCCCCCTGGGGGGCGATCTTGCGGGCGATGACCATGGCGCGGGCGTAGTAGCGGCGGGCCTCCGCCGGCTTGCCCTCGTGGCGGAAGACGTCGCCAAGGAATTCCAGCCCGAGGCATTCCTCGCGGGGCTTGTGCTGCTCGACGGCGATGCTGTAGGCGGCCATCAGGTTGCTGCGGGCGTCCTCGAAGCGGCGCTGCAGCACGTCCAGCTTGCCCAGGGCGATGCGGGCGCGGCAGATCCGGTCGGGAGACAGGTTCCGGATGCCCATGGTCTCCTTGAAGAGCTTGCGCGCCTTGTCGTAGCGACCGGTCTTGTAGCAGGTCAGGCCCAGGTTCTGCAGGTTGTCCGCGACGCGGCGGGTCAGACCCAGGGAACGGTTGACCTCCAGCGCATCTACGAAGTGCTCCTCGGCCTCCTCGAAGCGTCGCAGGCGGAATCGGACCAGCCCCACCAGGTTGCCGACCTCCGCGCGCAGATCGCGGCGGCCGACGAGGCGGAAGAGGGTGCGGGCGGTCATCAGGTCGTCCAGCGATCCGGCCATGTCGCCGGTCATGCGCAGGGCCGCGCCGCGGGTGTAGAACAGCCAGCCGCGGTCCACCAGGTCCAGCGACGGCTCGGCGCGGTCCAGCAGGCGTCCCACCTCGTCGACGGTAGACTCGTAGCGTCCTTCGCAGTTGTGGATCCACATGATCACCACCGCGGCCTCGACGTCGCCGTCGCTCAGCCAGCCCTTGTCCTGGGCCTTGAACAGCCAGGCCCGGCAGTCCTGGAAGCGCCGCAGGTCGTACAGGCTCCACGCGCCTACCACGACCGCGTCCCGCTTGAGCACGCAGGGATCCTCGCCGATCGCCGCGATGGCGCGGTCGTCGGTCCCGTCGAGGGCGCCGCGGCAGACGGACAGCGCCTCCTCGAACCGCTCCTGGCGGTAGAGACGACGCGCCTGGTCCAGCAGGTCCGGATCGAGGGTGTGCGGATGGAGGCGACGCGCTCCCGAGTCATGGTTCGTGAATCCCTTCATCTGTTTCTCCTTACCGAGAAAGCAGGATGGGATACGCCTGGCGCGACTCCCCCGCTTCGATGATCAACACGACGCTGTATCCGAGCCGGATCAGCCTGATCGACGGCACCTCTTCGCGCGGGTCGGCGGGCTCCGCCGCACCCCTGAGGACGATGTCCTCCTGGAATTGGATCAGGTCGCCCGCGTAGCGGTCTCCGCCCTCGGGATCGCCCGGTCCGTGCCATTCCTCCCTGCCGCCGTCACCGGGGTCGATCTGGTAGGTCAGCGCGTGCGTATGGGACGGAAGTGCCAGGACCGATAGGCACAGGACCGTCCCGAGGATCGTGCGGTTGATCTTGTCATGTCTGCTCATGACCGTCTCCCTTGCTTGCCGGGTCGGCAGGCGGCGGTGATCGATTCCGACCGATCGTGAAGCGATCCCGCCCGCGCGTCGATACGTCTCGCGCGTCACCGTCCGGAATCCAGTTGCATGACGGTACGGAATCCGTCGTCTTTTCGCCAACCGCGCGGCTGCCCTCCGTTCCGGGGGCCGCCGCGCGTAGGTTGTTCTGTTTCGGTGCCACCGTCCAGTTCATGGCCACCGCTTGCCCATTTCCCGCGCAGATCGTGGCGGGCCCACTCCTGTGGCACCAAGACTCTCATCGCACAACTCGTTGCCCTGATTTCCGTTATACCCGACTCACGCCCTCCAGCCCGATCGATGAACTGGCCACGATCTTGCAACTGCCGGCAGGTCGAAATGACAAGAACACACATCCGGAGGGATTCCATGACCGGCCAGACGCCGCATACCGCCGAGCAGCGATACGAGCTGAACGTCTCGATCATCATTCCCGTCTACGACAAGCTGGAGCTGACCCGGCAGTGCCTGGAGTCGATCTGGCGTCATACGCCGGGCGACCGCTACGAGATCATCGTCGTGGACAACGGCTCCACCGACGGCACCGCCGAGTACCTGCGCGAGCTGGAGGACGCCGGCAGCGTCAAGGCCCTCATCCAGGACGAGAACCTGGGCTTCGCGCGCGGCTGCAACCGGGGCGCCGCCGCGGCCCGCGGACGCTACCTGCTCTTCCTGAACAACGACACCGAGGTCACCGAAGGCTGGCTGTCGCCGCTCTTGCAGACCCTGGACCAGGATCCCTACGTGGGCGCGGTGGGCAACAAGCTGCTCTTCCCCGACGGCACCATCCAGCATGCCGGCGTGGCGCTGGTCCTGGAGGACCGCCCGCAGGGGCAGGTCTTCGGCGCGCGGCACGTGCTGTACCGCAAGTCGGCCGACAGCAAGGCCGCCAACCAGCCGCAGATCATGCGCGCCCTGACGGCCGCCTGCCTCATGGTGCGCAGCGAGGCCTTCTTCAAGGTGGTCGGCTTCGACGAGGCCTACTGGAACGGCAACGAGGACGTGGACCTCTGCCTGAAGCTGGGCGAGGCCGGCTGGCGGCTGGTCTACCGGCCCGAGAGCGTGGTGGTCCATCACGAGTCCCAGAGCGGCCCCCAGCGCTGGACGGGCCTGAGCGAGAACCAGAAGCGGCTCGACAAGCGCTGGCACGGGCGCGTCCACCCCGACTACTTCGTGAGCGAGCAGGGCGAAGCCCGACCCGCGGAGAATTTCTCGATCCGCAGCTACGCGCCGCCGCGGCTGCGCTTCGAGGGCGCCGCGCCCCGGCCCCAGGACCCGCCTACGGCGTCGGTGATCGTGCTGACCCACAACGCCCTGGACTACACGCAGACATGCGCCGAGGCCCTGCTCGCCCACACCGACCCCCGTCACGAGATCGTCTTCGTGGACAACGCCAGCAGCGACGGCACCGTCGAGTGGCTGGCCGGCTTCTGCGAAAGCGAGGAGCGCTGCCGCGCCGTCTACAACCAGGAGAACCTGGGGTTCGCGGCGGGGAACAACGTGGGGCTCGCCAACGCCGCCGGCGACTACCTGGTGCTGCTCAACAGCGACGTGGTGGTCACCGCCGGCTGGCTGGACAAGCTGATCGCCTGCGCCGAGGCCCATCCTCAGGCCGGGATCGTGGGGCCGGTCACCAACAGCATCACCGGGGCCCAGAAACTGCCCAAGGTCGGCTACGACCAGGAGACCTTGCGCGACCTGGACCTCTTCGCCAGGATGCACGGCGATGCGGTCGCCGGCCAGGACGAGCCCGCGCTGTGGGTGGTCGGTTTCTGCATGCTGATCAAGCGCGAGGTGTTGTCGCGTATCGGCGGCCTGGACGAGCGCTACGGCCTGGGCAACTTCGAGGACACCGACTACTGCCTGCGCAACTTCCTGGCCGGCTACCAGACGCTGATCGCCATGGACTGCTTCGTCCACCACTACGGCAGCCGCAGCTTCGCGGCGGCCAAGGTGGACTACCGCAAGTCGCTGGAGACCAACTGGGAGATCTTCAAGGAGAAGTGGGGCATCCCCCCCACGGTGGCCTACGGCGAGAAGTTCGACCTGGAGGGCATCATCCTGGAGGGGCACAACCCCGTGCTGCACTTCCACCCCCTGCCGCGCGCGCGGGGCCTGATGCCCATCGAGCCTACCCCCGGCGAGTTGTGCAAGCGCCTGGGCGAGGGCGAGGATCTCTTCCGGGCGGGTCGCATCGTCGAGGCGGAAACCCTCTTCCGCTACGTCCTGTACTGGAATACGGACGATCGGCGCGCGGCCAACAACCTGGCCGTGGCCCTCTGGAAGCAGAACAAGGTCAGCGAGGCCGGCGAGGTGCTGGAGGATCTGCTGCTGCAGGAGCCCGGCAACGTGGACGCCCGCTACAATCTCGAGGAGATCCGCAAGGACATCTCGGAGACGGTGGAAAACCGCGACGGAATGACGGTGCCGGAGGAAACGGTCAAGAGCTGAGCCTCGACACAAGCCGGCTATCCCTGCCCCCACGCTTCGGCGCGGGGGCTTCTCGTTGGCACGGATCGTTCATGGGGCGGGCCTCTCCCGGAAAGGACCCGACTCATGACCGCGTACCGTCCCGGTCTGCCCGCCCCGCGCGTCCACGCCGCGCTCGAACGCGCCCTGCAGGACCTCCAGCAAGCTGAACACAACGCCGTGCTCTGGTTCTCCGAGATCGCGCGTCGCCGGCTCTACCGAGATCTGGGGTACGCCACGATCCATCTCTACGCGGAGAAGGCGCTCGGTTTCTCCCGCACCAAGACCTACCAGTTTCTACGCTTGGCCGAGGATCTCGAGCGCTTACCGGTCTTGAAACGGGCGGTGGCAGAGGGATCGGTATCGTGGACAAAGGCCTGCGAAGTCGCGAACGTGGCGGTGGCTGGGTCTGAGGTGGCCTGGGTCGAGAAGGCCCGCCGCTCCACCGTGCGCGAGCTGCGCCGGGACATCGGACGGGCCCGGACGAGATCACATCGCCGCCACGCCCGGCAGCCCGAACTGCTGCCGGCCGAAGGTTGCTTGCCGGAGGCGGCCACGCCGATCACCGTCGCCTTGCGGTTACGACCGACCGCAGCGGCGCGCTTCGACCGGCTGCTCGAACTCATCCAGAAGCGTGGCGAAACGGGGACCCGCGAAGACTTGATATTAGGAGCGCTGGATGTAATGTCCCGTCAAAAATCCCAACGTCGGGACTTTGATAGCGGTTCTCAAATCGTGATCTCCAAGTGCCCGGATTGCGGTGCGGCGCGCGCGAAAACGGGTCGCGGCTTCCTGAGAATCTCCCCGGCCGAACTCGCCGCCGCCGAATGCGACGCCACCGTGCTCGAACCGGGACGCCGCGCCCGGCGGACCATCCCCCCGTCGATCCGGCGCCAGGTCCTGATCCGCGACGGTTACAGGTGCCGAACCCCCGGCTGCCGGAACACCCGCTTCCTCGAGATCCACCACCGCGTTCCGCGCTCGCGCGGCGGCACCCACGCCCCGGCCAACCTGCTCACCCTCTGCAGCGCCTGCCATCTGCACGCGCACGGCTGATCAGAATTCCGCACTCTTGGGCGCCCGCGGAAACGGAATCACGTCGCGGATGTTCTGCATGCCGGTGGCGTACATGATGGCGCGCTCGAAGCCCAGACCGAAACCGCAGTGGGGCACGGTGCCGTAGCGGCGCAGGTCGCGGTACCACCAGTAGGGTTCCGTCGGCAGGCCGAGCTCGGCGATGCGGGCGTCGAGCACCTCGAGGCGCTCCTCGCGCTGGCTGCCGCCGACGATCTCGCCGATGCCCGGAGCGAGCACGTCCATGGCCGCGACGGTCTTGCCGTCGTCGTTCAGGCGCATGTAGAAGGCCTTGATCTCCATGGGGTAGTTCATCACGACCACGGGGCGGCCCACGTGCTGCTCGGTCAGCCAGCGTTCGTGCTCCGACTGCAGGTCGCTGCCCCAGCGCACCGGGAACTCGAACTTGGCGTCGGCGGACTCGAGGGCCGCGACGGCCTCGGCGTAGTCCATGCGCGCGAAGCTCGATTCCACGAAGCGCTCCAGGCGCTCGACGACGCCCTGCTGCACGTGCTTGTCGAAGAAGGCCATGTCGTCGGCGCGCTCGTCGAGGACCGCCCGGTAGATGTAGCGCAGATAGTCCTCGGCGAGGTCGGCGTCGGCGGCGAGATCGGCGAAGGCCAGCTCGGGCTCGATCATCCAGAACTCGCTGAGGTGGCGCGAGGTGTTGGAGTTCTCGGCACGGAAGGTCGGGCCGAAGGTGTAGACCTTCGTCAGGGCGCAGCAGTAGTTCTCCACGTTGAGCTGCCCAGAGACGGTCAGGAAGGCCTCGCGGCCGAAAAAGTCCTCCGCGTAGTCCACCTCCCCCGCGTCGGTGCGGGGCAGGTTGGCCAGGTCCAGGGTCGAGACGCGGAAGAGCTCGCCGGCTCCCTCGGCGTCGCTGGCCGTGATGATGGGCGTGTGGATCCAGTAGTAGCCGTGCTCATGGAAGTAGCGGTGCGTGGCCTGGGCCAGGCAGTTCCTCACGCGCGTGACGGCGCCGAAGGTGTTGGTGCGCGGCCGCAGGTGCGCCTGCTCGCGCAGGTACTCGAAGCTGTGGCGCTTGGGCTGCATGGGGTAGGTCTCGGGATCGTCGACCCAGCCGACGACCTCGATCGTCGCGGCCTGGATCTCCACATTCTGTCCCTTGCCCTGGGACGCGACCAGTTCGCCGGTCACGCTCACGGCGCAGCCGGTGCTCAGGCGCTGGACCTCGTCCGCGTAGTTGGCGAGGTCGGACGGCGCCACGATCTGGATGGGATCGAAGCAGGAGCCGTCGTGGAGCTGGACGAAGCTCAGGCCCGCCTTGGAATCTCGGCGCGAGCGGACCCAGCCCTGAACGACGACTTCGGTTCCGACCGACACCCCGCCGCTCAGCAGCGTGGCTATGCTCTGTGCTTTCATGAAGGTATCCCCGGGCTCGTGTGAATGCCTGGCCGACATGATGGGCGATCGTCGCCCCCGATGCAAGGGTCAGGCGTATCCGAGGAGCCGGCCGCCCTGGTAGACGATCAGGGAGGCCAGGTAGGCGGTGCCGGTCAGGTAGGCGAGCATGAAGAGGGTCCAGCCCCAGCTGCCGGTCTCACGTCGCGTGACGGCCAGCGTGCTCATGCACTGCATGGCGATCATGAAGAAGACGATCAGGCTGACCCCCGTCAGGGGAGTCCACAGGGGCGTTCCGTCGACGCGCGTGTCGCGCCGCATGGCCTCACGCAGGCCGTGGCTCTGCTCTTCGCTTTCTTCGCCCACGCCGTAGATGACGCCCATGGTGCCCACGAAGACCTCGCGGGCGGCGAAGGCGCCGATCAGCCCCACGCCGATCTTCCAGTTGAAGCCCAGGGGCTCGAGCACCGGTTCGATGGCGGTGCCGATCCGCCCGGCGTAGCTGTCCTGGAGCTGCTCGGCCTGCTGAACGGCCGCGTCCGTCGCCGCGAGCTCCGTCTGCGTGACGCGGGGAAAGGCGAGCAGGGCCCAGAGCACCACCGTGGCGACCAGGATCACCGAACCGGCGGTGGTCAGGAAGGCGCGGCACCGTTCCCAGAGAACCTGCAGCACCGACCGCGCACCCGGCATCCGGTACGGCGGCAGTTCCAGCAGCAGGGGCCTCAGCTGACCCTTCAGGACCGTCTTGCCCAGCAAGCCCACAGCCAGGAGCGACAGCGTGGCGCTGAGCAGGTAGATCCCGAGCAGGACCACCGTGCCGCTGCTCAGGAACCCGATCTTGTCGGCCGCGGGAAAGAGCAGGGCGATGATCAGGGTATAGACCGGCAGGCGCGCCGAGCAGGTGATCAGCGGCACGGCCATGATCGTCAGCATGCGGTCGCGGCGGTTGTCGATGGTGCGGGTGGCCATGATGGCCGGGATGGCGCAGGCGAAGCCGCTGAGCATGGGCACGAAGGCGTGTCCGTGCAGACCGAGCCGGCGCATGAGCCGGTCGACCAGGAACGCCGCGCGCGACAGGTAGCCCGTCCCCTCCAGGATGGAGATGAACAGGAAGAGGAATAGGATCTGGGGCAGGAACGAGAGCACGCCCCCCACGCCGCTGATGATGCCGTCGGTGAGCAGGTCGCGCAGGACGCCGGCGGGCAGCACGACGCGGACCACCCCGGACAGGGCGTTGAAGCCGTGCTCGATGAGCCCGATCATGGGATCGGACCAGGAGAAGAGCGCCTGGAAGATGAGTCCCATCAGGATGACGAAGACGGCCGATCCCCAGAGCGGGTGGGTCAGCACGGCGTCGATGCGCTCGGTGGAGTTGCTGCGTTGGGGGCCGCGCCGGACCACGGTGGCGGCGATACGGTCGATGGCCGCGTAGCGCGCGGCCACGGTCTCGAGGGCCAGGTCGCGCCCGGCCGAGGCGTGCTCGGCCTGGATGGTGAGCGTGTGCTCCCGCAGGCGCGGACGCACCTCCAGCTCGCTCCCGTCGTGCAGGCTGGTCAAGAGCCAGAGGGCGAAGGCGCGCCGGGCGCCCGGCGTTTCGAGCGGGAAGCGGACCTCTTCGGCGATCAGGGATTCGAAGCTGGCGAGATCGGCGTCCAGGGGCGGCTCGGGCTCCCATAACCAACCGGGGCGTGGAGCCGCCTCGAGGTCCGAAAGCAGTTCGTCCAGGGTGTCGCGCAGCAGCCCGATCCCCTGCCGCTTGCGCGCGACGGTGCCCACCACGGGAATGCCGAAGGTCCTGCGCAGGGCGTCGAAATCGATCTCGATGCCGTCGCCGCGGGCCGCATCGATCATGTTGATCACGGCGATCGTCGGCAGATCGAACTCGAGTACCTGCATCATCAGGTAGAAGTTGCGCTCCGGGGTGGTGGCGTCGAGTACGAGCAGAACGGCGTCGGGCCGCTTCATCCCCTTGCGGCCGAGCAGGGCGTTGATGGCGACTTCCTCGTCCGGAGAACGCGCGGTGAGGCTGTAAGTGCCGGGCACGTCGATCAGGCTCACGCGGCCGGCGCCGGGCAGGGTCACGTGACCGGTGCGGATCTCGACGGTGATGCCGGGATGGTTGGCGATGCGCGCGTTGGCGCCGGTCAGGGCGTTGAAAAGCGTGGTCTTGCCCGAGTTTGGATTGCCCGCCACCGCGACGAGGTAGTCGGAGGAGCGATGGTCCTTGGTCTGGGCCATGTGTTGCTCCGGGCTAGATGGAGTCGCAGCGGATCAGCGCGGCCTCGCGCTTGCGGATCGACAGCCGTGTGCCGCGGACCATGATCTCGATGGGATCGCCCAATGGCGCCACGCGCAGCACGGAGATGTCGGCGCCGGGCGTGAGACCCATTTCCATCAACCGCAGACGGAGGCCGTTGCAGGGATCGATGTCCAGCAACTTGGCAGTGGCGCCGGCCTTCATGGTATCGAGGGTCATGGAACCGTCCTGGCGTCTTTCTTGAGAGAACAAGAATTGTTGGCAGTTAAAAGATAATGTGAATTTGAGCTGAAACAAGAGGTTTTCGAGGGATCGAAGGAGATCAGGACAGGTCGGTGGCCAGGTCCGGTTGTATCTCCGCGCGCCCGGCCGCCAGACCGGATCCGGCGATCCGTGCGCAGACGGCCTCGGCCCAGTCGGATCGGGCGAAGAGCCCGTCGTCGAGCCCGGCCAGCTGCCAGGCGACGGCGCGCATGAGCAGCGGGCCGCCGGACGTGAGGGACAAGGCCGCCAGATCGTTGCGGGACGCGAGGTTGTGCAGAGCGGGTTCGAGCCAGCCCCGGGGCGGCAGATCCCGCGGATCGAGCAGCACCAGGTACGCGCCGCGCGACACGGCGACCGCCGCCTCCAGCGGCCGATCCGTCGCCTCGTGCGGCAGCACCCGGTCGTCGGCGCCCATCGCCACCCGCGAAAGATAGGTCCGCGTGGCGGGATCCGACCCGGGTTCGGTGAAGACGTACTCGTGCGGATAGGCGATCCCCTCCCCCGCCAGGGCTTCCTGGGCGGCGAGCAGTTCGGGCAGGTCGCGGGCGCCGCGCAGCAGCAGGGAGAGCTCGGGCGGGGTCGCGTGGGGCGACGGATCGAGGGGAGCGGCGTCCACCTGGCCGTCGGGGGGCAGGATGCCTTTGGAGAGTCCGACCCGTCTGGCGTCCTCCCGGACATAGTTCCAGGCCGTCTCGGCCCGCCGGACGAAGGCTTCGACGCGTCCCGATTGCGCCTCGTGCTGCCGGAACCGGCTCAGGGGCGCCGCGAGCAGGGCCAGGTCGCCCTTGCTCAGCAGGGTCAGCCACATGGCGACGTCGCCGTTCATGGGGGCTTGGCGTCCGGCGAAGCTCATGGGCGCCGGCCGCACGCCGATCAGGTCGCGCCGGCGGAAGAGGGCGCAGGTCGGTTCGCCGATGAGGTTCTGTCTGCGGGCCAGCAGCAGGGTGGCGGCGTCGTGTCCCCTCAGGCGCACGTCCATCTCGGCCAGGGGCTTGTTGAAGGTGTCCGGCAGAAACTCGCCCCGCTCGTCGATGAGCCGGCGGTAGGCCGAGACGAGCGTCACGTCGGGATGGCGCTCGAGGACGCCCGCCAGGATCTCGACGCAGGCCGGCTCCAGCAGGTCGTCGTCGGCCAGGCACTTGACGTACACGCCCGAGGCGCGGCCGAGCAGCTCGCGGTAGTTCCCGGCTTCACCCAGGTTCTCGACGTTGCGGTGGTAGACGATGCGCGGATCGTCCGCCATGCGCTCCCGCGCGAGCGACTCGATCTCCGGGCCGTCGCTGTCGTCGCCGACGAGGATCTCCAGGAGCGGCCAGGTCTGGCGGCAGGCGCTGTCCAGGGCCTCGGCGAAGTAGCGCGGATTGTAGGCGGGGATCAGGACGCTTACCAGAGGCAGCGGACCGGCGACCGACGGGGGCGGCTTACGGAACTCCATGGTCAGATGCGCGCCGGCGCGCGTCTCGAGCCCCCGCAGCTCGGCCCGGTCGCTCTCGCCCGGCGCGCATCGGCCCAGGGACTCGAGCCCGGCCAGGTCGGCCAGGCGCGCCAGCTCCCGCTCGTCGACGACCCACTTGTGGCCCCAGTCCCGCATGCCCACGTTGAACATCTCGCAGGGGTTGTCCAGCCACTCGTAGCCGTAGTCCTTCAGGCCCGACCGCTCGTGCCAGTCATCGTCCAGGTAGCAGCGGACCATCTCCGCCAGGTCCGGCGTGGAGATCCTCGCGATGCCGCCCGGCACCAGCACGCGGCGGCACTCGCGCAGGAAGGACATCAGCTCGGCCTGGGTCAGATGCTCGACGAAGTGCTCGCTGTGCACGGCATCGACGGTGTTGTCGGCGCAGGGCAGGCCGCGTCGCACGTCCAGGGCGAGATCGGCGTCGCGGCCGAGGTCGAGGTTGACGAATCCGGGCAGGGGCTGGTCGCCGCAGCCGACGTTGAGCAGCACCTCAGCCATTCGCGTCGCCCCGCTTTCCGGGCCGTTGCGCCCAGTGCGCGCGGATCTCCGGCGCATGGGCCACGAAGCCGTCCAACAGGCCGCAGATGCGCGTCACGTCGTCGCCTCCGACGGCACCGCCGGTCGGCAGGACCATCACGCGTCCGCAGACCTGTTCGGTGCGCGGAAGCAGACGCCCGGCGTGGGGATAGAGCGAGCGGTACGGCTCCATGCGGTGGCAGCCGGGATGGAAATACCGCCGGGCCAGCACGTTCTCGGCCCGCAGCAGCTCCACCAGCTGGTCGCGCGAGAGGCCGGCCGCGCGGCGGTCCACCTCCACCACGGCGTACTGCCAGTTGTTGCGATCGCGCGGATCGTAGCCCATCAGCGCCAGGCCCGGCACGCCCGCCAGGCCGCGGCGGTAGGCGGCGTGACGGCGGCGGTTCACCTCCACCATCTCCGCCTCGCCCTCGAGGGAGGTCAGGCCCATGGCCGCGGACACCTCGCTCATCTTACCGTTGATGCCGATGTGGGTCACGCGGTCGAGTCCCTCGAAGCCGAAGTTCTGCATCAGGCGCACCCGGTGCGCCAGGTCGGCGTCGTCGGTCACGACGGCGCCGCCCTCGCAGGCGTTGACGAACTTGGTGGCGTGGAAGCTCAACACCTCGCAGTTCCCGAAGCGCCCGATCGTCTCGCCGCCGCGGCTGCAGCCGAAGGCGTGGGCCGCGTCGTAGAGCAGGGCCAGCCCATGGCGGTCGGCGACGCGCTGCAGAGCCTCGACCTTTGCCGGCCGTCCGAAGAGATGGACCCCGATGATGCCGGTGGTGCGCGGGGTGACGTGGGCCTCGATCCGGGCGGGGTCGAGGTTGTAGCCGTCGGGTTCGATGTCGCAGAAGACGGGCGTGATGCGCTGCCACTGCAGGGCGTGCGCGGTGGCCACGAAGGTGAACGAGGGCAGGATGACCTCGCCGGTGAGCCCCAGCGCCCGCACGGCGATTTCCAGCGCCGTGGTGCCGTTGCACATGGCGACGCAGTGCTCCACGCCGTGCCGCGCGGCGACCCGCGACTCGAATTCCTCCACCAGGGGGCCGCGGTTGGTCAGCCAGCGCCGGTCGAGCGCCTCGCCGATGCGCGCCAAAAACGCGTCGCGGTCGCCCAGGTTGGGCGCGCCCACGTGGCGGGGCGTCGCGAAGGCCGGCTCGCCGCCGAAGAGGGCCGGCCGGCCGGTCCCGGTGCGCGTGTGCGTGGCAATGCTCATGTCTTCCTCCGGAAAGGGGTCCATACGGGGTTTGCAAGCACCGGACCAGCCGCCAGCGGCACCACAGAGCCGTGTGTCCGACCGACACATCAAAGACTGGCCAGATACCGACCACCGGACAGCCGGGACCGACCACCCGGAACGTCCGATCCAACGTGCGAACACGGGCCTGCAGGCGTGCAGAGCTGGTACGGCGGTTGCGAAGGGACGCAGGACGACCCACGTCCGGCCCGAGGAGATCGCCATGTCCGAGCGCGCGAAACTGTCCATCTGCATGATCGTCCGGGACGAGGCGGACATGCTGCCCGGCCTGCTGGACAGCGTGGCCGGACTCTGGGACGAGCTCTGCGTGGTGGATACCGGTTCGGTGGACGGCACGGTCGAACTCCTGGCCGCCGCCGGGGCCCGCCTGGCCCGCCAGACGTGGCGCGACGATTTCGCCGCCGCCCGCAACGCCAGCCTGGATCTGGCCGGCGGCGACTGGATCCTCATCCTGGACGCGGACGAACGCGTCTCGCCGGAGCTGGCCGACGAGATCCGCGACCTGCTGGACGACGACGCGGCGGGCGCGGCGACCGTCCGCCTCTGCGACGAGCTGCCCCACGGACACCGCCGCGAATCGCGCCTGCTGCGACTTTTCCGGCGCGACCCCTCCATACGCTTCGCCCACGCCATCCACGAGGATCCCAGCGCCACCGTCGGCGCCAGCCTGGCGCGCACGGGCCGCGAACTGCGCCGCCTCGACGGCGCGCTGCGGCATCTGGGCTACGTGCGCGACGTGGCGGCGGCCCGCGACAAGCGCGGCCGCGACCTGCGCCTGCTGGAGCGCTGCGTGGCGGCGAACCCCCGGGACTGGTACAGCCGCTACAAGATTCTCGAACAGGCCCGCTTCTGGAACGACCGCGCGTCGTGGCGGACGGCGGCGGGTGCCCCCCCGCGGGCCCCCGCCGCGGCGGGGGCCCGCCGCCCCCCCCGCCCCCTCCTTCCTGGGCGCCCCCGCGCGCCCCCCCCCCCCCGGCCCCCCCCCCCACCCCCGCCGCGGCCCGCCCCGCTGTGG
>JACKQG010005957.1_pt1 | contig 13163 bp, 11 predicted proteins | sample 8237621 | NCBI WGS metagenome assembly JACKQG01 (sample SAMN15677084, study PRJNA649215) | marine metagenome | biome: marine; feature: Black Sea; material: saline water; isolation source: suspended particulate matter (SPM) from the Black Sea western gyre | collected 2013-06-09/2013-06-10 | depth...
AGGCTTCGCCGACAGATTTACAGTCTGTTCCCTTTGACCACTCGGGAACCCCACCCGTGTGAATATTGAAATCTGGAGCCAGAGACAGGAGTTGAACCCGCGACATCCTCATTACAAATGAGGCGCTCTACCAACTGAGCTACTCTGGCAGCACACCCTAACTCTAATATTTGCTGCTCATACGATTTTATAAAATAGGGACCTTTCTTAAATAGAACTTCCCTATCTAACGATCTTTATTATAAATTTCAAGCTCTATTTTTCCTAATTAAATCTAATTATTTCAAAATATACTAATTTATCATCTATTTTTTTAAAATATCGTCTATTTTTTATCGTTTTTGATATCAGACTGGGCCAAAGGCTTAGTCAAAAGTGCCAGCCCGGATTTATCATAACGAATTTATAATAAAATGAACAACCTATTAATGACTATATATAGTATATTCAATTGTTGACAAATACAATATGCTGTGATAGTAAATGTGGCAATGCTATCTAACTTACCCAAAATCCATAAAAAGGCCATATACTTAAATGTTTTAAAAAGGAAAATCAATCTATTTTAAACGGCGAGCGGTTGACAGTGATGATTATCTTTGTGTAATCAAAAATGAGCAACTTAGTTAATACTAGTGTTTCGTTTTTGACAGCACACAAACACCCTTCATAAGGAAGCTGATTTGACAAGTTTACGTACTCTTTCTCTGCCGGTTTTGCTGACGTTTCTGCTAAGCGGATGCGTGCAGGCTATATACAAGACACCCGTTGCCCAGGATGAATATCATGTCCAGTCTGAAAACAGCGCCGCGATAATGACGGAGTCAGCCGAAAAGGTTAAATCCACAAACGAGCGGCACCTCCAACCTGCTTCTCCCCCGGCAGCAAACACCATCGGCGCTGTCTCCCAAAAAGGCGTAAAAACGTCTGCAAACAATCCAAAGGGGAATTTCGATCAAGTCAAAAAAATTCAGCCCAGCAAAGAGAATTCTGATCAAGTCAAAAAAATCCAGCCCATCTTGGATGAAGCCCTTGATTTCTGCCGGGTATCCCAGGATCTTTGGCAAAAAGGGGAGCTTGAAAACGCCCTGGAAGCCTTGGATCAGGCGTATTCTTTAATCCTGAAAATCGATATAGCAGACGATCCCAAGCTCATCCAGCAAAAAGAAGATTTGCGTTTTTTGATCTCAAAACGCATCCTCGAAATATACGCCTCCCGCAACATTGTTGTTAGCGGCAATCATAACGCCATCCCCATGGTAATGAATAAACACATCCAGGCCGAAATTAACCTCTTTACCAAAAACAGTGAGAAAAGCTTTTTCATTGAGTCATTGAAACGTTCCGGCAGGTATCGCGCCATGATCGTTTCGGCTCTCGAAGAAGCCGGTCTTCCGGTTGAATTGTCCTGGTTGCCGCTGATCGAGAGCGGATTCAAAGTCGATGCGCTTTCAAGAGCCAGAGCCCTTGGACTGTGGCAATTCATTCCGTCAACCGGTTACAAGTTCGGCCTGTCACGCGACAAGTACATCGACGAACGGATTGACCCGGTTAAGTCGACGCAAGCCGCCATCGCTTATTTAAAAGAATTGCATCAAATTTTTGGAGACTGGACCACCGTTCTGGCTGCTTATAACTGCGGAGAAGGACAGGTCCTGAGAGTCATCCGGAGTCAAAACATCAACTATCTTGACAACTTCTGGGACTTATACGAGCGCCTTCCCCAGGAAACCGCAAGATATGTCCCGCGATTCATGGCCACGCTGCATATTATTAAAAATATGGAAAAATACGGTCTCGATTCAATCACGCCTGACCCGTCCTTGAACTATGAAGTCGTTTCCGTCTCCAAACAGATTCATCTTAAGGATATCGCCTCAAAAATCGACATCACTGAAAAAGAGCTCCGGGAGCTGAATCCCGAACTCCGCTACCGCATACTGCCCCAGGAAAAATATCCACTCAGGGTTCCTCCGGGCACAGGCAACCTACTTTTAGCAAAGCTGGATGAAATCCCCGTCTCATCTCCACCCCAGCCTGCCTTTATTTATCACCAGGTTCGGCCCGGTGAAAGCCTTTCAACCATCGCCACAAAATATCGCACCAGTGTGAAAAGCATTGCCTGGGCCAACAACATACATAAACAGGATCTTATCGCTGCCGGCCGGAAACTAAGAATACCCCGGAAAGGTACAACAATGCCTGGAGCCGAAAAAAAATATGATAAACCGCGGTATGAGCAACCGGAAATGCATGTTGTAAAAAGCGGAGATTCACTCTGGATCATTGCCAAGCGATATGGCACAAACACCAAAGATATCCAGGAACTCAACAACCTGGCAACCACAAACCTTTCCATCGGTCAGACCTTAAAGATACCCGGAGGCAAAGATGAAAGCCCGACCGGCGAAACCTTAGCATCCTATGAAGTCAAACGCGGCGACGTCCCTTTTCAGATCGCTCAGCGCCACAGAATGTCCTTGGAACGCTTTCTGCGCATCAACAACCTGACGCCTAGAAGCAAAATCTATCCGGGACAGAGACTATCCGTGGAGTAAAGGATTACGCAAGGAGTCCTTTCAATTCGCTCATAAATCCTGACACCTTGTGCTTAAATTCATCTATCATCGAATCGTCCAATCCCAAACGGCGGGCAGATTCAGTATCAACTAAATCCAGCTTTTCCTTCCGATCGTCTCCTTGATCATTCAGTGAAAAACCCATGGATTTCGCCATCAGGTTGCCGAAGTGGACAACCAACAAATCGTTCGAAACAGTATCCGCTTTCTCCAAATCGTCATGATAGGCTGCGATTCTGGAAAAACCTTCTGAAAAATTCCACTTTTTGAGAAGAGCCGCACCGAACTTTCCATGATGCAGATTAATCGTATTTAATATTTCTGAAACCTCAAGCTGATCTCCAATCTTCTTTTTCAACTGTAGCTGGCCGATAACCTGCAATAAGAGTAATTTGCCGATATCATGCAGTAAACCCATGGTAAAGGCATCATTTTCCAGGCTAAGCGCTAAGGATTCATCAAGGATTTGTGAAACATAGGCACAGGCAAGTGAATGCTCCCACAGCGATTCCAAAAGTGTTAAGAATCTCTTGTTCTTGGTGACATAAAGGGATCGGTTGCAAACGGCATCTACATATCGTTTGGTGTTTTTGAGCCCCAAGCGGCCGACGGCCTGGCCAAGGTTTTTGCTTTCGTTTACACCCCGATAGTAGGCCGAGTTGGATACGCTGATCAGCTTGGAGGAAATGGCCATATCCTGCTTGAGAAAGGCACCGATCACCTGCAGGTTTGCACCGATATTCATCATTTCCTGAAATTTAATGCTCATCAGAGGAAGCGTAGGCAGTTCGATCTCCCCGCGCTTAAAAACAACAATAATCTCATCCAAGATATTGGTTTTTTCGTCGAGCAGCCTTGTCTTTGGAAAAGAATTCCCTTTTGGGCTTTCCCGTTGCTCGCTTTGAGCTTTTTCCAGTTCCTCGACACGCTGTTTTAAGCTCAGAACATTCTGTTTTAACTGTTCATTTTCTTTAAGTTGGGCCAACGTATTATTTGCCGTTAAACCCAGCAGCTTCTGATATTCAGGAACCTTGGGGATATAGCCGATGCCGATTTCCACGATGTCGACGATCGTGCGGATATCGTCAGGAGGTGTGAGCATTAAAAATGGAGGGTGAGGACCTTCAAGTAGTTTCCTAAAAAACTCCGGACCGCAGTGCTCGTAGAAGCTATGATCTAAAATAACCATTGCAGATACATTGACAAGGGAATCGAGCATATCAGAAGATTCGATAATAGCGACCTTATGATCCTGAGCAATGATTTTACTTATCTTTTGAGCTTCCTCGCTATCGGTGCTGGCAACAAGAACCGGTTTCATGGCACGCTCTGCTCCCGTATAAACATCAAAACACCATCCCGTCTAGTATCCGACTCACTGTTTTTTAGATCTTAAATCATAGAGGAAACATTGGGAACAGTCAACCTCAAAACTAAAGTGTAATTCCGAAGCCTGCTCAGAAGGCTTTCATCAGCAACAGCGCTATCTGGAAATAAATGGTAATACCCACAGCATCGATAATGGTTGCAATGAAAGGTCCTGCGGTCAGCGCAGGATCAAAATTAAGCCTTTGCAGAATAAGGGGCATGAGCGCCCCGGCAAGATTTGCCGTAAGCAGCGTACCGACGAGTGCTGTTCCGACGATGCATCCCAGCATCACGTTATGGTCCTGCAGAAAAACACGGAAATAAGCCATGAACCCAAGCGCGAAGCCAAGGGCAAGCCCCATCAGCAGCTCTCGCTGAAACACGCGTGGAAAATCTTTTGGAGAGATTTCACCCAGCGCCAATGCACGCACAACCATGGTGGCGGACTGGGTTCCTGCATTGCCGCAAGTTCCAATCACCATAGGAATAAAAAAGGCCAGGGCAACCATCTTTTGCAAAATATCGGAATGCCATTCCATAATGGTGGTCGACAGGAGCGAGGTGAACAACAGGGCAGCAAGCCACCAGAATCGGTTCCAAAACAGCTTGGTTAAGGGACGTTTGAAATATTGTTCTTCAAAAGGGACCACCGCGGAAATTCGGTGGAAATCCTCCGTATTTTGAGCCTCGATGATGTCGATGACATCATCGACGGTGATAATACCCAACAAACGATTGTCGTTGTCGATCACCGGTACTGCCAGAAAGTCATATTTTGAAATGACCGCCGCAACAGCTTCGACATCCATAGCATGGGGCACTGAAATCAGGTTTTTCTCGATGATATCTCCTAGCAGAACCTTAGGCTTCGACATGATCAGGTCACGCAGCGAAACCATACCCTGCAAGTGTCGCTGGCCATCAATAATATAGATGTAATAAACGGTCTCCTTGTTGGGTGCTTGAAGGCGCAGATCTTCCAGGGCTGTCCCTACGGTCATTCCAACGGGCAAAGCGGCATAATCGGTGGTCATGACGGCTCCGGCGGTTCCTTCGGCGTAGTTCCAGAGTCGCCGGATTTCGTTACGTTCGGCCCGGGCGATAAGCGGCATGATGGCTTCCCGAATATCGGTATCGATCTTTTTCAACAGGTCGACCCGGTCGTCCGGCTTCATTTGTTCGATAAAACGCAGCATGGTTTGAGTGTTGCCCGCTTCAAGGCAAGCCTGCTGGCTTTCGATCGAAAGCTGTTGAAATGATTCAATAGCCTTGTAATTGCCGATCAGAAGGAGAACTTCAATGATCTCCAAAGGCGTCCGTTCGGCAGTCTCAAGAGCTTCGGCGATGTCACATGGATGCAACTCACGCAGTGTTTGAATATCAATGCGGCTCTCAGCCTGGCAGGCAGAGGGATATAAAGGTTGGATTTTGGTTGCTGCGCTCATGCTCATCCCCTTCCTGTCTTGTTTCCACCAGACGGAGAACAAGACAGTCAGGAGAGCACTCACGCGATAAAATCTAAAGGCGGGAGGTCATATGACGTCTTGTTCTCGTCTCCAAGCAAATGAAAACCGGCAGTTAGAATTTTTCGACTACAATTTTGAAATTGGTGCCAAGGACGATTACTTGGGTCCCCGTCTTTCATTGTTACTTCCCTTACATTAAGGAATGTTAACTATTATTTTAACTATTTGATATTAATAGCACTTTAATTTTTAAGAGATTTACTTTAAAAGAATTTAAATGGTATGTCAAACAAAATATCCTGTTTGATGGTTGCATGAAAAATTTCGGCTAAAGTTTTTGGTATTGATTCCGATAAGATAAAGAAATGGTTAGGTAGTGCCTTTGCATCTTTTCTGCCCGCACGGCCGGAAACAACGAATTAAAGGGCAGAGACCCTGTTCTTTGGCCCCGCTGAAATGGCCAGGTTTTCGATATCAAAATAAAATACGATTTACAAACACGTTCCGCAATGATATGGTCTTTTATAACCAATATTTCTAACGGCATATCACGTATTAACCAACCAACGGCTATCTTAGAAAGTTGATCAGGTGCAAAATAAAGGAAGAAAACAGAAATCGAGTATATTTAACGGATCGAATGGTTTTAATTGGCATCGGTCTTGGTTCCGTTTACTGGATCATTGAAACCTTTTTGTATGTCATCGGATCATATGAAATCAATTTTTTCAGCAGGCTGTTCGGACCTGATTTGTCTGGTGTATGCACGCGCATCATCGTTTTATGCCTTTTTCTTATTTTTGGATCACATGCCCAGTACACGTTCAACCGTTGAAAATGGGCAGAAAATGAATTGGAAAAAATGGAAAAAATGAATGAAAAACTTAAACTTGAAATAATGGAATTAAAGCAAGCAGCGCCGTAACGTTTAGAGCGGCAAAGAAACTAAAAGAAGCGATCTAATCCTATCCCTTATTGTAACCTGCGGCAGTCATTCGGCTTTTGCATGACGGATTGGCTGCTTTTTTTTGAAGGAATAACCATGCGACCTGTATGCCTGATCATTCGTGACGGATGGGGATATAGCGAAATCGAGGAAGGCAACGCCGTCCTGGCTGCCAAAACCCCGAATATCGACTTTTACAAGAATAATTATCCCTGGACACTTCTGGATTGTGCTGGTGAACCTGTCGGTCTTCCGGATGGTTATCAGGGCTCGTCCGAAGTGGGCCATCTCAACATGGGGGCTGGGCGGATCGTCATTCAGGAACTCAAACGCATCGACAACGGGCTCCGCACCGGAGAGCTCTTTAAAGTGCAGAAATGGCAAAATCTTGTGGCCAACTGGAAGAAAAATCAGAGTCGCCTGCACTTCTTCGGCCTGTTGCAGGACGAGGGTGTGCATGCCCATCAAGAGCACCTTTTTAAAATTATGCGCCGGGCGCGGCAAGAATACCCCAAGGGGCCTATCATCATCCATCCCTTCCTCGACGGGCGCGATACCCCGCCGCGCAGCTGTCTGGAATACCTGGCCAAACTCAAGCAGGTGATGGGGGAAGTCGGCGGCTGCACGATCGGTACAGTGATGGGCCGTTATTATGGCATGGACCGCTCCAAGAACTGGAAACTTACCGATACCGCCTATCATTGCATTGTCTCTTGCCAGGGTCGCAAGTCCCCTGACGATGAGACTGCGGTTAAAAAATCGTATGCGAATGACAGAACTCCGGACGGTGTGGAGATGTTCGATGAATACGTTTACCCGCATGTGATCGGCAACTATGACGGTGTCAGGGATGGCGATTGCATTTTGCACACCAATTACCGCCAGGACCGCGCGATCCAGCTCTCCATGGCATTTATCGATCCAAATTATCCTGGAGAACTCAAAGCCAGACCGAACGTAACCTACGTCGGACTGACACGCTATTGGGATGAATTTACAGAATACATGCTGGGTGCCATAGACGCTGCCGGCGGCATGGAGAAACTGCTGGGCGAAGTCATTTCCAATGCGAGCTTGCGGCAGCTGCGCATAGCCGAAACGCAGAAATTCAGGCATGTCACCAGTTTTTTCAACGGGAAGTCCACAACGCCGTATGAGAACGAGGATCAGGTCGATATCCCGAGCCGCTTCGATCCGGCGACCTTTGCCAGCCATCCGGAGATGGAGGCCTATAACGTCACTGCCGAACTCCTCAGGCGCCTCAGCAACAACCCCTACCATTTCATTGCCGTAAACTTCGCCAACGGCGACATGGTCGGCCATACCGGAAATTTAGATGCAGCGACAAAAGCGATCGAAATTGTAGACGAATGCGTGGGCAAGATTGTCGATCGTCTGCTTCAGCTCGACGCACACATCCTCATCACCGCCGACCATGGAAACTCTGAACAAATGATCGATTACCAGACCAGTATGACCAAGACCAGCCATACCCTCAATCCGGTCGAGTTGATTTACGTTGCCGGCGATTCAAAGGGGAAAAAACTTCTCAAACGCGGCAAGCTTTCGGATATCGCTCCCACGGTTCTGTTTTTACTCGAGTTGGATATACCGGCGGAAATGACCGCACAGATCCTGATTGTTTGAGATCATGAACTTGCTGTCATTTTTTTATTCAACCGGAGTCAAAAATTTGGCTACAAATTCCTCCCTTTCACCGCCTACAGATTCATCTCCGACTGTATAACTGCTACCTTAAAATCTGTCTCAGAGCAGATGAATGCTCAGGCTGAACAGTTGAAGGATTTAGTTGATGAGCTTGTTATACTGATAAACGGCCGTGGAAAAGAAGTTCGGAGTTTAAACCACGAGAGCGTAACGACTCAAGAAACCGGCGCTCTTGAAGCTCCTGCAAAATTGATCGCATGCCAAAAAGTAAGTGCGGTCAGAGATTTTTCAAAAGATGCTTTTTTTCCCTATCCGTGAGATAACGCCAGGCACCCTGGGTCAGCCTTCCCAGCTTGATATTTGAGACCCTTATACGTTTAAGTCTTATAACCTGATGTCCCACTTTTCTGACCATGCGTCGAATTTGCCGGTTTTTGCCTTCTTTCAATACAATGCGAAACCGTCTGGCGGAAATCCTGTTGACCTCCGCAGGTCTTGTCTTGGTGCCCATCATCGGAAGACCTTTTGCCAAAGCGGCCAGGGCGCCGTCTGGAATCGGCCTGGCCACCGTGACATCATATTCCTTTTCATGATCAAAGGAAGGATGTGAAAGTCTGTGATGGAGCCGTCCGTCGTTGGTTAGAATCAAAAGTCCGGTTGAGTCTTTGTCAAGCCTTCCGACCGGATAGACCCGCTCGGGAATATCAATAAGATCGAGAACAATCTTTTCATCAGCCTGCCGGCAGCTGACGACAAATCCCGGCGGTTTGTTCAGAGCCAGATAAACCAGATCCTGTTTGTTTTCAACGGCTTTACCATCAACTTCCACATGATCGGTTTGAGGGTCAACCTTGGCGCCGAGTTCAGTAATAACCGCGCCGTTAACCTTGACAAGCCCCTTTTTGATGTATTCTTCCCCCTGTCGCCTGGAACAGAATCCGGCGTTTGAAAGAAATTTCTGCAATCGCATCAAGCTCATCGGAAAAATAACCATTTATGGATGGAAACTAGGAACGGTAATCGGCATTGATGCGGACATAATCCACCGAAAAATCGCACGTCAACACCGCCGCGGCGCCATTGGCGATGTTTAAATCAACGGTTACGCAAAATTCCTTCTTTTGAAGGACCTTCGTAGCTTCAGCTTCAACAGCTTTTCCGCAACCCATGCCGCCCTTTACCATTTGAATTTTATCAAAATACACATCGATCTTATCCGGATCTACAAAGGCATCGGCCCGGCCGGCGGCAGCGATAATCCGCCCCCAGTTGGCGTCTTGGCCGAAAAATGCGGTCTTTACCAGCGGAGAATGGGCAATGGTATCAGCGCATTTGCGAGCATCTTCATCTGTTGCGGCCCCCCGCACCAGGATCTCAACCAGCTTGGTTGCACCTTCACCATCTCTGATCAGTTGCTTGGCAAGATCCAAAAGGATTGCATCCAAAACGTTTTGAAACCTATTTTTATCATCCGGGCTTTGAATAACTGCACCGGACAGACCGTTTGCCATGACCAGAACCGTATCATTGGTGCTGGTATCTCCATCAATGGTAATCCGGTTAAAGGAGCGGTCGACCGCATCAACCAAAGCCTCTTTCAAAACTTGTGACGTTGCCTTCACATCGCTGCAGACAAAACACAGCATGGTTGCCAGATCCGGACGGATCATTCCGGCACCTTTGACCACTCCCGTAACGGTAAATTTTTGTCCGCCGATATTCCCCTGGCCGGAAGCGATTTTGGTAACCGTATCCGTGGTCATGATCGATTCGGCAAGGTCTGCAAAACCTTGAATGCTGAGGGTATCGATCAATTCCGGGACGGCCGCTTCAATCTTTTCAATCGGAAGTGGCTCGCCGATAACACCGGTTGACGCCACCAGCACCATATCTTCGGAAATCCCCAAACCAGAAGCGGCTAAGCGCGCCATGGTCTCGGCAGCACGCATCCCCGCACCGCCGGTGCAGCAATTGGCATTGCCGCTATTGACGATAATCGCCTGGCATACGCCCGACTTAACTCGCTCCCTGGAAAGGATAACCGGTGCCGCTTGGACCTTGTTGCGGGTAAACACTCCGGCGGCATTTGCCGGCACCTGCGAAACAATCAGTCCAAGGTCTTTTTTCCCTTTTTTTTTAATGCCCGCGGTAATCCCAGCCGCCTTAAATCCTTTTACCTCTAGAAGTTCCATACTTATCACTCCGTATCTTTAGTTGCCAAATTAATTTCGTATCAAATAAACGTATCGTTTGATAAAAAAAGATTTGTGCAGCGCCTTACAGGTGAAATTTTTTCAGATCAAAAAGACAACATTCCGGGTACAAAGTGTAACTTGGGTTTTATGGCGATTATTTGACTTAATTTATTGGTCTTATTTTGAAACATAAGTATGCTCAAAAATTTTCATGAAATATTCGGGCTAATTTGACCTTAAAGATTTCGGGATGGCCCGCCTTCAAACCAGCCGTCTTTGTTTTCATTTGACAGAATCGGCCAATATTGTCAAACTGCAAAAACAAGTGCTGCCCGTGGCCCCGCTGTCAGTGGTCAACGGGCAGCACCCAAAAGCGCAATTGCCCGTGTTTAATCCGGATTGGCGTAAGTGCAAGATTCAGGTCATAACCTGTGCAACTACCGTTATGAAAGGAAGATATATGGAAAAATTCACAGCACGTTGTATGGCATGCGGCGGAAAGCTGTTTATCAAAAAAACGTGACAACAGGTAAATTTGTGCTGCAGGTCTTGCAACAGCCAATACCCGCTGGAAAAGTTTGCCGATCTGATGGATGATTTTTTTGAACAACAGCTTGCGAACATCCGCTGTGACAGACTGTAATATGCTTAAGAACTTCAAGCTTACGATCGAATACGACGGCAGCGCCTACCACGGCTGGCAGCGACAGGCAACCGAACCCACCATTCAGGCAGAAATTGAAAAGGCATTGATGACCATGACCTGCCAAAACATAACCCTGATTGGTTCGGGACGGACGGACGCGGGCGTGCATGCCTACGGCCAGACCGCTAATTTTATCTGTGATACCAACCTCACTCCTGAAGTTTTTCAAAGAGGGCTTAACAGCCTTTTGCCGCCGGATATTGTCATCACGACCTGCACGGCAGTCCCGGAAGCATTTAACGCCCGCCACGATGCCAAAAGCAAAACGTATCATTATAGAATATTAAATCGTCATCTGCCCGCGGCCGTCGGACGGCAGTATGCCTGGCATGTTCCCCAAGCACTCGATCCTGCCGCCATGCGCCGCGCCGGTCATCATATCATCGGCACACATGACTTTAAAGCCTTTGAAGGTGCGGGCAGCCCCAGAGCCCATACCACCCGCCGTGTGATCCATGCGGATCTTGTGGAAAGGGACGAAGGAAACCTGATCTTCGAGATCGAAGGGAACGGATTTTTGAAATTTATGGTTCGGAATATAGTGGGAACACTTGTGGATGTCGGACTTGCCAAAATCACCTCGGACGATTTTAAAACAATACTTCTGTCCAAGGATCGCAAACTTGCCGGCGTAACCGCCCCGGCCCACGGTTTGGTCTTAACGCAGGTTACCTATTGATGAATTCATTTTATATAGACAGAACAATTTAAGATCAGTGTTATAAAGATTTTTGGAAACCCTTCCGATGGAGGTATGTAAACAGCATCACATTACATTTGTAATTTCAAATGGTTGACTTATATTGCAGATATCAAAGGTTTAGGCTTAATGATTTTAGGATAAATCATAATCGAATTTTGCGACAATTTTGGTCTCACGCAATCTTTTTACTGCTGGGGTGAGTTCCGTTTTTTTTATTCAATGTATACAGAGATGCTCGAAAGATGGGAGGGTTAAACTCACAGCTATTTTCCACCTGCATATAGACATCTTTTTATTTTTTCAATTATCTCTCTATGAAATTGGTAGCTCTTAGTTTTTCATTTCTGTTATTACCCATTTAGGAAGCATTTTTTCAAGTTCATCTAAACAATCATTAAGTCCTTTGGGACATATACCCCGGATGCTGAAGATTCGTCTTTTGAGGGATGGAATCAAAAAGTCTTTCCATTCTTTGGGGGCTTCTTATTTAAACAAGCAAAGCACATAAATAAAAATAGAAGGCAAATGGTTTTTAGCGCGAAATTTTTCATATCCACATATTAAGAATTTCAAAAGCTTCAACCGCAGTGCATTTCAGGTAGATATGATCTGTGTTCACACAATCCTCATAAGGATTTATGTTAATTATGTTACAGGTCGGGTTGTAATAGCGCATATCATTTAAAAGACGTTCAACAATGTAAACCCCTCCCGAGCAACCGACGACAATTAGCAAATCACATCCATCTTTTATAAAGTGCTCCACCCAGAGCAACCGGTTGCCATAACCTTCGTCAAACAGCAACACATTAGGACGGACTTCAGGATCATCGGTGCAGGGAGGAATCGATTGAAATGGAACCTCCCTGTTTTCCCATACAACCTGATTGTTCTCACGACTCCACTTTCTGCGCAGCAGGTCTCTGTTTTTCCCTGAAAGATAAGCCTGCATTTCTTCAGAAAATTGCTCATCTTCGGCATAGTCAACCTGTTTTGGCCTGGCAAGTTCCCAAATATTTCCATGGAGTTCCGTGAGGAGATTGTTTCCGGCGAGTCCATGTAAGCCATCAACGTTCTGTGTGGCAATCAGAAATTTATTAAACCCTCCTTCCTTTTCCCATTTTGCGAGGACCATATGTGCCTTATTCGGAACTGACTTTACCAAAAGAATCCTCAATGTGTTTATATACTCCCATATTTTTATGGGATTGTTTTTAAGGTTTTCCAAGGTCAGGATGTTTTCAAGATCAGGAGACTTTGTATATAATCCGTCAGGTCCCCTATAGGTAGGAATGCCGCTTTCAGCAGAAACACCGGCTCCGGTTAATACCAAAACAGAGCTTGATGCTTTAATCGTTTCTGCAGCTTGTTTTACATTTTTCATTTCAATAACTTGGTCTCCATTAATTGAATGCAGCGGCTATCAAGAATACATCAACTTCTTCCCCAAATGTCACATCGAATATAAGCGAAGTTTCATCATTATCAATCGCGTCGGTAAGTAAATCGAGGGCTTCATGAATGTCTGCAAG
>JACKQG010003720.1_pt2 | contig 13160 bp, 10 predicted proteins | sample 8237621 | NCBI WGS metagenome assembly JACKQG01 (sample SAMN15677084, study PRJNA649215) | marine metagenome | biome: marine; feature: Black Sea; material: saline water; isolation source: suspended particulate matter (SPM) from the Black Sea western gyre | collected 2013-06-09/2013-06-10 | depth...
AGCGTGGCCGACGTGGAAACCTGGGACGGCTGGGCGCGGCCGGAGCACTGGGACGTCCGCACCCTGCCGGACAAGATCCAGGCGCTGCAGCGGGAAACGGCCTACCACATCCGCTACGAGGTGGGCGGCATCTTCGAATGGTCGTGGGCGCTGCGCGGCCTGGAGCAGTTCCTCATAGACCTGAAGCTCCAGCCGGAGATCCCCTGCGCCATCATGGACTGCTTCACCGACGTCTACATCGCCAACGTGACGCGGGTGCTGGAGGCTGCCGGCGGCCTGGTGGATATGGTCTACACCTACGATGACGTCGGCATCCAGCAGGGGTTGATGATCTCCGAAGCCATGTGGCGGCAGTTCATCCTGCCACGGCACCAGCGGCTGAACGCGGCCATCCGCCGCTACCCGGTGCGCATCATGTACCACTCCTGCGGCGCCGTCTTCCCGCTCATCGGCGCCTTCGCCGCAGAGATGGGCATTGACGTGCTCAATCCGTTGCAGCCGCGGGCGGCGGGCATGGACCTGGCTCGCATCAAGCGGGAGCATGGGGCGCGGCTGGTCTTCCACGGCGGCGTGGACATCCAGCACACGCTGCCTTACGGCACGCCGCAGGAGGTGCAGGCCGAGGTGCGGGGGCGCTGCCGCCTGCTGGGCCGGGGCGGCGGCTACATCTGCGCCCCGGCGCATTACATCCAGGCCGACACACCGCTGGAGAACGTCATGGCCATGTACACCGCGCCACGGGAGCTGTGATTGGGCAGGCACAGATCCTGCCCCCACACGATTCAGAGGTACAAGACGTGCTGCGCTTGCTGCTGACGATGATCGCCTTGGCGATGGCTTATACCGCCCAACTGTTGTTGGACGGCAAGCTCCCCTCCCCGTGGGTGGGCCAGTGGGAACGGGGCTTGCTGCTCAACGTTGCCGGCGCGCTCTACGTCGCGGCGCTGGTCATCTTTGGGCTGGTGGCCTTGCCGCCAGTGCAGGCCGCCGCGGCGAGGATTACAACTCCCTCCCGCCCCAAGCCCCGCCGCGACGCGCCGAATGGTCGCATCATCCGCCCGGCCTGGCGTCCGAAGGAACCAGGGGCAGGTCTGAGATCTGTCCCAGCATTGCCCGTGGCACGCTTGCTCCTCGTGCTGGCCGCCGTGGGGCTGGGTCTCACCGCCGTGGTCATCTTCTGCCGGCGCGGCGAAAGCATCACCGTGCGCTGGCTCTGGCTTAGCAGCATGGCCACGCTGCTCATCTCGCAGCTTCGCCTAAGGGCTGAGTTCGGTGTTCGGCGTTCAGTGTTCGGAGGCCAACCCCGAACACCGAACTCTGAACTCCGAACTAGACCATCGGCCATGGAACTGGCGCTATTGCTATTGATCCTCGCCGTGGCCTTCTTTCTGCGCTTCTACCTCCTGGAGACCATCCCCCACGACTTCCACGGCGACATGGCCTCCCACGGCCTGGAGGCACGGAAGCTGTTGGCGGGGCAGCAGCGCACCATCTTCAGCACCATGTGGGCGGAGATCCCGGCCATGGCCTTCGTGCCGGCGGCGTTGAGCATGTCCCTCTTCGGCAACGACCTGTTCGGCCTGAACATGGCCTCGGTCATCGGAGGGACGCTGACGGTGCTGGGGCTGTACCTGCTGGCGCGAGAACTGTTCGGGAATGCGGATTGCGGATTGCAGATTGCAGATTGGCGGCTAACGGTGGCCTCCAGGAGGCGCCTCCCACTGCTGGCGGCGAGCTTCCTGGCCATCTCCTACGTGCACATACACTTCAGCCGCATCGCCGAGTACATGGACCCCTGGCCCTTCGCCCTGTTCAGCCTCTACCTTCTGGTGCGGGGACTGAAGCGGCGCCAGCACCTCTCCTTCGTCGCCAGCGGGCTGCTGTTGGCCATCGGTTTCCAGATGTACTACTCGGCGCGCATCGTGCCTGTGATCGTTGCCGTCTTTTTTGTCTACGCGCTGCTCTGGCGGCGGGACCTGCTGCGGGGCAATGGGGGTGGACTGGCGCTCTTCGGGCTGGCCGTGCTGCTGGGCATGGGGCCGATGATCCCCTTTTTCATCGGCCATCCCTTCAGCTTCCTCAGCCGCGGCCAGATGGTGTTCATCTTCCACCCGGCAGTGCTGAAGCACCTCATGGGCGTGTATCGCACCACTTCGGTGGGCGTGGTGATCAAGGAGCAGATCACACACTCGTTGTTCATGTTTCACTACTTCATTGACACCAGTACACAGTTCGGCCTGGCCAGGCCGATGCTCGACTCCTTCACCTCGCCGCTGCTGGTGCTGGGGATAGGCGTCGCGCTGCGGAGCTTCCGCCGGGCAGGCCACGCCCTGGCCGTCATCTGGCTGCTGCTGATCCTCTTCATCGGCAGCGCATTGACCAACAACGCGCCCTTCTGGCCGCGGCTGGTGGGCATCCTGCCGGCGGCGGTGCTGCTGGCGGCGCTGGCCGTGGAGCGGATGTGGGCGCTGGTCGAGCGGATGTGGGGAGAAACAGCCTCGGCGCTGGTGGCGCTCTTGCTCGTTCTGGGGCTGACCTTCGTGGGACTGCACAACTGGCAGCTTTACACCAGCGCGGTGGAGAACAACGCCCGGCCGGCGGCGCGCATCGGCCGCTACCTCTACGGGCTGGATCCCAAGATCAATGCCTGCATGATCAGCGAGCCGTGGCAGCTTCAGGTGCGGGAGATCGCCTTCCTGGCCTACCCGCGAGCGACGGTCGACCTGCCCCCCGAGGCCCACGGCGCGGCGCTGGACGGTTGCCCCGGGCCGCGCCGCGTCTTCATCCTCACCCCCAACCACCTGGACGTGCTGCCCGAACTGCAGGCCCGCTACCCCGGCGGCGTGGCGCAGGAGCACCACGAACCCTACGGCCCCCTGGTCTTCGTCTCCTACCTGCTGGAGCAGTGAGGCCAGGCAGGACTTCTCCTCAGAAATCGCAACTCAGGAAGAGCACCGCCTCCCGCCCCGGTCGCCCCGGGGCGGGGCCGTTCAGGAAGCCGGAGACGCGAAAGCCCAGCTTGATGTACACCACCATGGCCGGATTGGTCGCCTCCACCTCAGCCAGAAGCCCGGATACCTGCTCCTCGCGCGCCAAACCAATGCCGCGCCGGATCAACTCGCTGCCGATGCCCCAGCGGCGGTAGCGGGGCAGCACGAAGACCTGATTGAGACGAGCGATCCCCTGCTCGGGGAAGATGGTCAGGCTGGCGAAACCGACCAGCGTGCTGTCGTCCACGGCGACCAGCAGCGTGCCCTGGGGCAAACGGACGTCGGCGGCGAAATCCCGCTCCGGCTCGCCGTGGGTGCGGTTGATCCTCGTGGCCTCCTCTGCTTCCACCAGCGTGGCCGGCCGATAGACGACGGCCCGCGCCCGCCGCCAATCGCGCAGCGCCTGGCGATGGGTGCGGAAGGCGATGTCCTCTTCGGGCGGCAGTTCGTCGGGGGCGAAGAAAGCCGCCTCGACCGCGTCGTCGCCCGCCTGCAACGCTCCGCCCACCACGTGGGCGGAGTAGAGGATCAGCACGCCCCGGCGCTGCAACTCGCCGCCGTAGGAATAGACATCCAGCAACTCATCCAGCTCGACCTGTAACCCCACTTCCTCCCGCGTCTCGCGGATAGCTGCCTCCTCGGCCGACTCGTCAGCTTCCACATAGCCCGCTGGCAGGCCCCAGTAGCCGGCGCGCGGGTCGGCCTTGCGCCGCACGAGGACGATCCGCCCGTCCTCCTCCACCAGCGTGCCCGCGGCCACCGTCGGGTTCAGGTAGTAGACAAAACCGCAGGCCGGGCAGAGGGGCCGCGGCCGCTCGCCGGTGTAGCGCATCGTCAGTTCAGCCCCGCAGCGCGGGCAGAAACGCGGTGTCTCCATCTCCATTTCCCCCTACCCACCAGTCCGCTCTGATCCCATAGGCGCGATTCTGGACACCGCCTGCTATCAGCCCGCGCCAGAAGCCTGCCTGGCGGGTATCCAACAGTTGGAAGCCCAGCGATTCATACAGGTGACAGGCTGCCCGGTTGCGGTCGGTTGTCATCAAGTGAACACCGCTTACGCCCGTCGCCCAGAACTGCGCCAGGCTCGTCTCCAGAAGCGCACGACCGACCCCCTGACCTCGCGCTGCTGCTGCTACGCCGATGTGCAGATGACCGGGGAACTGATCGAACGGGACGGCCGGAATCTGTCGCCCCAGTACAGCCTGCAGCAAGCGCCAGGCGCATCGTAGCGTCTTTCTCCCGATCCGGTAGCGGCGCTGGAGCCCCGCGCCTAGAATGGTCGGCAGGATGCGCGTGCCCCACGTGCGCACGCGCCGCCGGCTGTCGCCACACCCCATCACGTATCCTACCACGGTTCTGTCCACCTCGGCTACCCATAACCGATCTGGCTCGTAGTCGGTGTAGTAGGCCGCGAACGCCGCACAGTACAGGGTGCGATCTTCCAGGAAGGCCTCGACGGGAGCGCCGAAGAAAGCGGTGTCGGCCACCAGCGTCCAGACGGCCTGGCGATCCGATGGACGGTAGGGACGTATCCACCAGCACATCTATCCTTCCCACACCTCCACACCTCCGCACCTCTGCACCTCTGCACCTCTGCACAGAAGGGCGGACTAGTCGAACGGGCTTTCCTCCAGGCGGATCACGTGCCAGGCCGTGCGGTCCAGTACCAGACCCCGACGGGTTTCGGCTGTCAGAATCAGCCAGTCCGGGTGGTTGAGTGTGTCCAGATCGAGCCGATACCAGACGGTGCGAGCATACTGCCACACGTCATCTGCGCCTTGACTGTAGCGACGGCTCCAGGTCGTGCTGCTCCCGGCCGCGACAGTCCGCACGTAGAGGTCATAGTTGTAGGCGCGGTTCACACGTCCGCGCAGATTCAGGCCTATCCACAGGCTGTCGCCGAGCCGGAGCAGGCGCAGCTCCTCGATGTCGGCGCCGCTGGAGAGCTGGCGCACAATGCTGTCGTCCACGGGATCGTATAGCCCCGGCAAGCCAACATCGCCTGAGACCGTTTGCGGGCTGTCGGCGTCGGCAAGGGACACGCCGTCCACAATGCCCAACGAGACAGCACCATCTACACGCATAAACAGTTCGTTTTGCCGCACGAAGCTGTTCAGGTAATAACCCATAAGCCGTTTCTGGGAAGGATAGGCATCCACCGCTTTCTGTTTGGCCGCCAACTCCTCGGCGGATAACCTCCATGTTACCCATTCGCCGATGGATTCGAGATGTCTCGGTGGTCTCAAGAACATTCCCGGCTTCAAGCCGAAGGGCTGGGGGTACAGCCCGTAGTGTACCAGGTACCCCAGCACCTGGGGCTGGAAGGTGGTGTCCTCTGCTCGCTCCAACTCCAAGGCCAGGGAGACGAACGCGGCCAGAGCCCTGTGGTCAATGTTCTCGTCGTTGGGATGGGGCATGACGATCACGTCGGGACGGTCTGCCGCCAGGATGCTCCGTAGACCCTGCAACAATGCCTGGCCATCGTACGGCGCACCAGAGGGACTGGATGCCAACCCCGAGTACGGCGATCTATATGGCTGATCCCCCTCCCAGTAGTCCCACCACAAAGCAGGCGACCCTCTCTCGGGGTACATCAGGAAGACGACATCGTCTGTCGTATGCAGGCCTAACCTGGCAAGGGCTTGCAGTGATTCCTGGCGGCGAAGCTCCCCCAGGGCGACGAAGTCTTCCGGCCCAGGCCGAACGCGGCGGAACTGCGCTATGGCGGCGCTGCGATACCCATCGCAGGCGGTGACGATGACCACACGCACGCCCAGCCCCTCACGGAGTGCGGCCTGGATCAGACCGCCTGCGCCCAACGTCTCATCGTCGCAGTGGGGTGCCAGGACCAACAGGCGATGGTATCCGTCGAGAGTCAGGGATGGGTACGCCTCCATTGGTGAATCGGAACGGGCCAGGTAACACTCGTGCCGCACTACGCCCACTGCTAGCAGAGCCAACAATCCTAGACAGACGATCCGTACCCCGTGGAAGCGCGGGATCCACCGTCTTCTCTTGCGCCCACGGGCACACGACTCCGAACCGGCCGCCAGCAAGGGCATCCTGAGGTCATGTTCGCTCGTTGGATCTGCCTGGTGCTTGTTTTCCACTCCTCACCTCTCGTGTGTCCGATTCATCACCGCTGCTTGCAGCCTGGCACAAGTCGCCTGCCGTGGATCTGTCCCACGTTCTATCCACCCGCCGCCAGCGGCAAAACGAACAACGCCACCGTGATGGCCCCGATCAAGCCCGTCAAACCCCAGACCAGCACGTTTTGCACGCGCTGGTTGGCCCAATCGCCCATCAGGCGCCGGTCGTTCGCCAGCTTCAACACCAGCACCAGCAGCACCGGCAGCAGGATCGCGTTCAACGACTGCGACAGCCACATGATGGGGAAAAGGGGAAGCCCCGGGATCAACACGACCAGCGCGCCGAGGACGATGATGCCGGCGTAGAGGCCGTAGAAGATCGGCGCCTCGCGCGGCCGCTGGTCCAGCCCGCGCTCCCAGCCAAAGGCCTCGCAGAGGGCGTAGGTGGTGGAGAGGGGCAGCACCGAGGCCGCCAAGAGCGAGGCCCCCAGCAGCCCCGTCGAGAAGAGGTAGCGCGCTCCCGCTCCGGCCAACGGCTCCAACGCACGCGCCGCCTGCTCCGCCGTCTCCACGGCCATCCCGTGCGCGTACAGCGTCGCCGCCGTGCAGATGACGATGAAAGCGGAGACGACGTTGCCCCACGTGGCCCCGGCGGTTACGTCCAGCCGCGTGTACCGGTAGTCCTTCAATTTCACCCCTTTGTCGGCGACAGAGGCCTGCATGTAGACGATGCCCCAGGGCGTGATGGTCGTGCCGATGGTCGCCAGCACGGCCAGGATGTACCGGGGATCGCTCTGAAAAGATGGCGTGACGGCCTGCCGCAAGATCTCCCCCCACGGCGGGCGCAGGATGAAGGCAGAGACCACATAACTCAACGCCGAGAGGCACAGCACCAGCAGCACCTTCTCCACGTGGGTGTAACTGCCGCGCAGCACGACGAAGCCCACCAGCAGCGCTGCCAGCGGGACGGCGATATAGCGACTGAGGCTGAACAGTTCGGCAGCGGCGGCGATGCCGGCGAACTGGGCCACCGTCGTGCCCAGGTTAGCCAGAAGCAGGCAGAGCATGGCGAAGGCGGTCACGCGCACGCCGAAACGCTCACGGATCAGGTCGGCCGTCCCCTTGCCGGTCACGGCGCCCATGCGGGCCGCCATCTCCTGCACGATCACCTCGCCCAGGGTCACCACCACCAGCAGCCAGAGGAAGCGATAGCCGTAGGTCGAGCCGGCCATCGAGTAGGTGGCGATGCCGGGAGCGTCGTTGTCGGCGCTGGCGGTGATCAGGCCGGGGCCAAAGATGGACAGGAAGAACCACAACCGCCGCGGCACGTATCCGAAACGTTGTCTGAGAGTCATCGGGAGCCCCCGTACAGGCGCGGCAGCCGCTTCTTCCACGCCGTGGGCAGCACCGTATCAATGGCGTCATCCACGGCGACGATGCCCAGCATTTCAGTGGTCTCGGCATCCACCACCGGGACGGCCAACAGATCGTACTTGGCCATCAGGTAGGCCACGTCCTCCTGGGAGGTGAGGGGGCCCACGGTCAGCGGCGATTCGTCGGACTGTTCCGCCAGGGGCTGATCCGGCGGGGCCATGACCAGGTCGCGCAGGCTGACCACGCCGCGCAGGTGACGCTCCACATCGAGGATGTACACGTAGGGCATGACCTCGTCGTCCTGGGCGTCAGGCGACCCACGCAGGTACTCCAGCGCCTCGGCAGCGCGCAGGCCGGTGGGCACCCAGGCGAATTCGGTGGTCATGATGCCGCCAGCCGAGTCCTCGGGGTAGCCCAGGAGCGCCTGCACGTCCCCGGCGTCCTCGTCCTGCATCAGCTCCAGGAGCCGGGCGCTGGTCTCGGCCGGCAGGTCGGCCAGCAGGTCGGCGGCCTCGTCCGGCCCCATCTCCTCCAGGATGTCGGCCGCCCGCTCGGGGGTTAACTGGGAGAGCGCGGCCACCTGGACCTTCGGCGGGCTCTCCTCCAGGGCGTCGGCCAGCGTCTCGTCGTCCAACTGAGCCAGCAGGGCATGGCCGGTCCTGCGGTCCAGGTCGTTCAGGATCGCGGCAATGTCCGCCGCCGGCAGTTGGCTGATCTTGTCGCGCGAGATACGCAGGCGCAACGGGTCCTCGTGTTGTAGGGGGGCGACATCTTCCCAGGGGATGACACTCTCCGGCAAGCGGCGGTGCAGGCGCCGGGCGATGGCGCTGACAGGCCGTTCCACGCCCAGACGCCGCAGCAGCCCCCGGCCCCCCACGTCCACGCCGGCCAGGCAGAAACGATCCTCCACCCTGGCGATCTGCAGATCGTTGACCCGCACGACGCGCCGTCCCTCGGTATCCACGATCTGGCGATCCAGGACCCGCTCACCCAGCGGCAGCTCGTTGCCGCTCGGCGTGTAGGGCCGGATATTCTCCTTGGGGACTTTGAGCACGATGCTGGGGAACAACTCGCTGATCTGCTCGGCGGAGATGAGGTGCGCCGGCGCGCCGTGGTCCTTCAACATCAGCGCCACGATGGGGGGAAACGGCTGCTCCAGGTTTCCCACCAGGATGTCGGCGCACTTTCCCACGGGGCGGCTCCAGGCATCCCAAACCTTTCGACCTTGAACCTGGCTCAGGTACAGCATGGGTTCCTCCTCAGGTGATAGATATGGACGATTGAGACGCCACCGGCCAGGCACGGAAAAGGGCCGCAGAACGAACTGCGGCCCTCGGCGGCTCACGACACCTCAGTGAGGAAGGGCTATCAGTCTGCTCCGCTGGACTCCTTTTGGAACGTGCCGCGTTTGGACGGGTCTGCGGCGTCCTGCTCTGTTTTGCTGGTTTCTCTGGGTGATTCAGACGTCATGTCTCACAAAGGCCTCAGTACAGGGAGGCCGCCTCGGCAAACGAACCAACTCTCACAACTCGTAACATTGTACTCCGGATGCTATTTTTGTCAAGCTGGCCCACAGGAACAAGAAGTCATCATGAACCGCATTCACCACAACGCATGAAAACGTGGTAGAATCCGGGTGCACGACTGGCACAGAGGTCGGTTTTCAAATCTGGTGCCGCGAGCCTGTTCAGTAGTCGGACTCGGACACCTGCAGGCACCGCCGACCGTCGCCTGTGGGAGGCTGGCGAGGAGTTGCACTCCGAGCCCTTGGTCGGCAGTACAACTCTCTCCCATCGTACCAATCTACCGACCTACCAATGTACCAATCTACCAGCTACCAACCTCCCCCCGCTCCGGCACGCGCACATCGCGCAGGCCCAGTTCTCGCACCCCCTCGGCCAGCACGAAGGCCGCCTCCTCCTCGCCGTGGACGAGGAAGACCTGGCGCAGCCGCTGGCGGTCGAAACCTTGCACCCAGGCCAGCAACTCGCCCTGATCGGCGTGGGCGCTGTAGCCTTCGATGCGCTCCACCTCCGCCCGCACGCGGTGCTCCTCGCCAAAGATGCGCACCCGCTCTTCGCCGTCGAGGATGCGGCGGCCCAGCGTGTGCTCGGCCTGGAAGCCGACAAAAAGGATGGTATTGGCCGCGTCGCCGATGTTGTTCTTCAGGTGATGCAAAATGCGCCCCGCCTCGCACATGCCCGAAGCGCTGATGATGACCGCCGAGTCACGCAGGAAGTTGAGGGCCTTGGAATCTTCCACGTCGCGGATGTAGCGCAGCCGCCGGAAGCCGAAGGGATCGCGCTGCCGGTCGCTGTTGAGGAATTCCCGCATCTCCTCGTCGTAGCATTCGGGGTGCAGGCGGAAGATCTCGGTCACGTTGACCGCCAGGGGGCTGTCCACGAAGATGGGCAAATCGGGGATCTTGTGGGCGTCGGCCAGGCGGTGCAGCGCGTAGACCAACTCCTGCGTGCGGCCCACGGCGAAGGAGGGGATGATCACCTTGCCCCGCCGCTGGTAGGTGTCGTTGATCACGCGGCGCAGCGTGCGCTCCGCCTCTTCCCGGCTCTCGTGCGAGCGGTTGCCGTAGGTGCTCTCCATGATCAGCACGTCCGCCTGACGCACCTTCTCCGGATCGCGCAGGATGGCCAGACCCGGCCGGCCCAGGTCACCGGAAAAAACCAGCCGCCGCGTTTGGCCTTTTTCCTCGATGTCCAACACGGTGATGGCCGAGCCCAGGATGTGGCCGGCGTCGCCGAAGGTCAGCCGCACGCCAGGGGCCACGAGGAAGGGCCGTCCGTAGCCGATGGTGACGAAGGAGGGCAGGGACGCTTCGGCGTCCTGGCGGGTGTAGAGCGGCTCCACCGGCGGCAGCCCCTGGCGCTGGCGGCGCTTGTTAACGTAAAACACGTCCTGCTCGTGGATGTAGCCGCTGTCGCGCAGCATGGCCGCGCACAGGTCGCGCGTCGCCGAGGTGCACCAGACAACCCCCCGGAAGCCCTGCTTCACCAGGTTGGGCACGTTGCCCGAGTGGTCAATGTGGGCGTGGGACAGGATGACGGCGTCAATGCTGGCCGGCTCGAAAGGGAAGTTGAGATTGCGCTCGTAGGTCTCCTTGCGGCGGCCCTGGAAGAGGCCGCAATCGAGCAACAGCCGTGCGCCGTTGGCTTCCACCAAGTGCATGGAGCCGGTGACGGTGCGTGTCGCGCCGAGAAATGTGAGTTGCATGGCGGTTGTCCCTCCTCACTTGGATGATGATGGTAGGTCGGTAGATTGGGAAACTGGGAAATTGGTAGTCAGTGCCACCTCGACGACTACCAACCGGTGATCGGACGCCGTGGACGGGAGCACCTCGGCGGCGGTGGGCTGCAAGTCCCGCACCCAGACGAAGTCAATGCGGTTCTTGGGCCTTTCCGAAGGCGAAGTGAGCAGCGGCTCCGTGCCGGTGGCGACGAAGGGGTCCACGAAGCCGGCGGCGGCGATGCGCTGGTAGACCGGCGAATCGGGCGTGGAGTTGAAATCACCGCCGAAGAGGGCCGGCCCTGGATGTTCCTCGATGAAGGCCAGCGCGCCCGCAAGCTGCCTGGCCCGCTCCTCCGGCGACAGCCCCAGCCAGATGCCGAAGGCGTTGACCGGGCCACGGCCTGTGTCGAGTTTGGCCCAGACGATGCCCGTCTGCTCCTCCGCGCTGGGCAGCAGCCGCCCGCCCTGGTCGAGCAGCGGATAGCGGGAGAGTAAGGCGATGCCGGTCAGCCCCTCCACGCAGGGCAGGGTGACCTCTCGCATGCCCAGCCGCCGCGCCAGCCACAGCGCATCGTCCACGCCGTAGGAGGTGATGCGGCCAGCGTCCACCTCCTGCAGGAAGACGATGTCGGCGCCGCTCTCCTCGATGGTGCGGGCCTGCGCTTCCAGGCTGAGCTGCCAGGGGGTGTTGTAGCCGTAGTGCATGTTGTAGGTGGCGGCGCGCAGGGTCGTGGCCGGTTCAGGCATCGGCAGCGACGCCGGCCAGGCGACGGCGGCGCAGAGGATGACCAGCAGCAGCGGCCCGGCAACAAGCTGCCACAGCGGCGCCGCTGAGGGATTGGGCAGCACCGGCTGTCCCCGTCGCAGCGCGGCCAGGGTGACGATCAGCACGGCGACGAAGAGGATAGGCTGCCCCGTGCCGCGGAAGAAATCCAGGGTGTAGGCGTAGGTGAAGGCGAAGGCGTAGGCGAAGTTGAGCAGCAGGAAGAGGACGAGCCCCAGCGCCAGACCCAGGCCGGGGCCACGATGCGGTTTCTCAGCGCGGGCACGCCGCGCGCCGCCCAGCACCAACAGCAGCGCCCCTTGCGCCACCAACAGCCCCGCCGTGGCCCACGGCGGCGCGGCCTCGAACCCGACGATCATCGCCAGCAGCGTGAACAGGACGAGCCAGGCAGACCGCCGACTCTCGCCCAGCCGCAGCCGCTCGTACCCGCCGGTGACGTAAGCCAGCCAGGCCAGCAGCGTGACCAGCATCAGCAGCGGGGCGATGAGGCTGTAGCTCGCTCCGCTCACGCGGGCCACAGCGTTGGGGAAATCGAGCAGCGACGTCTCCAGGAAGAGCGCCGCGCCCACGGCCAGCCCGCCCAGGAGGCCCAGCCGCGCCTGCGGTTCGGCTTCTTCTTCAGCAGGCCGCCGCCAACCGAGCCAGGCGACGACGGCCAGCGCCAGCGACAGCACTGCCTGCACCGGCAGCCAGGCGGGTCGCAGGCCGAGGTCAAACGTATGGCCCAGCGTGCGCAGCAATTGGTCGCCAACCAGTGCGGCGATGAAGGCAGGCATGAAGAGCCGCGACCGCCTGCGCGCCAGCGTGGCCAGGTAGAGCGAACCGGCGGCGGCGACGAGCACCCCGGCCACCAGCCGCACGCCGGGGTCGTTGACCGTCAGCGGGATGCGGGCAGCGAAGGCCACCAGCGCGGCCCCGAAGAGCGTCCGTCGCTGCGCCCGTGCCCCCCGCGGCGCCAGCAGCGGGCAGAGCAACGCCAGCAGCACCAGCAGCACCTTGACCACTGCGGCCAACGTGAACGGTCCTTCAAAGACGGCGTCGTAGATGACGCCGAAGAGCACGGAAAAGAGCACCCGCAGCGCCTGCAGGAAGAAGAGCAGCACGGCGGCGGCTTCAATGGAGCGGAACGCATTTCGTCTGTTCATGGTCTGGTCTCCTCACTCAGGAAGATGCAAGATGCAAGATGCAGGATGCAGGATGCAATGGCCTCACGTCTCTTGTTTCTTGCCTCTTGCTTCTTGCCTCTTGCTGGGCCTTCACCCCCGCGGCCCTCTCCACCACCCCGTGATCTCGGCTAACGCACCCAAGAAGGCAGCCCAGGCGGCGAAGGCAGCCAGCATCCAGGCGTTGGCCTGGAAACCGGGCAGGTAGAGGACGGCCAGGATGTAAGCCAGGGGTGGCAGCGCCATGGCCAGGACGAGTGCAGCCCGTTGCAGTCTCCGCTTCCGCCTCTCCCGCCGTTCCCGCCGCACCTTCAAGGGCACCCACTCGTCCCCCGGGATGGGCTTGCCTTCCAGCAGCTTCGAGAGCGCTTCGTGCGCCGCGTTGCGCACATCGCTGTCGGCATCATGCAAGGCTCGGTTGAGTGCAGCCAGCACCTTCGGCGTCGCCTGTCCCAATTAGACATTATAGCGATTTAAGCGCTGATGGCTCGATAGTGCCACGGCCTGAAGTTCAACC
>JACKQG010005958.1_pt1 | contig 13159 bp, 12 predicted proteins | sample 8237621 | NCBI WGS metagenome assembly JACKQG01 (sample SAMN15677084, study PRJNA649215) | marine metagenome | biome: marine; feature: Black Sea; material: saline water; isolation source: suspended particulate matter (SPM) from the Black Sea western gyre | collected 2013-06-09/2013-06-10 | depth...
GTCAATATTCAGCCCACAAATATCTCGTCTATATCACAGCATAGGGAACCATCCCTGTTTGTTGAAAAAAGGGCCGCCCCCATCAGCAGGGAGCGGCCCTTTGAGCTTTGAGCTTTGAACTTGGCTAACCCTTGATCACCCCCAAAGGCACAACCCTGGCCACTTTCCGAGCGATTCCCGTCGAGTGCACCACATTGACCACTCGGTCTACGTCCTTGTAGGCCTCGGGAGCTTCCTCGGCCAAGCCAGCCATGCTGCCCCCCCGCACCACGATGCCCTTTTCCGCCAATTCCTGTCGTAGCTCCTGCCCCCGAATCTTCTTCTTGGCTGCGCTACGGCTCATGACCCGCCCCGCCCCGTGACAGGAGGTGCCGAAGGTCTTCTCCATGGCCTCGGCCGTGCCCACCAAGACATAGGAGGCGGTGCCCATGTCACCGGGGATCAAGACCGGCTGCCCCACTTCTCGATAGCCGGCGGGCAGGTCTTTCATCCCTGGCCCGAAGGCCCGCGTGGCCCCCTTGCGGTGAATGATCAATCTGGTGGGTTGGCCGTCAATGATGTGCTCTTCCACCTTGGCGATGTTGTGAGCCAGGTCGTAGACCAGGGTCAGCTCCCGATCTTTAACCAGGCCGGCCAGCACGTCGTCCAGGATTCGACGCACGCGGTGGGCCAGCACCTGGCGATTGGCCCAGGCGTAGTTGGCGGCGCAGGCCATGGCGGCGAAGTAGTCGCGTCCTTCGGGTGAGTCGAAGGGAGCGCAGACCAGCTCTCGGTCAGGTAACTTGATGCCGTATTTGTGCACCGTCTGCTGCAAATCGCGCACATAGTCGGTGCACACCTGATGGCCCAGGCCTCGGGAGCCGGAGTGCACCCAAACCACCATCTGGCCCTCGAACAGGCCGAAGGCGTCCGCTGCCTCCTGGTCGTAGACCTCCTCCACCTCGGCCACCTCGATGAAGTGGTTGCCTGATCCCAGGGTACCCAACTGATCTCGCCCCCGCTTCTTGGCCTTGGGGCTCACCGCCCTCGCTTCAGCCCCGGCCAGCCCTCCCTGCTCCTCAGTGTGCTCCAGGTCATCCTTCGTGCCGTAGCCCTGGCTCACAGCCCAGGCCGATCCCTTTTCCAAAACATCGTTTGTATCCCGATGGGAGAGCCTGACGTCCCCGCTACGGCCCACGCCGCTGGGCACGCCTCGGAACAGGGCGTTGACGATGTCGTCCATGATGGGCTTGATCTCCTCGGCCAGGATGTTGGACCTGAGAAGCCGCACGCCGCAGTTGATATCGTAGCCGACAGCCCCAGGCGAGATGACCCCGTCGGAGGTTCTCAAGGGAATCACCCCACCGATGGGCGGGCCATAGCCCTGGTGGATGTCTGGCATGGCCAGGGTGTACTTGACCACGCCGGGCAAGGTAGCGGTGTTGATCAATTGCTCCATGGAGCGATCTCCTAGCGCCGCCTCCAGGAGCACCTCGTCAGCGTATAGACGAGCCGGCACCCGCATGTCGGGCCGAAAGCTCTTTGGGATCTCGTAGACGTATTCCTCTACTCGCTTCATGTCCTTTTTGCTAACCATTCTTCTCCTCCCTTGCACCTATCGCGGCAGCCGTGCACTTGCCGCAGTTCAAACACCATCTTCCAACTTCCATCCTCCAACTTCCAACCTCCAACCTCCAACCTCCAACCTCCAACCTCCAACCTCCAACCTCCAACTACACATCGAACACAATGGTAGCCACCAGGCCGTCCGCCATTTCCTCGATGGCGAGTTCGTGGAAAGTGGCGGCTTTGATGGCTTTGGTCTTGCTCTTGGTTGGGCCGCCAGTCACGTGAGCCTTGAGCTGCGTGGGTGAGAGGGTCTCAATGTCGAACTGGGAGTAGGTCTCCCCCTCCACCTCGTGCAGATAGATGAGCTCGTTCAGCCAATCAACCAACAAGCTCTCTTGGTCCATCCCCTCCAGCGACACCTCCCGCTCGCAGATTGGTTCTTCAACAGAGTGCTCAACCATCAGGGCGAACATGCCGTGGGCGGCATTGGCGAAAAGTTCGCTCATGTCCCGTCCATAGGCTCTTATGGCCAGATCGGCTGTGTGCTCAATCTCTTCGAACCTGTCACTCATCCCTCATTACTCGTTACTCGCTTCCAGAATGCGGCGAGCCCGGACAATGTCCCGCTCTATCTGAGCCTTCAGCTCCCCGACGTCGGCGAAGCGGCGTTCGTCGCGCAGTCGCTCTACGAACTCCACCACCAGGTCGCAGCCGTAGATGACCTCGTCGAAGTCCAGGATGTGCACCTCCACCATGCGCTGGCCGCCGATCTCAAAGCTGGGCCGCACGCCGATGTTGGCCACACCCTGATGGCGCTCCTCCCCCAGCCTGGCGTAGACGGCGTAGATGCCGTCGGCGGGGACGACTCGCTCCTTCCGCACTTCCAGGTTGGCTGTGGGAAAGCCCAGGCAGTGTCCGCGCTGGCTTCCCCGCACGATTTCGCCGGCTAGGCTGGGATAGCGTCCCAGCAGTTGGGCGGCTTGGCGCACTTTTCCTTTCAGCAGCAGGGAGCGGATACGAGTGCTAGATATGACCTGGCCCTGCCAGGTCAAAGGCTCGATGATTCGTACGGTGAAGCCCAATTCCTGGCCCATGGCTTGCAGAGCCTCGGCGCTTCCTTCGCGTGCCCGTCCTAACGCGAAATCCAGCCCCACCCAGAGCTCTGCCATGTGCAGGTGTCGGCGGACCCGGCCTATGAAATCCTGGGCAGGGGTCTGCGCCATCTCTTGGTCAAAGGGTAGAATGGCTAGGATGTCCAAGCCTAGCTTTTCCAATAGAGCGGCCTTTTCGCCAGGTGTGCTCAGGTAGCGGGTCGGATCGTGGGGGGAGAGCACTGCGTTGGGGTGGGGATAGAAGGTGATCAAGCCAGCCAGACGGTCTGTTTGCCTGGCCGCCTCTATCAGTTGCTGAATCAGGCGCTGGTGCCCTCGGTGGACGCCATCAAAAGCCCCGACGGTGAGAATGGTATCGCTGTTTAGATTGGCGGACGACAAGTCATCAATTACTTCCATTCAGCGATTGAGCTAGACAAGCGGCTCCAATTTCCAATCTCTAATATCTAATCTTCAGCCTTGAACACCTTCTTCGGTTGCCAGAGTCCTGTCTGAGGGTCGTGTCTCAAGATAGCGATCAACTTCCCTTTAGAGGAGTAGGCGCGGCAGAGTCCCCTTTCTTCTTCCCCTTCTTGTGGTTGTGGGGGGGGAAGGGTAGGGGCTTCAATCTGCTGGCCATGGCGGATGAGTTTCTCGGTTTGGGCGTCAACTACTATGGGGGCGAAATCCAGTAGAGCTTCGTCCAGAGGGTGGATGAACCCCCGCCAGTCTCCCTGAGCCAATTCATCTAGGCTCACCGCCTCTTTCAGGATGAAGCGGCCACTAGCTAGGCGGATCAAGCTTTGCAGGTGGGCCCCGCAACCCAGCGTTTGGCCGAGGTCGCGGGCCAGAGCGCGGATGTAGACGCCTGGCGAGCATTTCACCTGAATGGTGAGCAATGGCGGATTCCAGTCGAGCAACTCAATGTCGTGAATCACGACCGAGCGAGGCTTTCGCTCTACAGTAATGCCCTGGCGAGCCAGTTTGTACAGTGGTACTCCCTCGCGCTTCAAAGCCGAATACATGGGCGGCGTCTGCTGGATGGAGCCGACGAAGGTGGTCAGGGCTTTGCGTATCTCTTCCTCATGGACATCAACCTCTGCTGTGGCTGTCACATCTCCCTCGGCATCGTGGGTATCAGTGCTCACCCCCAGGCGGATCTGGGCCTGATAGACCTTGTCCGAGGCCATGAGATACTCGGCCACCCGGGTGGCTTGCCCCACGCAGACAACCAGTACCCCAGTAGCCGCCGGGTCAAGTGTGCCAGCGTGGCCAACCCGTCGCTGGCCGCTTAGCCGCCGTACCCGATCCACAACGTCATGGGACGTCATCCCCGCAGGCTTGGCGATATTCAGGATGCCGGTGATGGGCTGCTTTCCTGCATTGCTATCCATCGCTTACATTCAGGCCGGGCTCTTCCTGCGTCACCTCGATTTCCTCCAGGAGTTGAAAAATGCGCTCACCGTGTTGCAGCGAGGTGTCCAGGTGAAAGATTAGCTCAGGCACATAGCGCAGGGCCAGGCGAGAGGCCAGCTCCCGGCGGAGAAAGCTCGTCGCATGATTCAACCCTTCCATCGCCGCCTGTTGATCTCCCAGGGTGCTGACGTAAATGTAAGCTTGGCGCAAGTCGGGGCTGACCTCGACTGTGGTGATGGTCACAAGGTCAAGGCGCGGATCGCTTACTTTTTGCTCCAACAGATCACCGAGTTCTTTTTGAATGAGATTGCCGATTTTCTTCTGACGACGCTTAGCCATTGTCTGAAAGTGTGGACCTTGGATAAACCCGGGAAAGCGATTTCTTGGATTTACGCTAGCTCTCTCTCCTTCTTGTAAAATTCTATGATGTCGCCTTCTTTGAGGTCCCGAAGGCCCTCTAGCCCCACGCCACATTCGAATCCTTCTCTAACCTCTCTGACATCCTCGGTGAAGCGTCTCAGCGATGAAACTCGCCCCTCATAGACCGTTTGGTTGTTCCGTGTTACTCGGGCCAGGGAATTACGAGTGACGTGACCATCGGCTACGTGGACGCCGGCGATTTTGCCCATACGGGGGATGGTGAAAACGGCTCGCACCTCGGCGTGGCCGCTGACCACGTCCTTGTAGACAGGCTCCAGGAGGCCCTTCAGGGCCTTGTCTACGTCGTCAATCAGCTTGTAGATGATATCGTAAAGGCGGATGTCAATACCCTCGGCCTCGGCCGAGCGGCTTGCAGCCGGATCTATCTGGACACCGAAACCAACGATTATGGCCTGGGACGCTACGGCCAGCATGACGTCGGATTCACTGATGTTGCCTGCTCCCCTGTGGAGGATGTTCACCTTCAGGTCCTCGGCCCCTAGCTTTTCCAGGGAATCAACGATGGGTTCGATGGTGCCCCGCACATCGGCCTTGAGGATCAGATTGAGTTCTTTTACCTGCCCCGCTCTGAATTGATCCAAAATATCTTCCAGGCTGAGCACCCTGGCTGGCTGGATGGCCGCTCGCGCTTTTTCATCAGCACGACCGGCAGCCAGGGCGCGGGCTATCTTTTCATTTTTCACCACTTTGAAGGTGTCACCGGGGTGAGGGACACCTGAGAGGCCCAAGACGACCACCGGCGTTGAAGGCGTAGCTTTCTTGACCGGCTCTCCCCATTCGTTGAACATGGCTTTTATGCGACCGGAGAGATCCCCGATCAACAGGGCGTCTCCCAATTGTAGGGTGCCGTTTTGCACCAGGAGGGTGGCGGTTGGGCCTCGGCTCTTGTCCAACTCGCCCTCGATGACCGTGCCCATGGCTGGGCGGTTGGGGTTGGCCTTAAGCTCGGCCAGTTCCGCTACCGCCAGTATGTTATCCAACAGGTCGTCCATGCCAATCTTCTGTTTGGCTGAGACTGGCACGCAGATGGTCTCGCCTCCCCACTCCTCGACTTGCAGCCCCACGTCGGTCAATTGCTGTTTGACCCTCTCCAGGCTTGCGTTGGCCTTGTCCGTCTTGTTCAGGGCGACGATGATGGGCACCCTTGCGGCTCGGGCATGGTCAATGGCCTCCTGGGTCTGGGGCATCACCCCGTCGTCGGCGGCCACCACCAGGATGGCGATGTCGGCCCCCTGAGCGCCCCGAGCGCGCATGGCAGTGAACGCCGCATGGCCCGGAGTGTCCAGGAAAGTGATCTTCTTGCCGTCGTGCTCAACCTGATAGGCGCCAACGTGTTGAGTGATTCCCCCCGGCTCGCCCGCCACTACATTGGTACGACGGATCACATCCAGCAGAGTGGTCTTGCCATGATCCACGTGCCCCAATATGGTGACCACCGGCGGCCGGGGCTCCAGATTCTCAGGCGCCTCGTCCTCGTACATGCTCTCCTTGAGGGGTAGGGGGATCATGGGAATCTCTTCTTCTTCGACCACCACAGGAGGAGCCTCCGGGCTGGCATCAAATCCCATCTCCTCCGCTACAATAGCGGCCGTATCATGGTCAATCTGCTGATTGATGTTGGCCAGGATGCCGTTGTTCATCAATTCCTTGATGACTTGAATGGGGCTTGCCCCCATCAAATCAGCCAGTTCCCTGACGGTCAAGAAATCCGGTATGGTGATGGCTTTCCTGTTCTGTTTTTCAGTCATAAACATCCCCTTTTCTATCTTTCACCTTGGCCCTCTCACTCCTCTATCTCCGGTAGCCCGTGAGCGAATTCTCGCAATACTGCTCGTTCTTCATCGGTCAAGCTGGTTTTGAGGGCGTGCTCCAGGCGATCTTTGTCCAGCGCTATCTCCCAACATTCCTGGCGTTGGCACAGGTAAGCGCCTCGACCGGACTTCTTCCCTTTTTCGTCAATCTCCACTCCGCGATCAGGTGTTCGGACAATGCGCACCAACTCCCGTTTGGGGCGGATTTTTCTACAACTGATGCAGGTGCGTTGCGGTACGTGTTTGCCAGGCATTTTCAATTACATCAGAATTCCGGACTAGTAAAGGTCTTCCCAGTCATCGCGGTGACGGCCAGGCTTGCGGTGTCGCTTGGCCACCATTTTCCCTAGTTCCTCGTCGTAGACCAACTCGCGTCTCTTCTCTCTCTTTCGACGCTCCTCTAATTCGTCCTCTTCTTCTTCTTCGTACTCTAGGATAGGTTCTTCTTCTTTTTCTTCTTCAAAGGGCTCCTCGGCGGGTTTCATCTCCTCGGCCAGGGCCGCTTCCTCCGCTGGTGCAACTTCTGCCGCTTCCTCGGTCACTTCGTCAATCTCTTCTACTACTTCCGGAACAGCCGCTTCAACAACTTCTTCTTCGGCCGCTTCCACCGGCTCTTCAACAACAGCTTCAATTTCTTCGATCTCTACGATCTCTTTGACTTCTTCCGCTTCCTCGACGGCGATGAAGCCTTGCGCTTGCAGTCTGTCTTTTAACTCAACTAGCGATTTAGGGCCGAAGTTCTTTATGACCAGTATCTCTTTGTCGCCTTCAGCCAGCGTCTCCAGTATCTCCTCCACCGTGGCGAATCCCGCTTGATTGAGGGCGTTGTACACCCGCGTGCTGAGGCCCAATGTCTCGATGGTGATACTTTCTTTTTCTTTTTCTTCGACTATCTCTTGGGCAGCGGCCGTCTCTATTACATCAATTGCCTCTTTAAGCACCCGCATCTCCTGGGCAGTAGGAGGAGCTTCCTCTTTTTTCAACAGAATGGCCTCGGCCATGGCCAGGATGTCCTTTTTATCGGCTAAGGCCGATACCTGGGCGATATTTCCTTCCTTGGCTTTTTGCAGGGCAGCCGCGGCAGCTTCCGTAGCGCTCTTAATGTCAATGCGCCAATTGGTTAGCTTGGCCGCCAGTCGGGCATTCTGTCCCCCCTTGCCGATGGCCAGGGAGAGTTGGTCGTCGGGCACGATGACGGTGGCCGTCCTGCCTTCAGAGGGATTATCGGTCAGATAGGTGTTCATGACTTTGGCTGGACTGAGGGCGTTGGAGATGAAAACGCTTGTATCGGGGCTCCATTCTACTACGTCAATCTTTTCTCCATTCAGCTCTTTGACAACGCTTTGAATCCTGACCCCGCGCATGCCCACACATGCCCCCACTGGATCTATCCCTGCTTGAACAGCGCCAACAGCGACCTTTGATCGTGAACCTGCCTCGCGGGCGATGGCCTTGATCTCGACTGTGCCATTGAAGATCTCAGGCACTTCCAGCTCTAGCAAGCGGCGAAGCATACTGCGATGAGTGCGGGAGACGATGATTTGTGGGCCGCGATTTGTCTTGCGCACCTCAAGGACTAAGCCCCGCACTCGCTGGTTGAGCCGGTAGTACTCACCGGGGATCTGTTGACTCTTGGGAAGGAGAGCCTCAGTCCGACCAAGGTTCAGGGTTACACCTTGGTGCATAATGTTCTGAACAGTGCCGTTGATGAGCTCTCCCTCACGCTCGGCATAACTGTTGAAAAGGACATCACGCTCAGCTTCGCGGATGCGCTGCAAGATGACCTGTTTGGCAGTCTGGGCGGCGATGCGTCCGAAGCTCTTGGGAGTGTTCTCAAACATCACCAACTCACCCAACTCGGCGTTCTCGTTGATTCTTTTGGCCTCGTCCAAGGAAGTCTGGAATCGCTGATCCTGGACTTCTTCCACCACCTCTTTGGCAATGTGTATCTTGGCCTGTCCGGTCTCCGGATCCATCTTGGCTGTGACATTCTGAGCGGTGCCGAAGTCTTTCTTGTAGGCTGTCACTATGGCGATCTCAATGGCATCCAGGACTATTTGCTTGTTCAGGTTTCTCTCGTTGCAGATTTGGTCAAAGGCCACTGCGAACTCGCTCTTCTTCAAACCCTGATTCCTCCTGTTTGGTGCTGTGACTTAAAATTGGTTCGCTAACCTCTCTGATAGCAAGAAAAGTGGGGGTTGCCCACTTTTCCAATAAAACCCTATGACGTTGGTATTATACCATGTTTGGACAAATCGCGCAAGTGGAACAACGGACGGCAGGATTAAACGGACAGGGTTGAGCGGAAATCAGCAAATCCTGCGAATCCGTGTTCTGACTACAGCAATCTTTTGAGCTTGCTGGGAAGCGTGTCCAGGCCGATGGTCTCACGCCTTTCTTCCCAACGTAGCTTGATCTCGATGGCGTTTTCCTTCAGGGTGCGGCGGCTCAAGGTGAGGCGAGTGGGGATGCCGATCAGGTCAGCATCGTTGAACTTGACCCCCGCGCTCCCATCTCGGTCATCGTAGAGAACTTTGTAGCCCAAGGTTCTTAGGTTGTCGTAGACATCCTCTGCTTTGGTCACTATCTCTTCACCAGTTCCCAAGACGACCAGGTGGATGTGGTAGGGAGCGATGGGGGCTGGCCAGATGATGCCGCTCTGGTCGTGATGCTGCTCGACCACGTCGGCCATCAGCCGCCCCAGGTCCAGGCCATAGGAGCCCATGACGATGGGCTTGGCCTTCCCACCTCTGTCAAGATAAGTTGTCCCAATGCTCTGGCCACGTTTCAGGGAGCCGATCTCAATGCCTGGCATCTCTGTCAGTTGGCCGTGGCAACGAGGACAGGTATAGCCGGCCTGGGCCTGGGCGATGTCTGTCAAGATGTCGGCCTGGAAGTCGCGGGGGTAATTAACGTTCATCAGGTGATAGCCATGCTCATTGGCTCCGGCCACGAAGTTGGACCCCAGCAGCGCCGAGTCATCTACTACTACTTTCGCACCGCGTACTCCGATGGGGGAGGCATAGCCGGGCACGGCCCCCACGGCCACGATTTCTCTTTCTATGGCAGTGTATAAGTCGGCGCCCCCTAGAGCCGTTTTCAGTTTGGTCTCACTGATCCCCAGGTCGCCACGGATGACGGCAAAGATCACTTCGCCTTCCTCGGTGGCATAGAGCATAGCCTTGAGGGTTTTCTCGATAGGCGCTCCGACATAGTTAGCCAGGGCCTGGATGGTTTTGCAATCTGGCGTAGCTACTTTCTCGATTGCTCTTTCCGCCTCCTGCGCCGCTTCTGGCTTGGTGAACTCTGCCCTCTCGGCATGAGCAGCATAGTCGCCTTTGGAACACAGAAGGAACTTTCGCTCGCTCGACTGATAGGGGACGATGAACTCGTTGCCGTCCTCGGTCTCTACGGCCACGGTCTCCAGGCGGCAGGTTTGGAAGATGTTTGCGTAGGCCTGGTAGAGGCGTGGGTAGAAGTCGTTTAGGCCCTCTGAGTCGGCGTGAAAACTGAGGGCCTCCTGTGATACAAACTCCTGGGTCTCCATCAAGCCCCCGCGGGCGCGATACTCGTCGCGGAGCTTAGGCCGAATCTGGTAGATCAGGGTGGGCAGTTGGCGATAGGACTCGATCTCTTTGTGGAACAGGTCAGCCGCGACCTCCTCGGTGGTTAGGGTGAAGGGCATCAGCAACTCCTGCCCCCCGATGGCTTCCATTTCCCGGCGTACGATCCGCTCGATCTGGCGCAGGACTCGTCGCCCTAGCGTCAGGTAAGTGTACATGCCCTCTGCCGACGGGCGGATCATGCCAGCCCTGAGAAGCAGCTTATGGCTTGCCATTCGTGCCTCGGACGGCGCCTGGCGCAAGGTGTGGCCGAAAAGTCTCGACATTCGCATCTTTCTATCTCCTGTTATTGGTCTTAAAGGCAGCCCATCTGATCTCTCCTCGCCTAATCATATCTGGCCCACACCTCGTTTACGGCAGCCACGGGTTCCTCGGCCAGCTCTCGGTTCAGTTTGGCCATATCTCGATAGTCCCTGGTCATCTCTTGGCGTTCCCTCTCCTTGAGGTACAGAGCCAGGGCCTCAAGGATGATGCCGCTGCGGGGTTTGTTATCCTGCCGATAGACTCGTAAGAACGGGGAAGCGGCGGGTGGGTATGAAATCACGCAGTGGTAGCACATCATCCTCCTTGTTTGCCGCGATCAAGGAGTTCAAAGCCATCGGGCATGGCTGCTCCTCTCAGGTTAGCCCCTTCCAGGTTGACTTCCTCCAAGTTGGCTCCTTTCAAGTTGGCCCCTTCCAAATCGGCCTCCTGCAGATTCGCCCCTAACATGTCGGCTCCTGATAGATTCGCGCTGACCAGTCTGGTTCCTATCAGGCTAGCGCACACCAAATCAGTTGTGGATAGATCCGCCGCTTCCAGAATGGCTTCCGTCAAGTTGGCTCCTCTCAGATTCGCCGCGCTCAAGTCAGCCCTGGTTAAATCAGCCTCCTCCAGGTGAGCCATCGCCAGGTTGGCCCCCATCAGACGAGCCTCTATCAGTACAGCTCCGGCCAATTGGGCTCCGGCCAGGTCGGCCCCCTCCAAATCAGCCCCAGTGAGATCAGCCCTTCCCAGGAGAGAGCGTGCCAAGTTGGCGTAAGGGAGCGACATGCCTCTCAAGTCAGCATTTCTGAGGTCAGCCTTTACAAAAGCTCTCACCGCCGTATCTCTCAGTATTTGCAGTACTTCCTCTCTCGATAGCTTTCTCAACTCATTGGCCACGTACAGCCTCCCTATTCGGTCGGCTCGATTTCTGCCTCGGGTTCTACCTCCAGATCAGGCACGGCTTCCAACTCGAAATCCGCTCCCGCATCGAGCTCAGCCTCAGCCAGTTCAGGTTCAGGTGGAAGTGGGTAAGGCTCTGCGCAATAGGGGCAGACCTCCCATCGCATTAGCGACAGCCGACCGCAGTGGGGGCAAGCTTTCCTCAACTCGGTATGGCAAGCGGGGCAGATAATGAAATCCGGCTCGATCCTGTGCTTGCACTCAGGACAAACCGGCTGTTCCTCGGTGATGTCCTGCAACAGGGCTTCCTCTTCCAGAGTCCTGGCGTAGGCCTCCGACAAGGTCTCCTGGGGACGGAGGATGAGGTAAATGAGCAAGCCCAAAGGCCCGAAGATCAAGACCACCAAAGAGGCAAGCAGTTGAGCAAAGATGTCCCTGGACCTTAAACGCATGTCGCGGAAGGTCCAGATCACCAAACTCGCCCAGAAAGCCGCGGTGAAAGCACTGATGAAAGCGACAATAGCTAACAGAATTGTCCCGATGTCCTCAAGTTGTGGCATATTCAACCTGCTCCTTTAGAGTATGTTGATAGTGAACAGACACGAACATTATACCACTTTCTTCATTTTTTGTCACTTGGCAACTTTGCTTTGAGTTGCCCTCTTCAAATAGACCAACAGGATTGAGATGTCAGTTGGGTTGACGCCTGATAGTCGGGAGGCCTGACCGACGGTAGCTGGCCGGAACCTTTTCAGTTGTTCCCGGGCCTCGTTGCGCAAGCCTACCGGAGCCTCATAGTCAAAATCGTATAGGATCGGGTGCTCCTCCAAGCGCTTCATCCGATTCACCTCCTGCCGCTGCTTTTCGATGTAGCCCGCATACTTGGCTTCAGTGGTCACTTGCTCGATGACCTCAGGAGGTAATGGCAGATGACTGGGAACAAGGGCTTCTATCAGTTCATAAGTTGTCTCCGGGCGGCGCAGGAATTGCAAAGCATTGGCGCCATCGTCCAGAGCATCGAAGCCGCGCGCTGTCAGTTTTCTGTTGATTTCCTCCGAGGGCGCCAACCACGTCTTTGTAAGCCGCACCAGTTCACCCTCTATGGCTTCTCTTTTCTCCTCCACCGCCTGATACCTTTCTCGCGATAGCAGTCCAACTTCGTAGCCAATGGGCGAGAGGCGCAGGTCAGCGTTGTCCTGGCGTAGCAGCAGTCGGTACTCGGCACGGGAGGTCATCATGCGGTATGGTTCAGTGATTTTCTTGGTTACCAGGTCATCAATGAGGACGCCGATGTAGGCCTGGTCGCGCCTCAGGATGATAGGCTCTTTGCCCTGCACTTTGCGGGCAGCGTTAATGCCGGCCATTATTCCCTGGGCAGCAGCCTCTTCGTATCCCGAAGTGCCGTTGATCTGCCCGGCGTGAAACAGCCCTTCCACCCGTTTGGTCTCCAGCGAGGCCTTGATCTGATCGGGATACACGAAGTCATATTCGACAGCATAGCCCGGCCGCACGATCTCAGCCTCCCGCAGAGCGGGGATACTGCGCAACATGGCAAGCTGCACATCGTAGGGCATGGCGGTATACAGCCCCTGGACATAGACTTCGGTGGTGCGCCACCCTTCAGGCTCCAGGAACAACTGGTGGGACTCCTTGTGAGCGAACCGCACGATCTTTTCCTCGAAAGAAGGGCAATGGCGCGGCCCTACCCCCTCGATGAAGCCTGAGGCGATAGGCGAACGATGGAGGTTTTCGCGAACGATCTGATGCGTCTCCTCGTTGGTGTAAACCAGGTAGCAGGGTAGCTGGGGGCGCCAATCAGTTTGGTGAGGAATGGGGTAGACAGGATTAGGCTTCGTACGTTGGAAGCTGGAAGTTGGCTGACGGAAGCTGAAATACAGCGGGGTCTCGCTGCCCAACTGGGGGACGGTTTGAAGGAAATCTATAGTGCTGGCATTTATGCGGGGTGGGGTATTGGTCTGAAGGCGGCCCAAGGTGAAGCCCAACTCTCGTAGTGATGCCGAGAGGCCAGTGGCGGCGAACTCACCCGGCCGCCCAGCGGGCTACGAGACCTCCCCACTCACGT
>JACKQG010005959.1_pt1 | contig 13159 bp, 13 predicted proteins | sample 8237621 | NCBI WGS metagenome assembly JACKQG01 (sample SAMN15677084, study PRJNA649215) | marine metagenome | biome: marine; feature: Black Sea; material: saline water; isolation source: suspended particulate matter (SPM) from the Black Sea western gyre | collected 2013-06-09/2013-06-10 | depth...
GGATATAATAGACGAAGCAATTTCACATTGTGATTGTGAAATATTATTACCAAGATATGAAGCGAAAATGAACTACTTGAGTGGTTTACTTAGTTGTGTCAGCGTTTCAATACCAACCAAAAATTGTGGTACCATCGAGTACAAAGGAACAGAAGGAATACTACGGCGGTATTTATGGTGGGAGCAGCGTTTTCTAAGCTTGTATAATGATTGCTCTGAATAATAATGCTTAATCAGATAAAGATACTTTGGATAGATAATTAATTTTGCACGGGAAATTTCAGGGTTTTATCAAATATAGAGGATTTTGTTTGGTAGGGTACTACTCCCTAAAACCCGTTCCAGCCAGTTCACGGTCTCACCGTGCGTCAGATTTTCAGCATGAAGAAACAGGATGCGGGATTGTAAATCCACTGGCTGTACTTCCTCCTCCGCCAACAGCAGATAAGGCATATTATTCCGGCTCAACCATTTCATCAGGATCACATTTTCCAGTGCCAGATGATCAGTGAAGATACTGACCAGGCGGGCTGTTTCGTCACTGGTAACCCATTCCAGATACTCGTTCAATTGCCCGTAAGTAGCATCCAGCAGGTAGACTTCGCTGATTTTTTCAGTCAGTCCCCCCTGCTTTAGTATACGACCGATTACTTTATAAGCTCCGCTGTGCCCGGACAGAATTATTCTACCAAGTTCTTGATGTTCGATGATTCCTTCTGTTTTTAGAGAATCCAGTATTTCCTCCACTAGATTTGTAAATCCATTTTCCGCTTCCAGTTTACCGCAACCGGAGTCCCGGCTGTCCTTCGGACCTTGGGGGAATACCAGAATTACGTTTTTTTCACTAGAAGCCACCATTTTCCGCAAATTAAAATTATCCAGCGATTTGCGTACGTTATTATTATGTCCATGGAAATAGAATAACAGGTTTACGGCTTCCCCCGACTGGAATTTCCTGGGGATGAAAACGGCCACGCTGGGATCGCTGTAATGAATTTCCGCCGGATAGAATTCATCCTGGCGGGTATACCCATCGGCCCGGCTGGAGTCGGGGTAGGGAGCATTTTCCATCCGGAAAATGGCCGTACGACCAATCGCTGACTCCTCCCAATTACCGGCCGGTAAAATCATCGGCAGTGTAAATAAAATAAAAATTAACAGTAATCCCTTAATAATCGGTGCTATATTTTTCATGGCATAATGCTGTTTCTTTTTAGCGGAAATTAGCGCCGGCCATTAACTACTGAAAGGTATAAACATGGAAATAAGGAATTTTTCCAGACGCCCGCGTTTGGCGGGGCGAAGCACGGCTCTGTTGGTTTTACTGATAATATTTTGCTGGAGTTGTAAAGATATGGATATTAACGGAAAAGCTACTTTAATTGTAACTAATGCCAATATCTGGACGGGAAATCCGGATCAACCACGAGCAGAAGCGCTGGCGGTTATTGGAGCTAAGATTTTGGCAGTTGGCAATAATAAGGAAATAACCAGGCTGGCAGCATCAGAAACCAAAATTATTGATGCTCACGGACAGTTTATTACCCCCGGCTTTAACGATTCTCATCTGCATTTTCTGGCTGGTGGCTTCAATCTGGCTGCGGTGCAGCTTCGTGCTGCTGATTCTAAAGCTGAATTTATTAAACGTGTGAGTGACTACGTTAAAACCCTGGAACCGGGTACCTGGCTTACCGGCGGTGACTGGGACCATACCTTGTGGGGTGGTGAACTTCCTACAAGAGCATGGATTGATTCGGTCACGCCCGAAAACCCGGTCTGGATCAACCGCCTTGATGGCCATATGGCTTTAGCCAACACTTTGGCATTACAGGCCGCGGGCATAGACGCCAATACGGCCGATATCGAAGGTGGTACTATTGTGCGCGACAGTGCTGGTAATCCTACCGGGATCCTTAAAGATAATGCCATGGACCCGGTTAACACCGTTGAACCGGAAGCGCCTGATTCACTGAAATTCCGCGCTTTGGAAGCTGCCATGGATCATGTAGCCCAGCAGGGTGTTACTTCCGTTCAGCATATGGGCACCTGGGATCACCTGCGAATATTTGAGACCTTTCATAAAAAAGGTCTCCTGCGCACCCGTATCAGCGCTAATGTACCGCTTGGAACTTGGGCACGCCTGCATAAGAAAGTTGCTCAAGAAGGCCTGGGTGACGAGTGGTTGCGTTACGGCGGATTGAAGGCTTTTATGGATGGTTCCCTAGGTTCGCATACAGCGGCCTTTTTCGAACCATTTATAGACACTCCACGAGACAGCGGTCTGTTAGTCAATGATCCGGAGGAACTGTATTCATTCATTCAAAGCGCGGACGAAGCAGGGCTGCAGATCATGGTTCATGGCATAGGTGATCGGGCTATCAGCATTCTTCTGGATCTCTTTGGCCGGACTATTGAAACCAATGGTATCCGCGATCGGCGATTCCGGATCGAACATTCCCAACACATCCATCCCAAGGATTTCGTGCGCTATCGTGATCTGAACGTTATCGCCAGCATGCAACCCTATCACTGCATCGATGACGGCCGTTGGGCGGAAGGATATATCGGCTACGAGCGTTGCAAGACCACCTATGCCTTTCGCACATTAGTCGATCATGATGTAAAAATGGCTTTTGGTAGCGATTGGTATGTAGCTCCACCGACTCCCCTGGAAGGAATCTATGCGGCTGTAACCAGACGTACCCTGGATGATAAAAATCCCGGAGGTTGGATACCACACGAAAAACTAACCGTGGAAGAAGCCCTGCGAGCCTATACGATTGACGCAGCCTACGCCTCATTCGAAGAAAATATCAAAGGCCGCCTGGAAGCAGGTAAACTGGCCGATTTTGTGATCATCGATCGGGATCTGATTACGATTCCACCGGAGACAATCCGTGATGCTCAAGTGGTTATGACTGTGGTCGGCGGAAAAGTAGTTTTTGAGAGATGATCATGGATGCCATCCGCCGGCTGGCGGATGGCATCCTTCCAGATAACTACTAACCTTCCAGGTTGCATGGCGTAACCTGGAAGGTTGCTATTAATTATCCAATGTAATTACATTGTAACTATGAAAGCACAAATAATACGCATCGGAAATTCCCGAGGAATCCGCATTCCCAAGGTCGTCATTGAGCAATGCCAATTTGATAATGAAGTGGATTTGGAAGTCAGCAATCAAAAATTGATTATCAGTTCTGCGGAACATCCCCGAGTCAATTGGGAAGATCAGTTCCGGACTATGGCCGACAATCAGGATGATCGGTTGCTGATTAGCGATTCAAGTTTAACCACTACCTGGGATGAAGAGGAATGGGATTGGTAGTCAGCCGTTTTGATATTTTCCTGGTCAATCTAGATCCAACTATCGGTAGCGAGATAAAAAAAACACGACCTTGCCTGATTATTTCACCGGATGAAATAAACCGTTATATCAATACCGTGATTGTAGCCCCGATGACTACCAAAGGAAATTTATATCCCTCGCGTGTGCCCATCAAATTTCAGAACAAAACCGGTAAAATCGTGCTCGATCAAATACGTACAATCGATAAAACCCGGTTGATTCAAAAACTAGGACAGATTAACAAAATCACTCGACAAAAAGTACTATCAACTTTGAATGATATATTTGCCCCCTGATTTTCTAAGGATGCCATCCTTCCAAATAAATGGTAACCTTCCAGGTTGCCAATTGTAACCTGGAAGGTTGCTACCCGCAAATATGAAAATCACCTACTACGTTGCCGCCAGCCTTGATGGCTTCATCGCCCGCGCTAATGGCAGCGTTGACTGGCTGGAGCAGATTAATCAGAGTGGCGATGATTACGGCTATGCCGATTATTACAATTCGGTGGATGCTCTGGTCATGGGTCGCGTCACCTATGAGCAGGTCCTCGGTTCCGGCGACTGGCCCTATCCTGACAAACCAACCTTTATTCTGACCAGCCACTCACTCGCTACCGATCACAATGATGTAAAAATGGTTGCAACCATCAACCAGTTAATTGATGAATTAAATCAATCTGAGTACAACCATATCTGGCTGGTTGGTGGCGGTAAAACAGCATCGACATTTTTACAGGCCGGTATATTGGACGAGCTGATCGTATCTTATATCCCAGTGGCGCTGGGCTCCGGGATCCCACTCTTTTCAGATCCTGCCACCGAGACTGTAATGGAGATTGAAAGCAGTAATGATTATCCCGATGGAGTATTTCAGATTACCTATAGGCTAAAATTCTGATAGATCGGTTTACCAGTGGCACTCGCTATCGAAATTTTAAAGATTCTTTATCCAATAATGGTTTGACCGATTTAATTAGCGATACGAGTTTCCGGTTACAGACAGAGGTGCGTTTTTTCCGGGGTTGTCTGATCATAAATATCTATTTAAAAATTTGATTTCTGTACTCCTAATTTAATTCTTGACAAATATACACACCCTAGTATATTATTGCATACCAGTTTGCAAAACAAACCGGTATATTTAACAAACAAGCGTAATAATGAAAACCGGAAAAATGATTTGAAACAGATGGCGAAAAACTCATCTGGCCTCCAGCCGAGAAAGAACCCTGGAAATAATTGGGCTAATCATTGGTGGCTCAATCGCCCTGAACGCTATGCTCGATGAATTCCATAGCCGACCGGCCTGCTTTCTAGTCTGTCTCTTCACTGGAATCCTGACGTTGACCATCGGATCAATCCTGTTAATTAATTTTTTACTAAAATATCCTGATGCAATGGAGGAATTACCATGAATACAATCCTTGATTTAAATAAATTGGAGCAGTCAGCCTTTCGGAGCAAATTCAATGACGGTTTGCTGGATATTACAATCGGATTTCTATTTTTCACTTTCAGCCAAATACCCAATCTAACCGACTTGGGCTGGGGTGATTTCTGGAGTTCAACAATTCTGTTACCCGCTTATTTAATTGCCTGGCTATTCTATCGTCGGATGAAAAAATATGTTATTACTCCCCGAGCCGGTGTATTCAAATATGGGCAAGGCCGCAAACAGAAGTTGATGCGTCTGAATATATTCAGCCTTATTATTTTATCGATCAGTTTAATCCTTGGAATTATATCTCTGGTCAAATTCAGTCCGGGTAATTGGAATGTACCTGTTAAATTCGCTTTAGTTATTTTGATCGGGTTCTCCCTCTCAGGTTGGTACCTGAATTTAAAGCGTTTGATCGTATATGGATTTTTAATTGCCCTGGCATTTGTCGTTGGCGAGCTACTTTTCCGGCAGGGATTGGCAACTCACCATGGAATCCCTCTAGCACTGGGCGGCGCGGCCAGTCTAATCATCATGACCGGCATCATTTTACTTCTACGTTTTATTGCTAAGCATCAACCAGCCGGCGAGGAATTATAAAATGTCCACCGAATCTTCTAAGTCTGAAATACTGGGACCGCTGGCAACGATTGACCGAATGGTTCACGAACCGGCCCGCCTTCTGATTCTTGCATACCTTTATGTAGTGGAAAGTGCCGATTTCCTGTTTCTTCTGCGACAGACTGAATTGACAAAAGGGAATCTGTCATCACATCTGGGAAAACTGGAAGCAGCCGGTTATGTGAAAATTCAAAAAGAATTCGTGGATAAAATACCCCGCACCCTGCTTAAACTTAGCGATCAGGGCCGGGAAGCATTTCAGGCTTATCGTTGTCGGATGCAGGACATGTTAAATAATCTACCGGAGTAATCAACATATCTTGAAGGGAACAAAAAACCTGGTTTTAACCTTTATCCTTTCTATCCTGATCGGTGCGCTGAGTGCCAGCGAACCGGAATCACCTTTCCAATTTGCCTGGTTTTCAGACATGCATATCGGCAGCCCCACTGCCGCGGAAGATCTGCGCCGGACCGTTGCCGATGTTAATACTGAAGACGTCGATTTCACCATAATTTCCGGTGATATTACTGAGCTGGACATCAATGGATACTTAGATACGGCTAAAGTAATCCTCGATGAATTGCTGGCGCCTTATTACATCATCCCCGGTAATCACGACACCAAGTGGTCGTCTTCTGGAACACGGAAATTCATTGATCTCTGGGGCGCTGATAAATTCAATTTCGAATATGAAAATATCCGTTTCATTGGCATTCATCAGGGCCCACTGATGCGGATGGGCGATGGCTATATCGCTCCGGAAGATCTCCATTGGCTGGACTCAACCCTGACCAACTTACTAGAACCGAATCAGGCAATAATCCTGGTGACCCATTACCCGCTTGATTCGACGGTCAGCAACTGGTACCAATATCTGGATATAATTAAAAACCACAATGCGCAGATGATTCTTCACGGCCACGGTCATCACAATCGTGCATCCAACTATGAAGGTGTTCCAGGCCTTATGGGCCGCTCCACCCTGCGTCACGAAGAACTGGTCGGTGGATATAATATTGTGACGGTCTGGCCCGACAGTGCCGTATTTACCGAACGCACACCCGGTTTGGAAACTCAGCCGGCCTGGCATGTACAGTCACTGGGAAAACGCACTTATCCGGATACAATCAGATTTCGGCGACCGGATTTTTCGATTAACGATGCTTATCCTAAAGTGCAAGTTCGCTGGAGTTACGATACGGGTTATGCCATTACTTCGGCTGCAGTTGTAAGTGGTACGACGACAATCATCGCTGACGGTGGTGGTAACATTACCAGGCTGAACACTGAAACCGGCATAATCTTATGGTCTCAACAAATTAACGCCCCGATCTATTCCACTCCGGCGATCGCTGAAAACCAGGTTGTTGTCAGTGCCACCGATTCCAACATCTACAGTTTTGCAATAAAAGATGGTTCATTGTTATGGCAAGTCAAAACTAATGCACCGGTGGTTGCTTCACCAGTCATTTACAGGCAGATCGTTTATTGCGGAAGCAGCGATGGTATCTTCCGGGCAATCGATTTACACACCGGGCAACTGCAATGGAATTACGAAGGTATTAATGGTTTTGTTGAGACGACCCCCTTGATTCACAAAAAGAAAGTCGTATTTGGCGCCTGGGATGGTTATCTGTACGCGTTGAACGCTAAGACCGGTCGTTTAAAATGGAAGTGGAACGATGGCCTCGAAGGTGTTTTGTATTCACCGGCCGCCTGTATCCCGGTAGCGTCGGGCAATAAAATATATATTGTGGCCCCCGACCGTGTTATGTCCTGCATTAACGCCCGTAATGGTAAAACAATCTGGCGCGAGGATCGCTACCAGGTTCGGGAAAGTATTGGCATCTCCGAGGATCGCAAGACCCTTTTCGCTAAAACCATGCGCGATACGCTTGTGGCATACAACGCGAAATCCCGGAAACCACAGTTAAAATGGGCGGTACATGTTGGTTTTGGCTATGACATTGATCCCTCTCGGCCGATTGAGAATAACGGTAGGATATTCTTTGGCACAAAGGATGGCTTTATTTATGCCCTCGATGCAGTTACAGGAAGCGTGCAATGGCATTATCGCGTGGGAGTTGGTTTGGTGAACAACCTGACAGTGATTACTGCCAATTCAATTATTGCTACCACTATGGATGGTAATGTCGTACACTTGTATAATGCCAAACAGGATTAGTCTGGTGTAATTCAAACAAAATATGCCGAATACCGTCACTAACCTAAACCGAACCCTAACAAGTGGGATTATTGTACGTGCCCAAAAAGTACTTATTTGTCTGGATGCAGCGCAAAATGATCCGTCACCGTTGGCAACCCATGACCTTAGTACATCTTTACGCCGATTATTAGTGTCACACCAGGTTACCAGCCAGCTATTCAATTGGAAATTATTCCGGAAATATAATCGTAATCAGATACAAAAATTCCGATTACAATTGGGAGCTATGCGCGATATCCAGGAAATGTCTCTGAAAGTTCAGGCCTTACAACCTGCCAGCAATGCCACACAAACCTTTGTGAACCAGCTTGCCAAACAGGAAACCACAGCACAGCCAGCACTTAGTGCTGCGATTAAGGATTTTGATCGTTCATCTGTGCTCTCACTGTCCCAATTAAACAGTGAACAGAGCTATTTTCAATCTGCTCCGGTAAGCTTGATCAAAATGTTTTTAATAAAACACCTTAAAAAGGTTGCTGCACTGTATCAATCAGCGGTAACGGAGCGCAACGATGAAGCCATACATCAAATGCGTGTTCGTTATAAGCGATTACGCTACAGCGTAGAATTACTCGCACCGGCATTAGTTAATGTATCCCACGAAAAGTTATTGTATTTACGCACATTTCAACAGGTAATGGGTGAGGCCCACGACTGGCTAATAATTGATAAAGCTATCAAGGAATTCGCTTTAAACATGAATCAAACCAAAGTGGATCAGTTAGTGCTAACAATTGAACAATTACGGTTTGACGCGCACCAAAAAGCCCGCGAGTACCTCATTGTTGAATGGGACAATTTGCAATTTTTAATCAGTTCAATAACATTCAAATAATTCTTAAACTTTTAATCTTTAGTAGTTTGAAACCATAAATATATCGTAATCATTTTACAATTATGTTTGCTTATTTAAATTACTTCTTTTAATTTATTGAGTGACTACTCAATCGAATATCGATAAAAGAGCAAAAATACTGGATGCCGCTCTGCACCTGTTTGTGGAAAAAGGTTTTCATGCCACACCTACTTCGGCCATTTCCAAAGCAGCAGGCGTCTCGGCCGGTATTTTATTCCACTATTTCAAGACCAAGGAAGAACTAATCTACACCCTCTTCCTGGAGACCAAGCTGGAATTCTACCAGGTGATGATGACCGGCCTGGACAAGGTCAAATCGCCGGAAGGAAAATTCCGCCTGATCTGGTCCAATGTGTGGAATTATGGTATGGACCAGCCTCATAAATTCAAATTTGTTCAACAGATTCACAATTCACCTTTCGAAGATAAAATCAAAGAGGATCATGCTATTCTGGATATGACCGCTCAGATGACACAGTCGATCCAGGCTGCTATCGAAGCTCGTATTCTAAAGGATGTGCCGATCGAACTGCACATGAATAATTTTTTTTTTCTGATCCTTGGACTGGTGGAACTGATCTGGCAGAAACCTGAATTGCGCAATGACAATACATTCATTGAACAGGCTTGGGAAAGCTTTTGGGATTGCCATAAGGCTTAAAAATTTTTTACAGTAAATACTGAGTAACTACTCAATCAGATTATGTACTATGAATAGAAGGAAATTAATGCTATTGATAATCATGCTACTGGCTGTGAGCTGGCTGTCGGCTATAGGAATCCGGCAGTACCGGGCTCGGACGCTGGTACCGAAAACTCTGGCTGAAAGCGCCGACAACTACAAAGGCCGAAAATTTTTCAACCGCTTGCCCTCAAATGAGCTGAATTTTACCAATATGATGAAGACCACTATTAAGTTTATTCGCGGTGGTGTGCCCGATAAATATCCGGCCAAACCATTGCCGGTAATCCCAATTACTGACCAGTTTGACCAAGCACCATCACCTGACCTGCGCTTCGCCTGGATAGGGCATTCTTCTGTGATCCTCGAAATTGAAGGGAAACGGCTGCTAATCGACCCCATGCTATCGGAACGGTCGTCAATGGTGCAATGGGCCGGTCCCAAACGCTTCCACCCGATACCGATCAGCGCTGAAAACCTGCCGGAGGCCGATGTGGTTTTAATCTCCCATGATCATTTTGACCACCTTGATAAAACAGTCGTTAAAACTCTGGCAGATCGCGAATTACTATTCCTTGTCCCGATTGGCGTTAGCCGCCGGCTGCGCGATTGGGGTATCCCGGCCGATAAAATTGTGGAACTGAACTGGTGGGACCGATACGACCTGAACGGACTGCGAATAGTCGCCACACCAGCCCGTCATTTTTCCGGCCGTGGACTACTGGACCGGGATATGACCCTCTGGACATCCTGGTCAATAATCGGTAAAAACAAGCGCGTCTTTTTCAGCGGCGATACGGGACCGACACCCGAAATGGCTGAAATCGGTCAGCAGTATGGTCCCTTCGACCTGACTTTTATCGAGATCGGCGCCTACGATGATGCCTGGGGCTCGATCCATGCCGGACCCGTAAATGCCGTTAAAATCCACCAACAACTAAACGGTACCCAACTGGTACCGATCCACTGGGCCACTTTTGATCTGGCGCTTCATAGTTGGTACGCCCCGGCCGAAGAATTGATAAAAGAAGCTGCCACAAATTCAACCAACTTTATCACCCCTATGATCGGTGAAATTGTAAATCCAGCCTCCCATGAAAATGAGTACTGGTGGCAGCAATTCATGGACGATCCTCAAAAATTAACTAAAAGATAGGAGATACTAATGGAACTAAATTTTGAAATACCGGATCTGACCGGAAAAATTACCATCGTTACCGGGGCCAACAGTGGCATCGGACTGGAGACCGCCCGTACTTTTGCCGCCAATGGCGCAACTGTGGTAATGGCCTGCCGTAACCCCGAAAAAGCACAATCGGCAGCAAGCGAAATCCGCAATACCAATCCCAAGGCTAAATTGGAATTGCTGGAGTTGGATCTGGCCAGCTTGGAATCGGTTCACAAATTTGCCAACAATTTCAATGCCAAATACGATCGCCTGGATATCCTGGCCAATAATGCCGGTGTCATGGCTCTACCGGAACACCATAAAACCGCTGATGGCTTTGAAATGCAGTTCGGCACCAATCATCTGGGTCATTTCGCCCTAACCGGATTATTATTGCCGCTAATTTTAAAGACACCCGCAGCTCGAGTCGTTAGCGTTGCCAGCATGGCTCATAATATGGGAAAATTTGATCAGGATAACCTAAACGCTGAAAAAGGTTATAGAAAATCCTCCGTCTATGGATTAACTAAATTGTCCAACCTCCTTTTCACTTATGAGTTACAACGTAAATTCGAAGACCAAAATATTGATTCTATTGCCGTAGCGTCTCATCCCGGCTGGACTGCTACTAACCTACAGCAGTATTCAAAAATCTTCAGTTTCGGCAACATACTATTCGCTCAATCACCACCAATGGGCGCCCTGCCAACCATCCGGGCAGCCGTTGCCATAGATGTAAAAGGCGGCGAATATTATGGTCCCAAAAACTGGGGCGGCTGGCGCGGACAGGCCGTAAAAGTGCAATCGAATACCGCTTCCCACAATGAAGCCGATGCTCAGGCGTTGTGGGAAGTCTCTGAGAAATTGACTGCTGTACAATATAATTTTGAAACCTAGTCAATTTTTCACCATTTAAATGCAAATTCAGTAATATAAAGAAGCCGAATAAATGATTTTCCTGATTATGGTGTTGATGACTCTGGCATTGCTGCATGGTTATGTTGGCATGCGTCTTATTCCTACCCTGGGTTTTAGTGGCGGGTGGCAGATTCTAGCTTGGAGCTTACTGATCCTGCTTACATTTCTACCGATTGCTCCCATTCTAATGCGAATGAACGGTATCGAAAACAAGCTGACCGACCGTTTATCATGGTTTGGATACACCAGTCTCGGCTTTTTCACCTTAATTTTCCTATTGGTGGTGGTCAGGGACCTCGGCTGGAGTATCTGGGCTAGCGCTGCCAAACTGATTGGTTGGAGCAAAGATTTACTGGGGCATTCATCCGCTCACCTGACGGACTTTAATCCTGCCCGTCGGCAGTTTGTTGTCACGGCAATGAATTTAGGATTACTAAGTCTTACCAGCGGTCTTTCAGCCTATGGTTTATACCAGGCCCGGCGCAAGCCGGACGTAATTGAAGTGGATGTGCCGATCACCAATTTACCGGATGGTTTGGATGGTTTTAAGATCGTCCAGATCTCCGATATCCATGTAGGCCCGACCATCAAGCGCGATTTTGTTCAACAGGTGACCGACCAAGTGAATGCTCTAAAACCGGATATGGTAGTCCTCACCGGCGATCTAGTTGACGGATCAGTCAGCCATTTATCGAATGATGTGGCACCCCTGGTAAATATTAGGGCACCCTTCGGGAAATTTTTTGTGACCGGCAACCATGAATATTATTCCGGGGTAGAGCACTGGCTGGAACAGACTGATCGCTTAGGATTCACCAATCTATTAAATGAACATCGGGTTCTGGATATTAACGGCGCGAAGCTCACTATTGCTGGTGTGAACGATTTATCAGCCCGATCCATTGATCAACAACCTGCCAGTGATCCCGTAAAAGCATTACATCAAGCACCGATTGATTCCATAAAACTATTGTTGGCTCACCAGCCGGATAGCATTTATGCCGTTGAAGAATTGGGTGTGGATCTTCAACTATCCGGTCATACCCATGGCGGACAGTTCAAACCTTTCAATCTGGTTGTAGCACGAGCTCATTCTTATCTCGCTGGTTTACACAACCATAAGGGAACCTGGGTTTATGTAAATAGTGGGACCGGTTACTGGGGTCCGCCTTTACGGCTGGGAATACCCAATGAAATAACAGTGATTAGGCTGGTTATGGCGTGATTATCACCGATTAAATATCAAGGTTACCTTCGGGTTGGAAATTGGAAATTCATTCCATCACCAATTTGCAATTTATAATTCACTAACATTTCTCACTTCAAAACGTAATTTGAAACCCCCCGCCGGTATGTAAATCCTCCATCCTACCTGTGCTGGCACTATGGTAAGCAAGTAATCCTCACAACACTTTATATTCGGTAAAAAGATAAATCCTGAAAGGATGTAATGATTTTAGCTATTTATACAAAAAATTCTCAAACCCTGAAAGAGTGAAATATAAATCACTAACATTTCTTCAAAATGAATTCTTTTAGTTTCTCAATAACCATTGACATTTCCTAAAACAACCTCTTTGTACTTTTGTCTTGACACAAAAGTACCAAAAACTCAAGACCGGTTAAAAAATGTTGCTAAAATTCAATAAAAACACCTAAAAAATAAAAACTCACTTCGTTCTAACAGCTTATTTTTCTTAACGGTCTTTTAGTAGAATTTCTTAACGCCATTTTTAAAATGGTCATTTTTCAGTTTAACTCATCTTTTACAGTTGTAAAAGTTAACTTTAGTAATAACTACACTTACAAGACTCCAAATAGAGCGTGGCACCACGTTTTCTCGTATTTTTCATAGAGTCCTGATAGTTGGTGGTAGAGCAACTCCTACGGCCTTGAA
>JACKQG010001075.1_pt2 | contig 13157 bp, 14 predicted proteins | sample 8237621 | NCBI WGS metagenome assembly JACKQG01 (sample SAMN15677084, study PRJNA649215) | marine metagenome | biome: marine; feature: Black Sea; material: saline water; isolation source: suspended particulate matter (SPM) from the Black Sea western gyre | collected 2013-06-09/2013-06-10 | depth...
TCGGCGCATGGCTTCGGTTGGAATATCTGCCTGATACGAAAGATTTCAAATTTTTCGCAGGGCTTGTTTTGCTGTATATAGGTGTTAAACTGTTTTCTGATACCGTTAAAACAAAAAAACAAAAGGCAATTGCTCAAAAAAGCGAATCATCAGAACAAAAAACCGAATTTATCATTAGCGACACTCGTTTTTCTATAAAACAGGTTGAATTCAGATTCGGCGGAGAACAGTTTTCTTTTTCGGTTCCGGGTGTTTTTTCACTTTGTTTAATTGTGGGTATCATAGGTGGAATATACGGAATCGGCGGTGGGGCAATTATAGCTCCTTTTTTTGTCGCGTTTTTTCATCTTCCTGTTTATGCGGTTGCCGGTGCAGCATTAATGGGAACTTTTGTAACCTCAATAGCAGGGGTTATTATATATCAGGTTTTGGCTCCTATTTATCCTGATATGTCCGTTGCTCCTGACTGGTATCTCGGAATTCTTTTTGGAATTGGCGGATTTTGCGGCATGTATCTTGGTGCACGATGTCAAAAATATGTCCCTGCGCATATTATCAAATTGATATTGTGTTTCAGTGTTCTGTTTGTTGCCGGAAAATATATTATTGATTTTATCAAGTAACTGATAGCGTCATTCCTTTCATTTTATAACGGCCGATTTAAAATATCTTTACAGCGTCTACAGGGAACTGGATGCCCACGTTATCCCCTATGTAAAGGGCCTTTTCCCGTGCTTGATACCCGGGAAGAAACGCGTACACTTGAACCCCCACATCAATAGTTGCCCTCACCCGACCGCGCTCTTCTGTCAGTTGGATGATTCTCCCCCTAAAAATACCCTTTCCAGGAACTATATCTTGAGCGCTCGACAGCTTTATCTCCAACGGGCTGATGGCCAATCGCACATTTCCGGTCTTCTTGGTATCCACTAAGAAGCTTATGTCCTCATTAATCTTGCAATACTTATTCCCGTCTTCGTATTCCATTATCTTTCCACTGAATATGTTTTCATATGTGCTTGGAACCACCTTCCCGGCAAAAAGGGAGATTACTCTGCTGGAGAGTTTCGTTGCCTGAGCCACGTTGTGCGTGGTGAACATCACCGAAATCTCTTTTTGATCATTTATTTCTCCCATGGTTCGCTCAATGACGTCCTGGTTTTCAACATCAACATTTGCGGTTGGTTCATCAAAAAAAATGACTTTCGGGGAACAGACAAGGGCCCTGGCAATGGCCACCCTTTGGGTCTCTCCTCCTGACAGTTTTTGGGCTGCCTCGTTGCTGAACTCGCGCATCCCGACAAGATCCAGGGATTCATCAATAATCTTTTCCCGCGTTTCAGGGGCTATCCTCCTTATCTTGAGACAAAACTCCAGGTTTTTGCGAACCGTTGTGGAAAAGAGAACCGGATTCTGTTGCACCATCACAATTTCTCGGCGTAAAGTGGTCAGATTCTTGCCTGAAAAGGCTATATCCAGGTCTTTATATCTTAGCTTTCCTGAGGTGGGGGGGATAAGGAGGCTGAGTATTTCGAGGAGTGTTGTCTTTCCTGACCCATTGGCTCCAAGGAGAGCGCAGATATCACCTTTTTCGAGGTTCAATTCGGGGATGTCCAGAACACGTCTGCCGCCATAAATCTTGATGAGATCGGTCAGTTGAAAAAGCATTATGCCCTGCCCCTCCCCTGGAGGTAGTTGAAAAAGATATTCACAATAAAACTTATTAGAAGGAGAACAATCCCGAGGGCTACGCCAAGGACAAATTCTCCCTTATCGTATTCGAGGGCCATGGCCGTTGTCATGGTGCGGGTATATCCCTTGACGTTGCCCCCCAGCATCATGCTGATACCTATTTCGGCGATGACCCTTCCGAACGCTGCGATGATGACGGCGATAATTGCGAACCGCGCTTCTCGAAAAACAATCAGGCCGGCCTGGAAAGGTGTTGCCCCGAGGGTCAAGGCGGTTTTCCTGTAGCGCTCATCAACATGGCTGATGGCGGCAATAGTGAGCGATACAACGATGGGAAAGATCAGGATTACCTGACCTATGACCATCGCTGTCTGAGTATAAAGGAGATCGAGTATCCCTAAAAGCCCTTTTCTGGAAATAAACGCATAGACCAGCAAACCCACTACAACCGTTGGGAGAGCCATCAGGGAGTTGAAGGTGGTAATGACTACCCGTTTAGCGATAAACTCTTTGGAAGCAATAAAGAAGCCTGCGGGAATACCTAAGATACTTGATAACAGTGTTGAGCTCAGGCTTACCTTCAGGGACACATAAATGATAAAGTAGAGATCGGGGTCAAAAGACCACAGGAGGAGTATGGCGGATAGAAGGCTGTCTATAAGAAAGTGCATGGATTATCGTTTTGGGAATCCTTTCTTAGAACTATTTTATCGGGCAAAGTTGTGATTGTTGAGTATTTTCCTCAAAGGCAGATCAAACAATAGTCGTGATGCTACAACAAAGCCTGGCTATTATCAAGGATAGCTGCCATCAGCCTCCGTATTGCGATCCGATGCACAAGGAAGAAGAGCGACCAAAAACCCATAGGCGCAAATTATAACCCGCTCCAGGGAGGAGAGAATGCCACGCACAAGAGCGGACTATCCTGCTTCAGCAGGTAAACCATAGTAACAAACTATTTTGGACGCTTAGGAAGAGCCGGCGATCATTTCCAGATGGAGATTACTTTGCATAGGGAAAAGTGTCAGGAAAGAACGCCTGACGTCCCTGGATTCGATATCCGGCAATTAGAGCCTGTGCTTTTGGTGAAATCAGCCAATTTGCAAGGGTATCGGCCAATTTGAACCTGACATGCGGGTACTTAGCCGGATTGATGGGAATGATACCGTATGGATTGTAGAGCTTTGGGTCCCCCTCACATAAAACATCAAGATCCAGCCCATATTTTCTTCCAAATTTATACTTCAAATAAGTTCCCCTGTCAGCGAGAGTATAAGTCTGTTTTTCCTCAGCATAAGTAAGTGCCTTGCCCATTCCCTGTCCGATAGAGAAATACCATTTTCCAAGCCCGTCAGGGTGTTGAAAGGAAAGTGTTCGTTTTTTCCCCTTCTTAAAGATCTGGGTGGTGTCAGTTTTGAGGGGCATACCGCTGGCCTTCCAAAGGGCCTGCTCCGCTGTATGGGTCCCGCTGTCATCACCCCTGGAAGTAAATTTCGCTCTTTTCACAGCAATTTTTCTAAACGCTGCAGCTGCTTCATTCGTCCCCTTGATTTTCGCAGGATCGCTTGCAGGACCGAGAATAACGAAGTCGTTGTGCATAACCCCCAGCCGGTAGACGCCGTAACCATCGGCAATGAATTTCTCCTCCCTTTTCTTTGCGTGGACAAAGATGATATCCACATTTCCATCCATTCCATCCCGGATAGCGGCCCCAGTGCCCTTTGCAAACACTTTTACTGGGATTCCGGTATCCCGGGTAAACGCCGGCAGCAGGACGTCCAGAAGACCCGAATTTTCAGTGCTGGTGGTGGTGGCCATCTTTAAAGTTTCCGAACCGGCCCAGGCGATAAAGGGGGAGGCTAAAGAAAAAAAAGAAATCACAAGAAATAGCATTGTTCCTACGGTATTTTTTCTTAAGTTCATCTCACTCTCCTTCTCTCCTTAAAGGGCCAATTCAACGCGAGTCATAATAACATCCTCATTGTCGATGGTTGTATCTCCTACAGCAATACTGTCTCCGAAGTCCATATGGTAATAATTCAGCATTACGCGAACCATGTCAACAGGATACCAGTTAATTCCAAAGGTGACCCCGGCCGCCCTGTTTGTGTACTGGCTGGGATCTACAAACCCCTGGGTGAGAAGGCCCCGGTCTCCTTTCACCTGTTCCAGTCTGGCCCCAACTTGAAAGGCTCCCCATCCACCCCCGTTAAGCCTAAAGGGCCTCAAAGGTATAATACGCCCGGGTTTGCCATTTTTAAATACAAACTTCTCTCCGGTCAAACAGTGGGAAAGAGAAACATATCCACCCCATATGTTGTAATCATTTCTCACGGCACCATTTTCAAGGCCACCTAATTTCACTATCATGTATTCTGACTGCAGCTTTGTGGAGCCCCAGTCCCAGTAAAGTTCTGCCCCGCCTCTTATCCGCGTTCCATTCTGCACCACGCCATCGCTCATTCCCATATAAATGGTTCCGGCGGCAGTAGTCCAATTCCCCGAGTTCCACCATTGATTCTTGGCCAGATTCTCGTTTCCCCATGTGAATGAAGCGCCCAAGCGGAGCCCCTCAACCGCCTTAGACCCAGACCTCAAGAAGGGCGCCACCACAGCCCTGCCGGCAAGATCTTTGCCATCATCGGCGTCTGAGGGTTTATTCAGCTTATAGCCGTTAAAGTATCCCAGTTGATAATAAAATATCTGGTCCCCGATGCCACCATGGAACATCATTCCGATATCGCGGGAAGGTGATATCTTATTGGCTATGGATCGTTCCATGAAGTCGATCCAGTTATCCGAGTGCATCTCTTCCATGGAAAAGGGGACTTTGAACTGACCGACTATGAATTGAACCGGCTTATAATATTGAAAATTCAGAAAGGCATCATTCAGCCGGGCGCCGCCTTTTGCAAATTCAGCTTCAATCCGAAACGCATAATATTGATACACTCTTCCGGCGAGAGCCAGACGGGCGCGACGTATGAAAAAGGAGTCATGCTGGGGATTATCTCCGAGATAGCCCTTGAAATCAGAGTGAAGACGTCCGCGGAATAAAATTCTGGACCTCTTGTCGGCCGATTCAACATAGAAACCTCTCTTGAACCCTGCAGTTGCCCTTGGCGACTCATCTTCCTTTTCCATCTTTGCGAAGGTGGTTTTTCTGGTTTCTGGTTTGTCGGATTCTTCCTCTTTCGCCTGTTGCAGTAAATCTTCATACTGATCTTTTGTAATGATGTTTTTCTCGATGAGGATTTCAAGAATTCTTTCATTGACCGATTTCTTCTGCTGGGCAAGAACATTTCCAGGCCAAGTGAGGCAAATGATTCCTAACAGCAAAACAATAACCCTGACCTTCCTCTTCATAAACGTCTCCTTTGCAGTAAATCCTAATTTTCTATTTAGCGTTGGATATAACTCCATGCCTCAAAATATTGGCCTTTATGGTTATTTATGGGAACTATTAGTAATTAATTTCACATATAAATCCTTTTGTTGCCGTTATGGTTTTAATGTTTACCACGATGCTGCCTATCTCGATTTTCCTGGAAGGCTTTTCCTGTCACATTTCTATTGAATATTATCTTGACAAAACAGACTGTTAGGTCTTATGTATATATATCGTATTTGACATAAGACGACAGGAAAAAAGAGTGCAGGATCTAACTGGGCTAAAATCAGAAAAGGCACGAGGTCTTATTAGCAGTAACGGTTAGTTTATGTCAAGAATATTTTTCATGCCAGGATTAAAATATCTATAAACAACTAATAATGTCTATTATGGCCACTTTTAGTAGATGGATTCAATGGAATCTCCAGGCAGCATTCGAGGATTTCCTCTCTACTCAAATTGATGCAGCAACTGATCGTCTACCCATAGGCCGCTGATTGAAAATTTCAGATTGCAGGTTGACGCCTCAAGGGAATTGCTGTAAGAAATTGGACGTCTTGTTTGCATAACTTGCGATTAAAGATGGGATATATTTACAGAGTATCAGACAGATGTTCTGTTGGCCCTGATGTCCTATGTTTAATCCATTGAGCGTTGTCTGACGGGGGGCAGGGGGGACCATGGAAGGATTAAGTTTGATCGATCTGGCGGAGAACAGCACAATAAGAGAGCAGCAAAAGAGGGGGAAGCAGGTCAAAAACCCTTTCGAATCGGGCGAGTTCAGGGCGGCGAACCGGATCTCCATGGATGTGACAAATATGTTCGGCGCCCCGGGACCCGGATCTGTCAGTCTGGAGGATGTAGAATCTCTGATCCCCGAGGTTATCAAGGCCCATCAGATGCTGAAAAGTGGGGAAGGGGATATCTATGATCATGGGATTGCCATGACCGGATGGCAGGACCTTCCCGTTGAGATCAGTGAAGAGCATCTGACAGGAATCAGATCGATTACGAGTGAATTATCCGGGGAAGTGGATGCATTCGTTTCACTCGGTATCGGGGGGTCGTATCTCGGTATTGAGGCGACTTTCAGGGCATTGACGCACAAATACTTCAACCAGTTGACAAGGGATGAGAGGGGAGGCGCTCCAGAGATCTATTTCCTGGGCCAGAATATGGACCCTGATTTTTTCAGGGATACCTTGGACATGCTGAAAGGGAAGCGGATCGCCATAAATGTCATCTCCAAGTCCGGCACTACCACAGAAACCGCTATAGCCTTCAGGATCATCCGGAAGCTGATGGAGGAAAATTGGGGCAATGACGCCGATCGCATGATACTTGTTACCACGGATGCGGTGCGGGGCGCATTGAAAGAAATGGCCGGGAAAAGGGGCTATCGTACATTCGTGATTCCGGACGACATCGGGGGAAGATTTTCAGTCCTGACCGATGTGGGTCTGGTGGGATTGTCTGTGGCCAATATTGATATCGAAGAATTTGTCGCAGGTTTCAAAGTTATGAGGGATATCACCTCGGGAGATGATTTCTGGCATAACCCCGCGTTGGTTCATGCGGCCCTCAGACATACCGCATGGTGTGCAGAAAAGAAGATCGAAGTGGTGGCCACCAATTCGGCCTCGCTTTATGCAGTGGCGAGATGGATGGAGCAGCTCTTCCCGGAGAGCGAGGGGCACGATGGCCATGGCCTTTGGGTGTCGCCCTCTCTCTACTCTGAAAAACTGCACGCCAACGGGCAGATGGTCCAGGAGGGTCAGAGAAATATCGTTGAGACCTTTCTGCTTCTAAAAGAGCATGATAACCAGGTCCGGATTCCGAGAACAGACAATAATCTGGATGGTCTCGATTTTCTTGTGGATAAAGGTCTGGATATGAACTTCATCAACCGGATGGTTATTGAAGGCCCGGCATATGCCCATTATAAGGGGGGCGTTCCCAATATGACCATTGAGATTCCCCGGAGAAACGCTTTTAACCTGGGGCAGCTATACTATATGATGGAAAAATCGGTGGCCATATCTGGATATCTATTGGCGCACAACCCCTTTGTGCAGCCCGGTGTTGAGGCCTACAAGAGGGCGATGTTCGCATTAATAGGGAAGCCGGGTTTTGAAGAAGAGACGCGCAATATCAAGAACGACCTGGCAAAGATGAAGCGTATAAGGATTTGAGGGTTGAGACTTATGAATTTTATGGGAGAAGATTTGAAACTCGATCGTCCATTGATCCTGGCCACCAAAAACAGGGGCAAAGTCTCCGAGTTTCAGGACCTGTTCAGAGGCTTTGACTTTGAAATAAAGAGTCTTAACGATTTCGGGCCGATCCCTCCCGTAATAGAAGATGGCGAGACATTTGAAGACAATTCCGTAAAAAAGGCGCAGTTCACAGCAAAGGTTCTCGGGCTGCCTGCAATTGCAGATGACTCCGGTCTAACAGTCAAGGCCCTCGGAGGGAAGCCGGGGGTTCTTTCTGCACGCTATGCGGGAGAGGACGCCACCGACGAGGCGAACAACATCAAATTGTTGAAGGCAATGAAAGGGATAGAGCAGAGAGAGGCCGCCTTCATATGTGTCCTCGCTATCGCTGTACCGCAGGGGCCGGCACTCATATATGGGGGAACCTGTGAGGGCCTTATCACCCAGGAGATAAGCGGTACCCAGGGCTTCGGGTATGACCCCATCTTTTACTATCCCCCGCTGAACAAGACCTTTGCACAGATGTCCGGGGCAGAGAAAAATGGTGTTAGCCACCGGGGAAGGGCCATGGCAGAATTAAAAGGGGAGCTGGACAAGGTCCTGATCTGGGTGAGACAGAGACTGGCAGAAGAACCTTTTTGAGAACGATCAGTAACCTTTCTTGCTGTCTTGTCTCTATATATCGTATGTGCGTTTATTGGTCCAAAGGCTTCCCGCGCGGCGGGATTACGATTTGACAAACGGATTCCAGTGTATATTATATACCAACACATCAAGACAATAATAAAGGAGGATGACATGTTAGAGATTACTGAAAAGGCAAGCGAGATGATAAAGGACTTCCTTAAGGATAAGGAAGAGATTCCGGCGATCCGGATCATGCTCTCCCAAGGTGGGTGATCAGGACCCTCACTGGGTATGGCTCTGGATGAGTCAAAAGAAAATGACGAAGTTTTTAATGATAAGGGTCTCACATATGTAGTTGAGAAGTCCCTGTTTGATGATGCTAAACCAATCAAGATCGATTATGTCACCAGCCCCATGGGCGAGGGATTTAACATTGCCTCGAGCATGAAAATGGGCGCATCATGCAGCAGTTCATGTAGCTGTTAAATATTTTAAAATTACCACCCTCTGATTGAAGTATTGTTTCAAGAAGAGGGTGGTTTTTTTTGATCGGACCACCATAGCCGTCTGCATAGGCTGAGATCTTGATATTTATGTCAAATTTCTACATACCCAGTACCCAATACCCATTACCCAGCATCGCTTCGCTAGAAGGCCCCTATCTGGCAGGAACATATCTTTATCTTTAAGGCTTCACAGGCTGATGAGATCTCCATCTTACGAATGCCCGAATCCTCAGCTATTTCCCAGGCAGTAAGGCAGGGAAGCTTTCCGTTTTCAAGACCCTTTTTAATACCCTCTTCAAGGCCCTTTGAAATATCATCAGCAGGTTCGACAATACATCTTTTCGGCTGGTAACCAAAGAGCCCTAATTGGCATTTTATCAGCCGCATTTCGAGAAGATCTGCTGTAATCCCCACATCTCCCGGCTCGATATCCAGGTCAGTTGCTATTTTGAATGCAACGGCACATGGTATCTCCCCGTTTGAGGCTAACTGCTTCAGCGCTGCCTCTATCTCAGGTTTTACCTCGCTGTCATGCAGGTGCTTTTTTGCATAATGCCCTTTGTCTTCCTTAGTCATGGTGTCTCCTTAACCCGGATAAACCGGAATTGCGAATTTAGGGATTGAGGTATTTAGGGATTGAGAACAATCTTCTCAACGTAACGCGTAAATCTCTGACCCTGCGCGGAAACTAAACGGACTGCAAAAAGTCTAACTGCCTTCAATACCGTCGTAAACTCATTTCATCTCTCCCCAATCCCGCCCTGCGGGACTAATTTCTAATTTCAAGTTTCATATAACATAGAAATTCCCAAAAATTCAATCGATTTAAACGCCATAATAGGTCTTTACACGCGTATGGGATTGGGGTATCAATCTTTGATCAAAGGAGATTGGACATGATCGAAGAAAACATAAAAAATATTCTGGAAGAACTGCCTCCAGGTGTGCAGCTTGTGGCTGCTGCCAAGACACGGACTGTGGCAGAGATCTTGAAGGCGATTCAAGCAGGCCTCACCATTATCGGGCATAATTACGTTCAGGAGGCTGAGAGGTCATTTGAGGCCATAGGCCCTGAGGCAAAATGGCACATGATCGGGCACTTGCAGTCTAATAAGGCCAAAAAAGCTGTTAGTATATTTGACATGATAGAGACGGTGGATTCTTTAAAGCTTGCAAAAGCAATTGATAAGGCCTGTCGAAACATTAATAAGTCCATGCCGGTCCTGATTGAGATCAATAGTGGTGAAGAGGCACAGAAGGCGGGTGTGATACCTGAGGATGCTGTTTCACTGGTCAGGCAAATATCCGAGTTGGAGAACGTCAGGATTATGGGTCTCATGACCATGGGACCCTTTAGTGGTGATCCCGAGCATGCCCGCCCATATTTTCAGAAGACAAGAGAGCTGTTTGAAAATATTGAGCAGGCGAACTTTCCCGGAATAATGATGAAATATCTTTCCATGGGTATGTCCAACTCCTACAGGGTAGCCCTTGACGAAGGGGCGAATCTGGTACGAATCGGCACGAGGATCTTTGGAGAACGGGATTACGATTAGGCCTTAGTTGGTGTCCAGTTAGCCGGGCCTTTTCACTAAAGTTAATGCTGTTTCAACCACATTCTCGGGTGTGAATCCGAATTTTTCATACAGGATCTTACTCGGGGCCGAGGCGCCGAATCGATCCAGAGCGATTATTCTACCCTCATCTCCTACGTAGCGGTGCCATCCCTGTGAGATACCGGCTTCGATGGCAACTCGTGCCTTTATCTCAAGCGGGAGGACCTGGCGCCGGTAGGCTTCATCCTGCCTGTCAAATAATTCCCAGGACGGCATGTTCACGACGCGGACCTTGACACCTGATTCATCAATCCTTTTCGCAGCTTCGAGAGCGATGTGGACTTCGGACCCTGTTGAAATCAGGATGAGGTCGGGTCTGCTCTCTTTTGCACCCCTTAATATATAGGCGCCGCGGGTCAGGTTTTCGGCAGTTGGGTAGACCGTGCGATCCAGCACAGGGAGACCCTGCCGGGTAAGGGCAAGCGCAACCGGGCCGCTGTCAGACATAAGGGCGACTTTCCACGCTTCTGCGGTCTCATTGCCGTCACATGGTCGGATAACCGTGAGACCGGGGATGGCCCTCAAAGCGGCCAACTGTTCTATTGGCTGGTGTGTCGGGCCGTCTTCTCCGAGACCGATGCTGTCGTGGGTAAAGATGTAGATGACCTTCAGACCCATCAGGGCTGCCAGACGAATGGCGGGGCGCATATAGTCTGAAAAGATCAGAAACGTTCCACCATACGGGATGACCCCGCCGTGAAGCGCCATGCCGTTTAAGATGGACCCCATCCCGTGCTCCCGGACTCCGAATCTCAGGTTGCGCCCGCTGTAGGCAGCTGGCTGAAAATCCTCCTCACCCTTGATCTCTGTCTTGTTGGATGGAGCCAGATCTGCAGAACCACCCATAAGGTTGGGAATCTGTTCTGCGATGGCATTCAGGACTGTACCCGAGGCAACCCTGGTGGCCATCCCTTTGGGATCTGCAGGGAAACAGGGGATATCCCTGTCCCATCCCTCGGGGAACTCTCCATCCATGAATCTGCGCCACTCTTCTGCCAGATCAGGGAATTCTTGAGTGTATGAACGCAGCATTTCCTTCCATAGATCTTCATTTTCTTTCCCCTTTTCAACTGTGGGTTGGAAATGATCTGCCACTTCATCAGGGATAAAAAAAGAGGGCTCTATGGGCCAGTTAAGATTTTCCTTGGTCAACCGGATCTCATCCTTGCCCAAAGGCTCTCCGTGGGCCGATGGATGATCCACCTTGCCCGGGCTCCCATATCCGATATGGGTCCGGATTGCAATCAGCGATGGGCTGTCTGTTTCCTCCCTAGCATTACTGATGGCATCCTCGATAGCTTCCAGATTATTTCCGTCTTCTATTATTTGCACATGCCATCCGTACGCCCTGAACCGGTCCTCTGTCTCCTCTGTAAAGGTGATGTCGGTACTTCCCTCTATGGAGATATGGTTGTCGTCGTACAGGTAGATCAGCTTCCCGAGCCTGAGGTGACCTGCCAGCGATGCTGTCTCGTGCGTGACCCCTTCCATGAGATCCCCGTCACTGACAATACCGTAGGTAAAATGGTTGACAATCGGGTAATCCGGACGGTTAAAGCGCGCAGCGAGGAACCGTTCGGCGATGGCCATGCCGACGCCGCCGGCAAACCCCTGACCCAGAGGGCCTGTTGTTATTTCTACACCAGGGGTAAGGCGATATTCGGGGTGACCGGGTGTCCTGCTTTTCCACTGGCGAAATTCCCTGAGATCATCCAGGGAGAGATCATATCCTGTGAGATGAAGAAGGCTGTAGAGCAGCATGGAGCCGTGCCCGGCAGAGAGTACAAACCGGTCACGGGCGGGCCATTTGGGGTTGAGAGGGTTGTGCTGTAAAAAACGGGTCCAAAGGATATAGGCCATGGGAGCAGCGCCCATGGGCATGCCGGGATGTCCCGAATTGGCTTTTTCCACGCCGTCTGCTGAAAGCATTCTGATAGTATTGACGCACAGTTCATCCAGTTTTGTTGTCATTTTTTGTTTAAGCTCCTTGTAGGGGTTCACGGGTTCAGAGGTTCAAAAGTTGCATTCTCATCAGCATACGCCATTTTGTAAACGTTTTGTACGGGAAAACCGACAGCTTCCACATTACCACAAATCCGGAACATAGTATTTGGCAATTATGTGGCAAAACCAGCATTTTTTACGAGGGTTTCGAGTCTTCCAACCCTTCTTTGTCCTTAACCCTTAACGTTGAACCCTGAACCTGTGAACGGTTACAGCTCCTTTCAATTTGAATTGGACTCCCTTTTAACCCTTTTAAGGATCATGGGGATAAAACAGGAAAAGACAAAGAGAATCACTGCAAAGATAACTTCAAAGGCAAGTAGATTTTCCCAATTACCGGAGACCCACACCTCTTTCAATGTCCCGCTCAGAAACGTGATAACAAAAATAGAGACCATAACCCCTAACCCTGTCCCGAAGAAATAGTCCCAGAAATGTACCTTTGTCAGGCTCAGACCGTAATTCATCGGCGTAAAGGGAGAATTGAGTAAACGCAGGTAAAGGACCGCGGTGAACCCGTTTCTCTCTATTCCGTCATCATATTTTTTCAGTCGGTCCCCTATTATTGAGGCAACAAAGCCCCGCCCCAAAGTCCTTCCCACAAAGAATGCGACGCTGGCCCCACCCAGCGCCCCAAGCCATCCACAGAAAAATCCCCAGCCGGCCCCAAAAAGTCCGGCCCCTAATATTATCGGGATACTTGCCGGGACAAAGAGGGATATGGCAACCGTTTCGAGAAGAATAAAGACGACCGGAGCCCATAATCCTGCTGCATCTAACACACGGCTCAATGATTCAGGTGTGACAAAATCCTTGATGGGGGTAAGCCGTAAAAGACAGACCGCCCCAACCAAAAAAATTACAAGGAGCAGGAACTTCCCCAATGCTCCCCTGGTAATTTTTTCTTTTTGATTAGACGTTTTTTCCATACGACATAACGACCTTTAAGATACGCTCTCTTTACCAGCTTTTTAACGTCTAATCAACGATTAACGATCAAATTATGGCCACTGTACAGATCCATCAGGATTTTGTCTGGCGATTCAGCGGTGCTGTCAGATCTGTCCCTGCAAACTTGCCCAGATTAATCCCAGATACTCATGCA
>JACKQG010005960.1_pt1 | contig 13151 bp, 9 predicted proteins | sample 8237621 | NCBI WGS metagenome assembly JACKQG01 (sample SAMN15677084, study PRJNA649215) | marine metagenome | biome: marine; feature: Black Sea; material: saline water; isolation source: suspended particulate matter (SPM) from the Black Sea western gyre | collected 2013-06-09/2013-06-10 | depth...
TTAACAATGGCTTACTTTTGCAGCAAAATGTGTCAACTTTTTTCAGGACGGTTCACTTTAACGGTAGCTTAGCCAGCTTCTCTACCGTCAAACTCGGGAAATCGAACTCCTCGGTTATTTTGCCGAGAATCAGATAAACCCCTTTCCCTTTAAAAGGATAGTATTTTAGAGAATTCGGGAAATGAACCGTATCGAAGAATTCACCTGTGCAATCAAGGAACGTTCCGAAGTGCATCCACTCTTTTTTTACGGTTCTTACATATTTTATAGTAACCAGATGCCCAACCATCCTGACTTTCTTCCCAATATATTTTATCATGTCTTTAGCAAGTATCTCTCCGCGGAAAGATGTCTTAAGCAAATCAAAATACGTCATAGTAACCGGGAAGCCGATAAACTCAATTTCATCATACGCATCCTCTAATTTACTTTGTTCAAGTTGAGGGAGCTTATATTTTTTGGGCGAAGTATAAAACAACGAATCAGGTGGTCGTGGTTTGCCTTTGTTTAAATATAAATGTGCTTCCCACAAAAGTTCTGCTTTTTGCTTTCCTGTAAACCTGAATGCATCAGATCGGATCAGAATAATCAACTGCTCTACACCAATACTAACCCTATTAATAAAATCTTCCAGTTCTTTGTATTCCCCATTTTGCTGCCGTTCGAGTTGTATCTTCTGCCCAATTTTATTTTCTAAGTTGGCAATATGAATAAAGCCGATATAAATGTCTTTCCCGATGATACGAGTGAGATAATTGCTGTGGTTTACACTTGGCAGGTTTATTACGGCACCCTGCCGTTTTGCTTCGTTGAAATACACCCATGTGTGATAAAACCCACCGAAGTTATTGATCACAGCCGTAATAAACTCCAAAGGAAAATATGCTTTCAGAAACAGACTTTGAAAACTTTCGACGGCATACGAAGCCGAATGAGCTTTTGAGAAAGAATATCCTGCAAATGAATCTATCTGCCGCCATACTTCCTTTGTTATCTTATCAGGGTAACCTTTTGCTTTGCAGTTTTCGAAGAACTTATCAATTATCCGGTTCAATTCCTTCCTGCCCCTGAATTTCCCGCTCATAGCTCTCCGAAGCACATCGGCATCAGCAAGGTCGAGGCCTGCGAAATGATGGCAAACTTTCAACACATCTTCCTGGTACACCATCACACCGTAAGTTTCTTCCAATTGCTCTTTCATAACAGGATGGAGATATTCAAACTTATCAGGATTATGAAAACGGTAAATATACTCCCTCATCATCCCGGATTTTGCAACTCCGGGACGAATGATTGAACTGGCAGCCACAAGGGTCAAATAATTATCACATCTTAACTTATTTAATAATCCACGCATAGCAGGACTCTCAATGTAAAAGCAGCCGATAGTATCTCCTCTTTTAAGTTGTTGCATGACCTTTTTATCTTTTTTAAATTTATCAACCTGATGAACATCAATGTTAATCCCTCTGTTTTCCAAAATAATTTCCTTTGCATCCCGAATATGCCCAATCCCGCGTTGACTCAAAATATCAAGTTTCTCAAAACCGATTTCCTCAGCTACATACATATCCCATTGTGTTGTTGGGAAACCTTTTGGAGGCATGTCAAGTGCTGTATAGTATGTTATAGGCTTTTCCGATATTAAAATTCCACCGGCATGGATACTGCGAATATTCGGAAAATCAATCAGTCCTTTAGATATTTCGTATATCCTTTTTGTAATCTGGTTTTTATTAACCTCCTTTTCAGGATTATTAACCAGATCATCAATTTCACCTTTTGGCAGCCCATACACTTTTCCCAATTCCCTGAAAATAGATTTCCCTTTAAATGTGGAAGTAGCACCTAATAAAGCCGTGTGCTCATGCCCATAACGTTTAAAAATATAATCCTGTACTTCTTCCCTTTCGCGCCATGAATAATCAATATCGAAATCCGGGGGGCTGGTACGTTTGGGATTAATGAAACGCTCAAAATACAGATCGAGGTCAATAGGATCAACATCGGTTATTTTCAAGCAATATGCTACAACACTATTAGCGCCGCTTCCACGCCCCACATGGTAAAATCCACGCGACATGGAATAGCGGATGATGTCCCAGGTGATCAGGAAATAAGCTGAAAATCCCAGTTTAAAGATGATATCTAATTCCTTTTCCACCCTTTCTCTTGCAACTTTATTTTTCATTCCATAACGATATTCCAATCCATCATAAGCCAGTTTTTTGAGTAGTGTTTTGTCATCGCTAACATTTCCCGTGAATGTCCTTTTATTTTTAAAAGATTTATAATCGAAATCAATCTCACATTCCTCGATCAACTTTTCAGTGTTTTTTATAATTTGAGGATAATCTCTATAATACATAAGTAAATCATCAACCGGCAGCATTTTTTCCGATTCATCAGCCAGCATTTCAGGTGTAAGCCGACTTATCAATATGTTGTTATCAACTACACGCAGGTTTTTATGCAGATGATATCCTTTTTTATCGGCAAATGTTACAGGCTGCTGTATTACCAATTTGAATTGGTCTTCGAGATAATCGGATGTAAACAATTTTAGGACTTCATAAGGTTTAATACCTATAAACTCATTTTCTTTCAGGTCTTTCAATGATTTTTTACCGAAAGGATAGATAAGGTAAGCATTTTTAAATCCATTGGCGTGAATAGGGTAATTTTTTTTCTGCAGATTATGATATGTAACAAACTCGTTAAGTTCTCTGAAGCCTTCGTTATTTTTAGCGATTCCGGTATATAAATATTCATTTCCATTTCTGAACTCAATTCCTCCGATGGGTTTAATGCTGTTTTGCCTGCATAGCTTTACAAAGTCGATCATCCCTGTGGAGTTATTGATGTCCGTTAAAGCCAAAACCGGAACCCTGTGTTGCTTTGCCAGCTTCACCAGTTCCTCAACGGGCAATGTGCCGTAACGGAGGCTATAATTTGAATGGCAATTGATATACATTTCTTTTGTTTTATCATTTTGACCAGACCCATTTTTTACCCTTTACTTTTTCTATATGACTCTTCCATCCCGATACCTATCGGGATGCAGACCCTGGAAGGTTTTAAAATACCGCTCTCCTCACAGCTTTACTCCCAAACCGCAATCTTACCTTGTCCATTGCCTGGTACAGGCTGGTCATTTCAGGTGTATCCTCAAACATATTCAACTGCTGCGAGCCTTGTACTAAGTGGCTGAACTTTACTCCAATCAACCTAAGCAACATCCTGCGTTTATATAGTTTTTTAAACAGTCCTAATGCCGTATTTATAAGAATATGATCAAATGCCGTATAAGAAATATGCTTTTGTAAAGTATGTGTATCGAAATTAGAATACCTTATCTTTACCGTTATGCAGGAAGTTAGCTTTTGTTTTTTCCTGAGCTGGAAAGCAATCTTTTCAACCATGCTTATTAATAAATTCTTAAGCATGATCACATCAATCGTATCCGTTTCAAATGTATGCTCGGTGCTGATGGATTTTCGTTCGGAATATTGTTGAACAGGTGCCGGATCAATTCCATTGGCTTTTTTCCAGATAACGATACCGTTTTTACCCATCACGCGTTCGATCATATCGGGTGGTATTTGCCGCAACGTTATAATGGTTGATATACCCATTGAACGGAGTAAATGATAAGTCTTATTTCCAATCATTGGAATTTTTCGGATAGACAAAGGATTTAAAAAGGGTTGTACGCCCATTTGAGGAATCTGTAATAGTCCATTTGGTTTTGCTTCGCCTGTGGCAATTTTAGAAACTGTTTTGTTTATTGAAACTCCAAAGGAAATTGGCAACCCGGTTTCATTGATTATCCTTTGCCGTAATTCTTGCGACCATCTCAGGTTGCCGAAAAACCTGTCCATGCCTGTAATATCGAGATAATGTTCATCAATAGATGCTTTTTCGTAAACAGGCGCTTTTTCTGCAATTATCTCTGTTACTATTTTTGAATACTTGCTGTACTGATCCATGTCGCCCCTGATAACTGTTGCATGGTTGCATAATGTCCGGGCCATCTTCATAGGCATAGCAGAATGAACACCGAATTGCCTTGCTTCATAACTGCACGATGCTACAACCCCCCTGTCGGATGCACTGCCGATGATGATTGGTTTACCTATCAAATCACGATTCATCAGCCGTTCAACAGATACAAAGAAAACATCCAGATCAAGATGTACTATGCAGCGGTTTGTAGTAATCATAACATCACTTTACAATCTTTTTTAAAAAAAAATCAAAAAAAACTTGACATTTAAAAAATTAGTTATACCTTTGATTAGAATTTAATCATATTAACGCTTACAATATAATCATTATTAAATTAATAACAAAGATTTTTTTAGTTAATTAAAAAATATAATAAAATGAATACTTATAAAAACCTTGAAATATATCAATTAGCTTTCAACCTTTCTATTAAAATATACAGGTTGAATATGACCTTGCCAAAGCACATATTTCTAAAACAGGGAAACAGGCTAAGGTGGTCTTCGGTAAAAATTAAGGACATAATTATTGAAAGTTGTTCTGAAGGAAATAATGAAAATGATTTTATTCGTTTTCTAAATATTGCCGGAACTTTATGTAATGAAATTATTTTGCAATTGAAAAAAATCAATACAGGTCAATATGGAAAAAAATCGATTCATGAGCTAATAATAAACTATAGAACACTGAAAAAGAAAATGGAAAATAATATTGAAAACATTGAAAAAAGGCAGGATGAATTAGTGATCCCTTTTCCGGCAAAAGAGGGAGAAAAGCGAAAAATGGAACAAAATAATATTTATAAATAAAATCATGTATTTCAGCAGCAACATTAAATTTCTCAGAAAAAGAAAAGCACGCACTCAGGACGATGTGGCTTTTGCACTCAATATGAAACGCTCCACACTCAGCGGTTATGAAAATGAAGTAGCTAAGCCAAGTGTAGAAGTTTTATTTGCATTTTCAGAATATTTTAGAATTGCAATTGACACTCTCATTAAAGTTAACCTGCCCGAAATTCCAGAAAGCCAGTTAATACAGCTCGAACGTGGTTATGATGTCTATATCAGGGGCAGTAATATCAGGATACTCGCCACAACCGTTGACAGTAAAAATGATGAAAATATTGAATTGGTATCCGAAAAAGCCAAAGCAGGATATAAAAGCGGGTTTGCTGATCCGGAGTACATAAAAATTTTACCCACATTCAAATTACCATTTCTTTTAAAAGAAAGAAAATACAGAACCTTCCAGATCAGTGGTGATTCTATGTTGCCCATTCCTGATAAATCGTGGGTAACCGGTGAGTATGTTGAGAATTGGCAATATATAAAAGATGGAAAGCCATTCATTATTCTAACATTGGATGATGGTATCGTTTTTAAAATTATTGAAAACAAAATTGAACAAGATGGCAAATTAATTTTATATTCACTGAACAATTATTATGAACCTTATGAAATTGAGATCAAAGAGGTGAAAGAGATATGGAAATTTGTGAATTACATCAGTTCCGAAATGCCCGAACGAAATATTGAAAAAGATGATTTGGTTGAGGAAGTAAAAGCATTAAGGATGGAAGTTAAGGCAATACAGATGAAATTGCAGCTATAAATTTTTAAATTATTTCCGTAATAAACTTTGAACTAATAAGTGTACTCCATCATCGACATAGAAACCACTGGCCTCAGTCCTCGAAATGAGAAGATCACCGAAATTGCAATTTTAGTGCATGATGGTGAAAAGGTTGTTGATGAATTTACAACTCTTTTAAACCCTGAAATTGAAATCCCATACAGAATAACTCAATTAACCGGAATCAACAACAAAATGGTGAATGATGCACCAAAGTTTTATGAAGTGGCTAAGCATATTGTTGAAATGACCCAAGACACAATCTTTGTAGGGCATAATGTTCATTTCGATTACAACTTTGTCAGAAAAGAGTTCAGGGAATTGGGATATGATTTTAAGAGAAAAAAAATATGTACGGCTAAACTGAGCCGTAAGTTACTGCCTGGCAGAAGATCTTATTCACTCAGTAAATTATGTAAAGAATTAGGAATAGAAAATCCTCACCGGCACAGAGCTTTTGGCGATGCAGCGGCAACCGTAAAACTTTTTGAAATTTTATTAAAAGTAGAAAAAAATCTTCAGGAGCTTACTTTAAAAGGACTTAATACAAGCCTTGACAGGAAAATAATAGACAATCTTCCCGGTGAACCTGGAGTTTATTATTTCTACAATGATAGCGGAGAAATAATATACATCGGTAAAAGTAAAAATATAAAAGAAAGGGTGATGTCGCACCTGTCGAACAACGGAACAAAAAGGGCTGTTGAAATGCGAAATCAAATTGCAGATATTGGCTATGAATTTACCGGGAATGAATTAATAGCTCTATTATTAGAATCAAATGAAATTAAAAGGCATACACCTCTTTATAATAAAGCACAACGAAGAACCGGCTTTCAATATGGATTATATTATTATAAAGATGAGAACGGTTACTTGAGGTTAAAGATTGACAAAAACAACAGGGACGAACTTCCTTTAACATCATTCACTTCACAGTTGTCCGCAAAAAGCCATCTTTTTACCCTGGTTGAAGCATTTAATCTTTGTCAAAAACTTTGCGGTTTATTCGACACAAAAGGTGCTTGTTTTCATTATAATATAAAACAATGTAATGGCGCCTGCATTGGAGAAGAAGCTCCTGAAATTTATAATTCACGGGTAAAACAAGCCATTGAGCCATATCGTTTCGAACAACAAAACTTCATGGTTGTTGACAAAGGAAGGTCAGATGGAGAGAAATCTGTTATATGTGTCGAGAAAGGGAAATATCTGGGCCATGGATTTATTAATTTTGAGTTGAATAGTAATTTGGCTATTGATGATTTAAAACAGTGTATTAAACCTTTTCCCGACCACCGGGATGTACAGCAAATTCTTAGAAGTTATTTAAAACGAAACAAAGTTGAAAGAATAATAAATTTGTAACTTTTTTTATTTAAAAAATAATCCTAAATTTGCACAATAAGCCATAAATGTAAAACAATAATTATGAACTCAAAAAACAAAAAACCCTTCTCAAAAGATATTATTAAAATTGAAGATATTGAGACAGCTGTAAATCAGTTAGCACAAAAACTGAAGGAAGATATTTATTTAAAGTGTAAAAGAAAAGGAGCAGTTATTGGCATTAGCGGCGGTATTGACTCTTCGGTTTGCCTTGCTCTTGTCGTTAAGGCATTAGGTCCGGAAAAAGTTTTTGGCATAATGATGCCTGAAAAGGATTCGAGTCCTGATAGTCTGGAACTAGCTGATAAATTAGCTAAAGTTTTTGGAGTAGAAACAATAGTTGAAAATATATCATCTGCTTTAGAAGGATTCAGATGTTATGAAAGAAGGGATGAAGCCGTCAAAAGGGTTTTCCCTGAATATGATCCTTCTATACATAAAATGAAAATTGGAATTAAAGAATCGGGTTTATATAGCAACCTTCCTCCATTATTCTATATCACTATTATTGATCAAGCGGGAAACGAGAAAACTGAAAGACTCCCGGCAAATGAATTCAGAACAATTATGGCAGCTTCGGACTTTAAACAAAGAAGCAGGATGTCTATTTTATATTATCATGCAGAAAGACTGCATTATGCTGTAGTGGGAACTCCAAACAAACATGAGGAAAATCAGGGTTTTTTTGTTAAATATGGCGACGGAGGAGCTGATGTGATGCCAATTGCACACTTATATAAAACCCAGGTGTATCAGCTTGCAGATTATTTGAATATTCCTCAGGAAATTATTGATCGAACACCTACAACAGATACTTATCCTGCCGAACAAACACAGGAGGAATTCTTCTTTCAGCTTCCCTTTAAACAAATGGATTTGTTATGGTATGCTTATGAGAATAAATATAATTTGAAAGAAGTAGCGGATGTGGTTGGAAAGTCAGTTGATGAAGTGGAAAAAATCTTTTCAAATTTTAAAAGAAAACAAAGTACAACAGAATATTTAAGAATGGCTCCGATTAAGTATTTTTAACCGGGGTAATTTATTTATACTGAAACGCCCGCCTGACCGGGCGGGCAGGGGCGGACAGGCGGGCATCCGTAAAACAACTTTTAATTACAAAAATATTAAAAGGATGAAATTTTTAACATTTGTTCAGGATTACCTTAAAAACACTTCTGAATTATTTCCCAACAAAGAAGCTTTGATTTTTGGTAATGAACGATGGACATATTCTTCAATCGACAGGAGTACTGATTTTTTAGGTATATCGCTTCTTGATCTGGGAATTCAAAGACAGGATCGTATAGTAATTTTTCTTGACAATTCTACAGAGATTGTTTTATCCCTTTATGGAATATTAAAGGCTGCAGGAGTATTTGTTATCATTAATGGCTCTGTCCAGGCTCAAAAATTATCTTATATATTAAAAGATTCAGGAGCACGAATTTTAATCACCCACACATCTAAAAACAAGGTGGTTTCTAATGCTATAAGTAATCTTAAATTAGATAACAATTTTAAGATTATTTGGGTAGGAGCTTACAATAATATGCCTCAAAATTTAATATTACATTCAATCCGTTGGCATGAATTGTTTAAAAATAAAATCTCACAAGAAAATATAAGAAAAAAATTAATGGCAGTAAGAGCGGGGTGTATTGATATTGATCTGGCAGCATTAATTTATACTTCAGGATCAACAGGTGAACCAAAGGGTGTAATGACTACTCATCAAAATATGATTTCTGCTGCACGAAGTATTATAGAATATCTGGAAAATACAGAAAATGATATTATACTTAATACCCTCCCCCTTTCTTTTGATTATGGTCTGTATCAGATCATTATGGCGTTTATGTTTGGAGGGTCTGTTGTATTGGAAAAATCATTTATTTTTTTTACCAATATCATTCAGCGACTTATCAATGAAAAGGTAACAGGATTTCCTATAGTCCCGACGATTATTGCGATGATTTTGAAATCTGTTGATTTAAAAAAATATGATCTTTCTGCATTGCGTTATATTAGTAATACAGGAGCAGCCTTGCCGGTTGATCATATACAAAAATTAAGAAAAATTCTGCCACACGTTAGTATTTATTCTATGTTTGGTCTAACTGAATGTAAACGAATTTCATATTTACCTCCTGAAGAAATAGATAAAAGACCTTCATCAGTAGGAAAGGCAATGCCAAACTGTGAAGTATTTATTGTGAATAAAAATGAAGAAGAAGTAAAACCCGGAGAAGTTGGCGAGTTGGTAGTAAGAGGGGCAAATGTAATGAAAGGATATTGGAACTCACCTAAACTAACTTCAAAAGTATTCAGACCAGGATTAGGGTTTGATGAGAAGCTTTTATTTACAGGTGATTATTTTAAAATGGATGATGATGGATTCCTGTATTTTCTGGAGAGAAAAGATGATATGATAAAATCCAGAGGAGAGCGCATCAGTGCAAAAGAGATAGAGAATATACTGTACCAGATTGAAGAAGTAAACGAATGTGCTGTTATTGGTATCCCTGATGAAATTTTTGGACAGGCAATTAAAGCATTTATCGTAAAAACGACTAATTCTAAGCTAAAAGAAAAGGATATTTTAAACTATTGTTTTCAACATTTGGAACCTTTTTCAATTCCTAAATACGTGAAATTTTTAGATGAATTGCCAAAGAATCCACATGGCAAGGTTGATAAGAAAATTTTACTTTAACTTTAAACATTCAGTACTTAAAAATATTCTGTAAAAAACCAAACATTTATCAAGTTAATACGTTTACGCATTCATATTATTGCTTTAAACTGTGGTGAATGATCCATGAATTTCATTTTAAACAAGAAATGAATAAACCTGTCCTACAGGGTATGCCAACTAATTATTATGATTTAATAATATGAATGTATTTAATTATTTTTTCAGGGATACAAAAGAATTATCAAAAGATGTTGTATTAGGCCCATGTGAGCAGATTTCGTATAAACAACTATATGAAAATTGCGTTAATCTTTCCAAAGAGATTGTTAATAATTTTGGCGAGAATAAAAATATTTTAATTCTGAGTGAAAATTCTGTTTTTTTTATCACAGCTTACCTTGCCATAATAAAATCAGGGAATATCTGCGTGCCTCTCAATCCCAATATTGAAAAAGATAATTTTGAAAATATATTAAACAGGACAGAATCCGGTATTGTTTTTATCAGCAAAAAATTCAAACAGAAATATTCGGAATATCAGCTAAAAATTATCGAAGACGAACAATGTAACGAATGGATTGAATCGGGCAAAAAGATTACGGATGACGGTGAAACGAATTCATTTGACGATACAAGGCTGGCTGAAATTATTTTCACATCCGGCTCGATGGGCGAGCAAAAAGGAGCGATGATAACACACAAAAACATCATTGCCAACACAGATTCCATAATTAGATATTTAAAACTTACCTCATTCGATACCATTGAAGTTGTAATGCCCTTTTATTACTGCTATGGTCTTTCTCTTTTGCATACTCATTTAAAAGTTGGTGGCTCTGTGGTTTTAAACAATTCATTCATTTTTCTCGGTTCTGTTATTAACGATTTGAATAAATATAAATGTACCGGATTTGCAGGAGTTCCAAGTCACTTTCAAATCCTGTTAAGAAAATCAAAAGATTTTAAAAATACTGAATTTCCGTCATTAAAATATGTAACTCAAGCCGGGGGCAAACTTCATACAACTTTTATCAAAGAATTTATCGAGGCATTTCCCGAAATTGATTTTTATGTAATGTATGGTCAAACAGAAGCCACGGCGCGGCTCTCTTATCTGCCTCCTTTCATATTAAGAGATAAAATCGGGTCAATGGGCAAAGGAATTCCCGGAGTTATCCTGAAGGTTGTTGATGAAAAAGTAATTCCTGTAAAACCGGGCGAAACGGGTGAAATTATTGCGAAAGGTGATAATATAATGTCGGGTTATTATAAAGACATAGAATCTACAAAACAGGTTTTACGGGATGGATGGCTACACACCGGTGATATGGCAACTGTGGATGAAGACGGTTATATTTATATCCAAAGCAGGAAAAAAGAAATTATTAAAGTTCGCGGAATAAGGATCAGCCCGAAAGAGATTGAAGAAGTTATTGTTACATATCCCGGCGTTGTCGATTGTACTATTGAAGCCGTAACCGATGAAATTTTAGGAGAAGCCATTAAAGCTACTATTTTTATTAATGGTGCAGAAAAAGATAACTTCACTGAAGACCTTATAAAAAATCATTGTGCCCAGCACCTGGCGCAACATAAAATTCCTCAAAAAGTGATATTCGATACGAAATTGACTTTTAATGCTGCAGGAAAGAAAACGAAATAGTAGTTTCAGGTTCAAAGATAAATGAAAAGTGCAAATTGAATATTATAACCTTAACTAATAACCAACGACTGAAAGAAGTCCGTAAGATTATCTAATTAACAAATGACCTGAATATTATTTATTTTGTCCCCAGATTTCTTTTGTTAATTCATCTATAATATTATCCCTCGGATGGAAATAATCGATAAAATTCTTCCTGACCCTGGTCGTTTCACCAGGAACATCAAAATCGTAAGTATAACCGAGAGATTTGATATCATCTTTAAACTTTTTTTCCATATCTGTAAGATCGTGGCTAAATAAATACTCATGGGTGCCTTCGTAAATTGGAAGGATTATAAATTTAAGTTCAATATTATTTTTTTTACAATAATCTGCAATTCGTTTTAATTCATCATAAGTATCTTCCGGGTAGATATAATCACTAAAGAAAAGTTCCAAACGTTTAGAAGCAATTTTATCCAGAATTTCAATTTCCTCATATATATACGAGTTTTCAACTATTTTTGGGTTTTTAGTCGTTTGATATAACAAGTTAAAGAACGAGTCAAAAAAAATCTCTTTTGTAGTAAAATACAAATAAGGTTTATCAATATAATCCTGGGCAAAACGATAAAGGCAATACGAACGAATGGCATTATAATTCATAAATCCTACTTGGAAATAAACACTTTCAAGTTTTGTATTTTCAGCAGCAAACCAAAATATTTTAGCCATTGTTTCATAGCTGGCTCCGGGTACACAAAAATTAAAAAAATCTTTCCCACTTATTTCTTTAATTAAGGATTCCTTTATATGTTTACCCTGTGAATCGCCGATTATAATATTTTTTACTGGCTTTCTTCCAAAATGGATTATTTTCCACAACATATTTCCCCTTGGCGAAGATTCATCATGACGGTTAAGTATCTTTATTTTATTTTCATCATTTATTACATGAGAAATATCAATAAACTCATAAGGGTCGATTATAAAAATAAAAAGAAAGCACAGTAAAACAGGAATACTGAAATAAAAACCTTTACGCAGATAATTTTTCATTAAATATTATTTAAACTACCACTGTACGAAAATACAAAATAATAATAACTTATACCGAAAGAAATGCCGTTAGGCTTAAATAAATAATAATTTTTTTTATTATCTGTAAATCCTCGCTACCCATCCACCACCAGGCGCCAGATGTATATTCAGAGTATCTCCTGAAGAGATTGTTCGTGAAGATTTTTGATAATCTTCGGCGCACCTGTCGGCATTTATTCCATCCTGATAAATATCTATAAAATATTCACCATCTTCCAAAAACGAAAAATCAAGTTCCAAATCTTTTGGGTCCCAATTAGTCATAACTCCGACAAACCATTCCCCATCCCTTTTTCTTGCCAAAGCAATATGGTCGGTAACTTTAGCTGACAGAACAATGGTTGTATCCCAAACTGTTGGAACAGCCGCTAAAAATTCCATACACTCAGGTTCTTTGTAATAGTTTGAGGGGCTGTCGGCTAACATCTGTAAAGGACTCTCATAAACAACATACATTGCCAACTGATGGCAACGAGTTCCCATACTCATAGGTCGGGTGAAAACGGCTCGGAAATTTTTTTCCTGTGCATTGAGCATAGCGCCGGGAGTGTAATCCATCGGTCCGGCAACCATACGGATAAAGGGCAAGGGAACATTCTGTTCCGGTGTGTTTTTTTCGCCCCAATTCGATTGTTCCAAACCTTTTACTTCTTCCCGTTTAAGCACACTCGGAAA
>JACKQG010005961.1_pt1 | contig 13149 bp, 9 predicted proteins | sample 8237621 | NCBI WGS metagenome assembly JACKQG01 (sample SAMN15677084, study PRJNA649215) | marine metagenome | biome: marine; feature: Black Sea; material: saline water; isolation source: suspended particulate matter (SPM) from the Black Sea western gyre | collected 2013-06-09/2013-06-10 | depth...
TATACCAAATAACCTAAGTTGTCAGTTGAATATCTAAATTGCTTGATGTTCATGGGCCTCACCTTCAAATATTAGAGTCAATATTTCGTGGGCATACTACCCTTATCGAGATAAAAATTCAAGCTGCTTTGATTCACTTAAAACCTAAAACGTGATGACCCCAGTGATTATCAGTACTTGCGATATTTTTTTTTTTGATTTAGAAAATGAAATGTTCTCATGGACACCACAACTTAAAACGCGCAACACGTAACCACCAATTGAGCATGACTCAATCGGGGTAAAAATAACCATGTCTAATATATTCATTATAATTTACATTTTTTTATTCGGTCTGTGCATCGGAAGTTTTATGAACGTTTGCATTTACCGGCTTCCACTTGAAAAATCTATTGCCGACCCCCCGCGTTCAGTCTGTCCCAGCTGTGGTAGCATGATAAAATATTACGATAATCTTCCTGTCTTAAGTTATCTGTGGCTGAAAGGCAGGTGCCGTCACTGCAGTGCACCGATATCCTTACGCTATCCCCTGGTTGAAGTGCTGGCCGGGCTCGCTGCCGCCAGCGTCTTTTTTGCCTTTGGTTTAACCCTTGAAGGCCTTATATATTTCGTATTCATCGCCGCACTTTTAGTCATAACCTTTATCGATATTGACCACAAGATCATACCGAATGTGATCTCAATCCCCGGAATTCCAATCGGCCTCATAGCTTCTCTGGCTCTGCCGCAGGTGACGCTTAAAGAGTCTGCCCTGGGCTTGCTTATCGGAGGCGGAAGCCTTCTGGTTGTGGCCTGGGTTTATCATCTGCTGACTCGCAAGGAAGGTATGGGGGGCGGCGATATCAAGCTTTTGGCAATGATCGGAACCATTGTCGGCTGGAAAGGCGTGCTTTTCACAATTTTCGTTTCATCTGCCGTGGGGAGCCTGGTAGGCCTGACGGTCATGCTGGTCAAAGGTAAAAATATGAAATTTGCCGTCCCCTTCGGCCCGTTTCTGGCCATCGGCGCCGTTACCTATATTTTCTTCGGCCAGAGGATTATTTACTGGTACTTTCATCTAATAAGCTAGTTACCGTCCGCAAATGGATTTTTCCTACGCTTATGGCTCATTGTTCGTGGTAAAAGCCGCATTTGGGGTCGGGCCACGGTAACCAACTACAATAACAGCAAAACATGAAAAATTTATTTTATAGCGGTTAATCGAGGGGCTTTTTATCTCCGGACGGCTCAGGAGCAGCGGGTTTCTCTTTTTGCGGTTGAAGTCCCATCCCGTCCATCACGTCCATCACGTCGGCCAATCGCTCGCCGAGAATGCAGCTGATATTAAAGTTGAGATTGGCGACGATGTGAGGAAAAAACTTAAGGTCTTTTTTGAGTTTTTTGTAATCGAACCGCAGGACCTCCACCCGGGTCAAGGCCCGAACGTCGGCGGTTCGGTGGGCCTCTCTTATATATCCGATCTCCCCGAAAACCTCTCCCGCTTTCAGGACCGCAACGCTTTTGGATTTGTTCTCGCTTCGACGCACGACATCGACTTGACCGGACAAGATAAGGTACATTTTCCGTCCCACCGTTCCCTGCTCCACCAGCAGTTCCCCTTCCTCGAACTCTTGCGATTCCGAGATCAGGATGGCCTTGCGCATCTGGTAGTTGGACATGCCCTCAAAGAGCGGGCTTTTTTCAAGGATCTCTTTATGCACGGACAAGGCCAGAATCTGGTGGAGACCAACCAAACGGATTCTCAACATGATGATCGGGGTGATTAAAAGGTTGGCGAAGATTGAAAAAAGCATGGTGGCGGCGGACAAAGCGCCGAACTGTGCAATTACGGTAAAATTGGACTTGATGAGGACGCCGAACCCCAATGCCAGGGCCAGACTGGTGGCGACCATGGGCGTGGCCTCTTCCTGAACCGTGATGTTCACCGCTTCTTCGTAATCGGAGGTTCGCCGGCACAGTTCGATGTAGCGGGAAAAAAGGTGGATGGTCCCGTCAATGGCGATGCCGATGGCGATGACCGCCACCATGGCGGTGCCCGGATTCAAAGGAATCTCCAAAAGCCCCATAAGGCCGAACATCATAATGATGGGGATCAGGTTGGGAATGAGGGAGATGATCCCGCCTTTGAAGGAGGTAAACATGGCCGACATTATTAAAAAGATCACGAAAAGCAGAATGGCCAGGGATTTGACCTGGGCCACCATAAGGCTTTCGGCGGCAGCGTTGATCATCAGGTTTTCACCGACCACGTAGGCATTCATTTGGCCCCCGGCGATGTTTGATACCACTTCTTTGAGCTCGCGTATGTAACGGTTCAGGGTATTGGAATCGCTGACGTTGTGTCGAACCACAATGTTGGCACGCCGGAAATCATGGCTGACGTAACTTTCAAGATCCCGGCGATGAAAGAAGAGCAGGTACTGGGCGACGAGCTTACGCCTTTTCGGCACCGTAAAGTACTCGGGGTTACCCTCGTGGAACTCGCGGTTGACAAGGGAGAGGTGGTCGGCCAGAGATATGCTTCGATCAAATATCCCCTGTTTCTTTAGAAACTTCTGGATGGCGACCAGCTTTTCAATGTTTTTGGGCACTTGAAACGCCTTTTCCTGGTCAGACTCTAAGGTAATAAAGAATATCTTCAAGCCGGACAAGTCCTGATGAATCCGACGGGTGTCCCGGATAAGCGGCTGGTCCTTTTGAAAATAGGACAAGGGATCGTTGGTGACATGCAGTTTGGAGAGTTGGTAAACAAAAAAGGCGCACAAAATGGCCGTCACCACCAGGATCGATCGTGGAAAACGGCGTTTTGTAAAGCCGAACATCCGGACAAACAATTTTGGCAGACCGGTCAACCGATTCCCGCCCCGAAAGAGCCCGGTCCGGAGAGGGCCCATGACGCTTAAAACCATGGGGACAAACAGTATGGTGATTATTCCGTTTGCCAGAATCGCAAAGGTGGAAGCAATGGCAAAGTGTTGAATGAGCCGGATGCTGCTGAAGATGTTGCTCGCAAATCCCAACGCCGTGGTGAGGATGGTCAAGAGCAACGGCACCCCCAAATGTTTCATCATAAAGTGTGTGGCGAAACCGCGGTGGTCCTCTTCGGCTTGGGAGACACCGTGGAAATAGGACGACATCATATGGGTGTCCTCGGTGGAACCGATGACCACGACCAGGGTGGGTAACATGGCACTCAGAATGTTGAGAGGAATGCCGGCCCAACCCATCATCCCAAAAGTCCATGCGATGCTGAGGCCTGAAGTGGCTAAAGGTACCCATGCGGCAAATCCGCTACGAAGGAAAAAGAGGATCGCCGTTACGAGAACGAAAGCCGACAGCGGACCCAGTTTCATGAGATCATCCAGGAGTATGGATTTGAGCTCCGCGTTGATTCGGGGCGGGCCCACTTGAAACACCTCCTGGAAAACGGATCGCGCCGGTGTGAGAATCCGTTCCAGGGCTTCGTTGACCCGACGGTCGAACCTGACGTCTTCTCGGTCTTCTCGCACGGAAACCAGTAATGCCGTCACGGTTCCGTCGCGGGATAAAAAGTTACCCTCAATGAGAGGATTGTAAAGCGCGTCAGCCCTGGCTTGATCGATGGCGGCCTGGTCGGTGGGGGCTTTCGGCAGAAAAATACGGGAGTCTATTTTTCCTCCGGCCCCCCGGATACTGCGCAAACTGAAAAGGTCGTCCACACGTTCCACGAAATCGAGCCCCTCCAGTTGGTAGTGCAGCTTCTCCAAGGCGGCCAACTTATCCGGAGACCAGAGCGCCTTGTCCCGAACGTAGACGATGGTGCAGTTGTCTGAGCCGAACTCCCGGGCGATCCGATCGTAGATCGGCTTGTCCGGGTCGGTGGCCGAGATCAGACTATTGAAGCCGGTGTCTACGCGGAGCTTGGGCAGGCCAAACCCGGTGATGCATGTCACCAGCACCAAGAATAATAGAGTGGCCAAGCGGCGGCTCACTCCCAGCATGATAAATCGGGAAAACATAATCGGCTATCTTAACCTTGTAGTTGCATAAAATTATGTATTCAATCTACGTCGTTACAACGAAAACCATTGCCAGTATTGGCTGATACTGGATATTGGTTCCTGGATACTGGATGTTTTTGGACTTCACCATTAGAGCATTCCTGAATATCCAGCATCCAGTATCAAGCATCCAGCATCGATCTCGGAAAAGCGACTATCTTACACCTATCCTCATAATTAGCTATACAGATTAATGCAACGTTAGGGTTTAAGCTCGGCATCATTTTCCCTTAAAGATTCGGAAGTGTCCTGAAAAAGACGCTTTTCAGTGCTCTGAACGTGTCGGTTCTCCAGAAGCCATTCAGAGGTAAACATTTCCGGAGGTACGTAATCATGGGAAAAAACCCTCTGATTAATCTTGATCAACGTTTTATGCTGTTCCTTGTGGTTTTCCATAAGGATCATATTGGCGCGCCACATGGTGCCGTCCACCATTTTCAGATCGTGGTGGGTTCGGCGTTTCAAAAACCGTCCGCGGGGATCATAGTAATCGGTACGAACAATGTAAAAGTTGTCCTGTCGAACAAAGTGTCGACGCAAGCCGTAACCCGTAGCCCTTTCGATCTGAGAATCCTTTGGAAAGGCTTCAACGACGAAATAGAGGATCTTCCCGATCTTGTAATCCGTCTTTCGGACGTAACGAAAATCCGATAAAACTTCCGCCGTGAGGTCCTCGATGGCAAAATCGGTGCCCAAAAAATGGTTGCCCCTGCTTTTCCCCGAAGTGGATTTCAGTTCCTTTCCGAACGCGGGCAGATAGATTTTGCTTTCTATTCGACCGGATGGGTGACGAATCGCCAGCAGGGCGACGCCGCGGATCTCGGCCGGGTGGTCGAAGATCAGAAGATATTTGACCGTTGCATCCGGTTCCACTCTGGAGAAACGACGCGCCTTCCTGACGTCGCGGTTCTCCGCGCTGTCGATTAGGATCATGGTCTGTTTTTCAAAGACGTAAGGGAACAGTTCATGACGTTTGAAAACCTCATCCATGATGGTAGGTCCTGTCCATGTCTCATCGGCTAAAAGCGATTTGGAAAAGACCGGAAGCGAAAGCAGCCCCAGGATCAGAAGAATCCCGGGCAGCGGAGTGTTCGGCCATCGGTTTGCCGTTAAACCCGCCTGTCGACTCGACATCCTTTTCCACCTCATGGATCGGAACTCCTGTTGACGTTTTTCACGATCTCCCGGCCGATGATTTGGCTCAATTCACCTAAAAGGGTGCTCATGGCCGACACTGTGTGATCGAAATCCGAACCCGCGGGCACCGTCGCACTCGAGAGATCGGTCATATGGGTTGCCAGGGGCATTCGATCCTTTCCGCACGATAAGCGCCACTGGGTGGAAAGTCGCACCTGCCCATGGGAATCTCTTTCGAACTGCATCACCTCCAATTCAACGAGAAAATCAGGGGGAATTGACGGGCGATGGGGGGAGATGGCGATGTTGGGGGTGGCAAGAAACTGGGAAAAGTTTTTTGCGAGGACCCTCATCATATTCTTTCTCAGGTTCCCTCCCCACTGATGAAATTCCGCCAGCTCCAGACGGTTTTCGCTGCTCCGGGTAACGATCTGTGGTCTTTCAAGGTACTGGGGCAAGCGGAGCGAGGCGACCTCCACGGACAGCTCGCCGTTCAGGCCGGCGTCACGGGAAAGACCGGCACCGGGAGTCAGAGGATTAAGGACGTAGAATCGGGTAGCCGGGGTGGTTGCCGTCACACAACCGGTCAAGAAGCCGCCCGCCAGCACAAAAACAAAAACCAACCGGATTCGTGAAAATGAAAGCATCATCATTTCTCTCCTGGAGAATCCTTGCCGAAAATAATAGCGTTGGGATTTCGCTCTAACATATCCACAAGGGTACGTATGGAACGGGCCGTCTCGGCCAACTCCTCGGTCAACTGTCCAAAATTGTATTGAATGGGGGAATCGGGTTTGAGAACTTCGTCAATCAAACCCAATGTGACTCGGGTTTCTTCCAACGCCTGATGACCGGCCCCGATGGCTTTTTCCAGATTCACCGTAATCGGTTCGACACGCTGATCCAGTTTGCGCAGAATACTTTTGAACGCAATCAAAGATTCCTTCAGATCGTTGGCGGAGTCCCGGAGTTCCGGATTGTTGATCAGTTGATTCGCCCCCTGGAGGCTCCCCAGGAGTTCCGCACCGATCTTTTCCATGTCCACTTTTTCCAGCTTGGCGAGGATACTTTTAACCGATGTGGTCATCTGCTCCAGTTCGGCCGGAATGGTGGGCAGCTCCGGAAAGGGTATATCTTCGTTCACCAGACGGATAGGGGTGCCGGGATGCATGTCAAGCTCCACGAACAGTTGCCCGGTGAGGAGGCTGCCGGTCTGTAACCGGGCGCGTAAGCCACGGTCGACCAGGTTTTTTAAGGTCTCGTATGGAGATGTGTCCTCATCCTGCCCTCGCGCGATGACCCGTTCGGGTTCGATCTCTATCAGAACCGGAATCCGAAAGGAAATGTCGCGTTTGTCGAATTCCAGGCGAACGTCTTTCACCAATCCAACCTTGATCCCCTTGAACTCAACAGGAGCGCCTACGTTCAGGCCCCGAACAGAACCGTCAAAGAAAAGAATAAACTTAATCTTCTTGCTGAAAGCCTCCTCATGAATGCTCTCAAGACTGTCATAAAGGGTGAACACCAGGCCTTCCACATCCTCCGTTACCCGTTCAAGCGTCTCCGGGGTCTCAAAAGCGATCCCCCCATAGAGAAGAGACTGGACCGATTCCGTTCGCACGATAATACCGTCCGCCCCGATGGAAACGTTCATTCCGCTCACATTCCAGAAGCGGGTATTGCTCCGAACAAGCTCATCGTAGGGCGCTTTGATAAAGGCATGGAGAAAAATACTCTTACGGTCGTTTCCAAGCTCCCATCCGAGGATTTCACCGGCCAGAATCCCCTGATAGTAGATGGGTGAACCGGTGCTGATGGAGCCCAGCTTCTTGGCCATGAGCAGGATCTTTTTTCCCGCCACTTCGGCTTTGACCACCGGCGGAACGTCAAGCCCGACAAAACGATTATGGTATGCCCCCTGACCCGGCTCGATCTCGATATGGGCTCCCGAAAGCAAAGTGCCGAGACCGGATGCACCGCGCAGGGTGAGCTGGGGCCTGACCACCCAGAAGCGGGTGTCACGCCGAAGGAATGACGCTGACTCCTTTTCCATGCCGGCCTTCACGATGACGTGGGAGAAGTCCTTGCTAAAATGCACCGAGTCCACCACCCCTATCTCAATCTCCTTGTACTTGATCTTGGTCTTTCCGGCCTCGATCCCTTCCGCTGTTTTGAAGGTGATGGTAATTTCCGGTCCCTTTTCCGAGATTGTCTTGAAGATGAGCCAACCGCCGATAATGGCGGTAATCAGCGGTATCAGCCACACTATAGACGGTCCGGATTTTTTCTTGATCTTGGGTGCGGGAGCCGTTGCGTCTGCGTCTGGTTCTGTATGGGGATCTTTTATCATGGTCTTTCCTGATGGTCCCAAATGAGTCGGGGATCAAAGCCGCGGGCAGCGAACATCGTGATAACTACCACAGCGCCAAAGAACGATACACCGATGCCGGGTCGGATGGTCGACAGGGCACCGAGGTTAACCAGTCCGGCCAGAATGGCAACAACATAAACATCTACCATAGACCATGCTCCCACGGCTTCGATGACGCGAAAGAGGAGGGCGCGATCCCGGAAACGCCACGAAGACTTTTTCTGAATCGTAATCAAGAGAAAGGAGAGCACGATCAGTTTCAGGACCGGAACCACGATGCTGGCGAAGAAAATGATCATGGCAAGCCCCCACATGCCTCCTTCAATCAGGTGAACAATGCCGACGAGAATGGTATTCGGATCCCCCCGACCGAATTGAATCACTGTCATGACCGGATAGACGTTGGCCGGGATATAAAGAATGGCGGCGGCGCAGATGAGCGCCCAGGTCCGCGTAAGACTGTTGGTCTTGCGGCTGTGGAGCGGGCTTTCGCAGCGGGGGCAGACGCCATGTCCGTGGTCGTTTTGACCCGTTTCGGGAACGAGAAGCGCACACGTGTGGCAGGCGATCAGGCCTCGTTTGGCCGCAGTGTCCCCTGATCCGTTTCCCATCGGTTCGAGCTTCATGGGCGGCCAGATCAGAAACGCATCCAGATTGGCGTTCGCCGCGGCCGATACCACCATAAGTCCCACAAATGAATATAGAGAAATACCCGGGGTAATGGTAGCAAGGTCGAGCAGTTTGACGATGGAGATCAGGACGCCGAGCATAAAGACCCCCAGCAGGCTCCACGGTGCCAGGGCCTGAACCAGTCGATACACCGGGGCCATTTTCCAGGGCCGGTGTCCAAATGTCAGGGGAAAAAGGATATACAGCATCCCTGTGATGGTCAAAAAGGGGAATATGAAGCTCGTCAGAATCACCAAAATGCCCACCTCGCGCATGCCCAGACGGTAGATTGCCAGAGCTCCGGAGATCAAAACGTTCGTCTCGACACGGCCGCTCAGTTTCAGGGAAACAAAGGGGAAGACGTTGGCCATGATTAAAAGCAGCAACGCGGCCTGGTTCAACGCCAGAACCTTTTCAAGACTGTTGGGGATGTTCTGATACAGGAACGCTCCGCATCGGGTGCAGAGAGCCTTTCCCCCTTTCGGAATCGGCGGCTTGCTATGCAGAAAATCGCATTCATGACAGGCAATCAATCCGCCTTCGCCGGGGTCAGGCAGGCTGGAATTCTTCGTGCTTTCTTTTGAATTCATCAATGCAAAATGTTTGGTTTGAAAAGAAAGTGTTTAAGATTTAAGAACCGTACTATAAACAGTAACTAATTATAAATCAAATTAAAAACCTGTTCGTCGGCAATCCTCCGCAAGATTTTTTTAATTGTAACTCAAGTTTCGCACCCCATACTCTAACGATGCTCTTTACTCGTAAAGGTTGGATGGTGTTTTTTAAAAGGTAAAATATCTCGACAACTGCGCAAAAAGTTATGTTCTCACAATCCAACCAGGCCAGGCGCAACGACAGCGTTTATCGAAGTTTTGTATTCTATTCAGTATGATAAAATGATATTTTATATCTAGGCGCCGTCAACAAAGCGAAAACGCTCTGTTTATATTTTGCCTTTTAAAAAATATCATCCAACCCTTGGCCGCTAAGTATTTTCATATAAATCAGGGTGCGAAACTTGAGTTGTAATATGTGGGTATGCATTTGGTTCCAGTAAGTACAATATGTAGTGCGCCCTGGTATGTCATTGGGGGTCGAGTGCTTTCTTTCTAACCCTTATGGTCCTATCAACTCTTTTGGAGACATTATCCCAGAATGGCTTTCAGGTCCTCGTCAGCCGTAGAAATTGGTTTGATATCAAAATTTTTCACCAGGGTTTCCAAAACATTGGGCGTTAGGAACGCCGGCAGCGACGGCCCCAGGCGGATACCCTTGATACCGAGATGAAGCAGGGCCAACAGTACGCAAACCGCTTTTTGCTCATACCAGGAAATGATCATTGATAACGGCAATTCATTGACCTCCACATCGAATGCCTTTGCTAAGGCCGAAGCGATCTGAACGGCCGAGTAGGCGTCATTACACTGTCCGGCATCCAGAAGGCGCGGTATGCCGCCGATATCGCCAAGCTCTTTGTCGAAGAAACGATATTTGCCGCACGCTAGGGTCAAAACAATGCAATCTGTGGGAATCTTTTCGACAAATTCAGTATAGTAATTCCGTCCCGGCTTGGCTCCGTCGCAACCGGCCACCAGAAAGAAATGCCGAATGGCACCGGACTTGACAGCCTCGATCACCTTGTCCGCGACACCGAGCACGGCATTACGGGCAAAACCGACCGTGACCTCCTGATCGACGTGGTCTTTTTCAAACCCTGGGAGTTCAAGGGCTCTATCGATGACCGGCTGAAAATTCAGATCCGGTATATGGGGAATGCCCGGCCAGCCGACCATGCCGCTGGTAAATATATTGTCTTTATAGTCATTTTTGGGCCTTTGAATGCAATTGGTGGTCATCAGAATAGCGCCTGGAAAAGCAGCGAACTCTTTGATCTGCTTTTGCCAGGCCGTACCGAATTGGCCGTAGAAATGCGGATATTGCTTTAACCCGGGGTAACCGTGGGTTGAGAGCATCTCACCGTGGGTGTAGATGTTAATGCCTTTTCCTTCCGTCTGCTTGAGCAGCTCTTCGAGATCTTTCAAATCATGACCGGAAACAAGGATGGCTTTGCCCTTCTTGTGACCCAGCGGAACCTTTGTCGGCACAGGGTGGCCGTATGTGTTCGTATTGCCGGCATCGAGCAGTTCCATGGCTTTATAGGCTGCTTCACCGCATTTGAGAGCCATCCCCACCCAGTCGTCTATCCCCAGATCATCTCTTTGAATGGCAGCCAGTCCTTCATGGACATATGCATAAACGCTGTCATCCTCCTGCCCTAAAATCAGGGCGTGGTCCGCATAAGCGCCCACGCCCTTAATACCGTACAGTACGGTGTGCTTTAATGAAAGAATGTCCGGGTTGTCGGCAGGATACGATTTTATTCCGACCTGCTCACCTTGCTTGACCAAATCGCCCAAGGTGGCTTTGGGTTGGAAGGTTGCAGGTCCGTCAGGCCAAACCACATTACCGCCGGCGGCTTTAACACTTGCTTTTAATTTTTCGCGCTTGTCCGCGGCCTGGCCGATCAAATCCATAAAACGATCAGGGTCAAAATCCACATTTGTCAAAGTGGAGAAGGCGGCTTTTACGGTGAAGACATTGACGTCCGGGTCGGAGACGCCCACTTTGCGACCTTCCACAGCAACCTGGGACAATCCCATGAGCGCATAAATGAGCAAGTCCTGCAACGCGGCGACTTCGGGCTGCTTACCACAAACACCCTGGATTGTGCATCCCGTACCTTTGGCGGTTTGTTCACATTGATAACAAAACATAACATTCCTCCATATCTACTCTCTTTATAGGTTTGTTTATCTAAAAAAGCACTCTTGAACATAAGTTTAGATAATGGCAGATGAAGATAATAAGATCACACCTTGACGGGCTGTTGCCCAAATCCGATAATCAGACAAAACTGCATGTAACTCCCCCCAAGAGAGGATTGAGTTGTAGTAATTTCAAAAAGTTATACATTGACAAAATATGGGGAGCTCATAAAAAGTGTTAAAAATAGATTTGGGCAACAGCCCGTCAAGATTTGACATCGTTAACTGCAACTAAAGCACATTGGAGCGCAGCGTAAATTTATCCGCCGGCGGGACCCGCTGAAAGCGGGCAACCCGGAACAAACTTTAAAACTTAAGACGTTCCTGAAGTCCCACAAACAAGTCCATCCAGGCAACAACGTCCCGCTATTCCCGCTTAGTTGACAATGGTAATATAGGATGTCCCCTATGATTGCCTATTCATTAAAATCAGGATAAAGCTCTCTTACGCAGTCTGGGCAGATGCCATGGCTGAAGTCAGCCTCGGAATGGTCTCTGATATACGTTTCAATATGCTGCCAGTAGCCCTGATCGTCGCGAATTTTTTTGCAGTTTGCACAGATCGGTAAAATTCCCCTCAGCCTCTTGACTTCGTCCAGGGCCAGTTCAAGTTCTTTGTTCAAACGTCGCAATTCCATCAAATCCGAGTGGCGCGCCATGGCAATGGTAATGGCCCGTTCCAGCTCTTCTGGTTTTGGTGGTTTAGTCAGATAGGCGCCGACACCGGCTTTACCGGCCTTTTGAACAAAATCTTGTGACTTGTAGGCCGTAAGGATCACAACGGGTGTCGGGCAGCAATCCTGGATCTGCCGCGCAGCCTCAAGGCCGCTAAGTTCCGGCATTCTGATGTCCATCAACACGATATCCGGCCGGTGCGAACAGGTTTTAGCAACCGCTTCACGACCGTTCGCCGCTTCCATTATCCTTTCATATCCCCGCATCCTGAGCCCCCGGTTGATTTCTTTTCTCACAAGAGAATTATCTTCTGCAACAAGAATTGTTATCGATTGATCCAACACCATCGTTATCACTCCTTATTCGTTTGAAAAGGCCTTGTTAAAGGTTATCTTGCCAGCGGTTCCGCCTTCGTTTTTAAGAAAGAGCAAGGGGTACACGTTTGCGGGTGAGCAGCGGACCGAGGGAGTTCGAACCTACACATCCTTTACGAAAAATGCCATTGCTTCTCCCCGTCTGCTCCACCCGCCGGGTTAGCCGGCTGATTCGGTTACAGCCTTGCGACGCCAGACTTTTCGTAGTTCAGGCACAACCTGCTCTTGAAATGCCCGGCGAACCGAACTCCCTATCCGGTTACATCATCAACTTGCATCATGACCCTGCCCGCGGAAACCATCATTACGTTCAACTGCACTGCTCCAATTTCATCATCGGAAATTCCTTTTTCCCTGGCCCCGCCAAGGAGTTGTTCCATTCAAGGGTAGCAGCCAAAAGCCATGGCTGCAGCCACCTTGATCAAATGTGACGTTTTTTGGTCAAGAATCCCTTCGGCCTCAACTGATTTGTGGAAATCGGCAAATATCTTTCGCTGATTTTCTGATAACATGGGCTTCTCCTTGCATGAAATTAGCGGTAAGCAAATTTTTTTCCAGTGGTATGACAAACGCTAACGCCCCGCCTGAGTAGCGGCCCGATCTTGGACCGAGTTTTTAAAGACTTTTACGTTAAACCGCGATTTTCCTGCCGTCTCCTCCAGGCGGATGTTATGAAGTGTTTAAAATTAAGTAGAAAGTAATCTATTTCAAGCATTCATTTTAGATACTTCAATGATGCAAAAACTATCCATAAAACAAATAGGATGCAGTAGCTAGCACCCATTACAATGAATAATATTCTTGTCAAACTTTTCGGCCATAATGGCAGCGAATCTATGAAACTGGCAATACTATTCGGATCTGACAGAGGTCCTTTCTTTATTCCTGCATAGAGGAGATAAATTGCCATAGAGAGAAAAACTAGAGATATTACAATCCCTGGCAAGAAATCTACAAAGAAATTATCTGAATTCATTGTTTGGCTGCATCGATTCTTATAATAGAGCCTGTTCAATACTCATATTGGCAATAAATACAACAAGCTATAAGGGGTTAAA
>JACKQG010005962.1_pt1 | contig 13148 bp, 12 predicted proteins | sample 8237621 | NCBI WGS metagenome assembly JACKQG01 (sample SAMN15677084, study PRJNA649215) | marine metagenome | biome: marine; feature: Black Sea; material: saline water; isolation source: suspended particulate matter (SPM) from the Black Sea western gyre | collected 2013-06-09/2013-06-10 | depth...
CGCGGCGCCAGGGCGTGGCAGAATGGCGCTTCCGTCGCCCCTCACACAACGCCCGGAGGATCCCATGCGAATCGCCGCCGTCCTGCTGATCGTCCTGACCGCCATCCTGACCACCGCCGCGGCCGTCGCCGCCGAGCGCGTCTCCGTCCCCGTCGAGACCTGGCTGACGACGGGGCCCGCGCCCGCGGTCCTGCCCGCCTTCCACGACGAATCGCCCGGCGGGGTGGCGCTGTCCGACCTGCTCGACTTCGCCGCCCTGGACGTGACCCGGCTATGGCCGCGCGCGGGCGAGAACGGCTGGGCGGAAGCCGGCACGAAGAAGGGCACGCTGCGCCTGGAGGCCGACGGGGCCGCCGAGGCCTGGCTGGCCGTCTACATCGAGGCGAAACTGTGGGTCGAGCCCACCCTCGAGTTGAGCGGCGAGCATCCCGCCAAGGTCTGGCTCGACGGCGAAGCGCTCGAGCTCGAGGACGGCGACGACGCGCGCACCGCGGACCTGAAACTGACCATGGGACTGCACCGCCTGGTGGTGCGCGCCCTGCACGACCCCGAGGTCGACGAGCCCTGGCGGGTCGGCGCGGCCCTCGGCCTGGAGGCCGACGTCCCGGAGCCCGCCTTCACCTTCTCCACCGACCCGACCCGCGCCGTCGACATCCGCGACGTGCTGGACTACCCCCGCATCTCCTCGCCGGCCCTCTCGCCCGACGGCGCGCTGGTGGCGCTGAGCCTCGGCGCCTTCGGTCCCGACGGCGAGCCCGAGACCTGGCTCGAGATCCGCGACACGGGCGACGGCGCGCTGCTGCGCTCCTGGCGCGGCGCCGGCCACCCCGGCCGCGTGCAATGGTTGCCATCCGGAGGATCCGGTCGGGCCGTTTCCTACACCTCGGCCGACGACGGCAAGACCACCCTCTGGGTCTACGACCTGGACACCGAGACGATCACCCCCGCCCTGCGCGACGCGGAGCACTTCGAGGGCTACGCCTGGAATCCCGACGGCCGCTCGCTGGTCTACGCCTACGGTGTGGAGGCCGAGGACGACGAGCGTCAGGTGAAGCGCCTGGAGGCCGTGGAGGATCGCTGGCCCTGGTGGCGCAACCGCAGCTATCTGGTGGAGACGACATGGCCCGGCGGCGCCTCCCGCCGCCTGACCGCCGGCGACGTCAGCGCCTCGAGCTGGACCTTCAGCCCGGCGGGCACCCACCTGCTCTTCTCGCGCACCTGGCCCGACCCGCAGGTGCGCCCCTACTCGCGCACCGAATGGTTCGAGCTGGACCTGGGCGACCTTTCGGTCGAGACGGTCCTGACCGACCGCTGGGTGGGCCAGGCGGGCTACGGTCCCGACCGCGACACCCTGGTGCTGATCGGCTCCCCCTCGGCCTTCGACGGCCTCGGCCGCGACCTGCCCGAGGGCGTGGTGCCCAACGACTACGGCGGACAGCTCTTCCTCTACGACCGCAAGGCCGCGACGGCGACGCCCCTGAGCCGCGACTTCGATCCCACCGTCCAGCAGGCCGCCTGGCACGAGGACGGCTTCATCGTGACCCGCGTGCTCGACAAGCAGTACGTGCGCTTGGCCGCCTGCACGCCCGACGGCGTCTGGATCCCTTACGACACCGGCGTGGACGTGGTGGGCAACTGGGCCGCCCCCCGCGAGGCGTCGACCGCGATCGCCGCCGGCACCAGCGCCGCCGCGCCCCGGCGCCTGGTGGCCCTTGATCTCGACGACGGTTCGTCGCGCACGCTGCTCGATCCCGGCGCCGAACGCTACGATGACGTGACCTTCGGCCGCATCGAATCCTTCGTGGCCGATCTGCCCAAGGGCATGAAGCTGGACGGGCGCGTCTACTTCCCGCGCAATTACGATCCCGACCTCAAGTACCCGGTGATCGTCTACTACTACGGCGGCACCTACCCCATCACCCGCGACTTCGGCGGGCGCTACCCCAAGAACATCTGGGCCGGGCAGGACTACTTCGTCTACGTGCCCAACCCCAGCGGCGCCCTGGGCTACGGCCAGGAATTCGCCGCGCGCCACGTCAACGACTGGGGCCGGCTGACCGCCGGCGAAGTGATCGAAGGGACGAAGGCCTTCCTCGCCGCCCACCCCGCGGCCGACGGCGCGCGCATGGGCTGCATCGGCGCCTCCTACGGCGGCTTCCTCACCATGTACCTGATCACGCAGACGGATATGTTCGCCGACGCGGTGGCCCACGCAGGCATCTCCAGCCTCAGCAGCTACTGGGCGGAAGGGTACTGGGGCTACGGCTACGGCGCGCGCGCCCTGGCGAATTCCTTCCCCTGGAACGCGCGCGAGCTCTATGTGGAGCAGAGCCCGCTGTTTCATGCCGACGACATCGACACGCCGCTGCTGCTGCTGCACGGCTTCGACGACACCAACGTGCCCAAGGGCGAGAGCGACGGCCTCTACATCGCCCTGAAGATGCTGGGCAAGGAAGTGGAATACGTGCAGGTGGAGGGACAGGACCACCACATCCTGGACCACGACCGGCGCATCGTCTGGAACGACACCATTCTGGCCTGGTTTGCGCGGGAGCTGAAGGGACAGACCGGCTGGTGGAACGACCTTTATCCTGTGGCGGACTGACACTTAGGTCGGCCGGGGGGCCTTTGCGCCGCCCCGGCCGGCGCCCGGCTATACGTTGTTTGATGCAGCTATTTGTGCTATAATATTTCACTCGGAATCACTTCGAGTAGATGGAGTTACGACCGCCATGCGATCGATGGTCAGGAGTGTATCGGTGCTAGGCCTGGCGATCCTTCTGTCCACCCCCGCCGCGGCGGGGATCGGCAAGGGATCGTCGATTTCGGTGCGCCTGGACGCCGAGCCTCCCCAGGTCGGCATCCTGACGGACATGACGGGCCTGACCCTCGACTCCGGCGACACCTTCCAGTTCGACTGGTGGTCCGCCGACTCCCATCCCGCGCTCCACGATTCGAGCCGCGTCGCCGCCGTGCTGGTCGCCGAGGAGGTCGTGGACGAGACCGCCTTCTCCACCGCCTACGACCAGAGCTGGCCGTGGTCCGTCTACTACGTCTACGCCATCGACTGCGTCTTCGAGGTGACCGTGCGCGACGAGTTCGGACTCGAGACGACCGACCGCAGCGCGGTCTTCACCATCTATACGCCGACCGTCGGCACGAGCGACGTCCCCGCCGCCGCGACCCTGGCGGCCCCGGCCCCCAACCCCTTCAACCCGCGCACCAACCTCGCCTTCACGCTGGCCGAGGCCGGCCCCGCGCGCCTGACGGTCTACGACCTGCAGGGACGCCTGGTGCGCCGCCTCCACGACGGCGAGCTCGCCGCCGGCCCCCACGTCCGCGCCTGGGACGGACGCGGCGACGGCGGACGACGCCTGGCCGGCGGGCCCTACCTGGTGCGCCTCGACGCGCCCGGCGCGCCGCCGCAGACCCGGAAGGTGGTGCTGCTGCCGTGACCCGCGCCCTGCTCACGATCCTCGTCCTGTCGGCGCTCGCCGGCGCCGCTCCGGCTGCCGATCCCGTCGTGTCCAACGTGACGCTCGCCCAGCGCACCGACGGCAGCGGCCTGGTGGACGTGTACTACGACCTGGCCGACGCCGACGGCGACCAGTGCCTGATCTCCGTCAACGCCTCCGACGACGGCGGCCTGACCTGGCGCCTGCCAGCCCTCACCACCTCGGGAGACGTGCACAAGGTCTACCCGGGCACCGGCCTGCACATCGTCTGGGACTTCCTGCACGACAACGAGGGCTGGACCGGCGAGGACTTCCAGGTCCAGGTGATCGCCAGCGACCATCTCATCGACTGGCGCGCCCACTCCCCCCACAACTACGCGGCCCACAACTGGGGGCCCTGGGACTACGAGGACCCGGCCCTGGTCGAGGAGATCGCCCGCGCCGACCTGCTCACCATCACCACGCGCATCTTCTGGGACAACGGCCCCTACGAGGCCCTCGGCATCGTGGACCGGATCAAGACGCATAACCCCGACTGCAAGGTCATCGGCTACGTACCCGCGCAGGGCATCCAGCTCTTCTACGCCGACGCTCCCGCCGGCTCCTTCGCCCGCCTGCTCTACGAGGCCACCCTGCCCTACTGGTCCTACACCACCACGGGCGACACGCTGATGAGCTGGCCGAACACCGTGGAGCTGAACGTCCTGGACCCGGCGTGCCGCCAGGCCATCGTCACGACCTACGTCGACTACTACAACCAGACGGCGACGAAATTCGAGGGCATCTTCTGGGACTACTTTCCCGACAACGTGTGGATCCCGGACTTCGTGGGCTGCGAGGGCGAGGCCGACATGGACGAGGACGGGATCCCCCAGCAGCAGGACCCCGACGAACAGGCCGCCTACGACGCGGCGCAGGAGGCCCTCGTCACCCTCATGCGCGACATCATGGGCGACGGGTTCATCATGGTCTTCAACGGCGTGCGCGCCCAGCGGGACTCCATCTTCGCGGCCCTGAGCGACGGCATCAACTACGAGCTCTTCCCCACGCTGATGTTCCAGGAGCCCGACGAGATAAACGACGCCCTCGACCCGGCCAACCCCTTCAGCCTCTGGAACACCGGCGGCTGGCCGCGCAGCACCGCGGGCGGCCCCTACGTGCTGCTGGAGAACATCCAGCGCTACAACTACTACGACAACCACGGCGTGCTGCAGAAGCTCGACTCGGGCGACTACTTCCGCGTGATCGGCCTGCTGGTCGACGGCGTCTGGCCGGTCTGGAACTCGGTGGGCGAGCACTGGTGGGACTGGCCCGAGGTGCCGATCAACCTGGGCGACCCGCTGGGACCGACCGTGATCGACGGCAACGTCTTCACGCGCCAGTTCACCTACGGCGAAGTCAGGATGGAGATGGGCGACGGCACCTGGCCCGATCCGTTCAGCTACGAGATCAAGCTCAACGGCAACCTCGTCGAGATGCTCGACGTCCCCTACCACTTCCCCTAGACCAGGTGCTGGCCCCCGTCGATCATGATCGTCTGCCCCGTCACCGCCCCGCAGCGCAGCAGGAACTCGAGCGCGTCCGCCACGTCGCCCGGCGTGGGGAAGCGGTCCAGCGGCAGATCGGCGCGCGCGGTGTGCGCGTAGCCGTCGGGCGGCGCGGCCGGCGGCAGCACAGCGCCCAGGGCGATCTCGTTGACGCGGATGCGCGGCGCCAGCGCGGCGGCCAGGTTGCCGGTCAGCGCGTGCAGCGAGGCCTTGCTGTGGGTGTAGGAGAGGTAGCCCGCGCGGGGACGCAGAGCTTGGATGTCGTTGAGGTTGACGATGTCGCCCGCGCCGTCGGCCGGCAGGGCGGCGGCGAAGGCCTTGCTCAGCAGCAGCGGCGCGCGCAGGTTGACGCGCTGGGTGCGGCTCCAGGCGTCCAGGTCCAGGCCGGCCAGGTCGTCGTGCTCGAAGATCGAGGCGTTGTTGACCAGGATGTCCAGCCCGCCCAGGGCCTCGCGCGCCTCGGCGACGGCCCGCGCCGGGGTTTCCGCCTTCAGCAGGTCGCCGGCCACCACGGCGGAGCGCACGCCCAGGGCCGCCAGCTCGCGGGCCGTCTCGGCGGCGGCGCCGGTCTCCTCGCGCGAGAGCAGGGCGACGTCGGCGCCGAGCGAGGCCAGTCGCAAGCACAGCTCCCGGCCCACGCGCACGGCGCCGCCGGTCACCAGGGCCTTCCGTCCTTGCAGTTCCATCAGCCCTCCACCTTTCGCAGGACGATCACCAGCGCCCCCTCGCCGCCCCAGTCGCGGGGCGCGGGACGCCAGCTCGCCACCTCGTCGGTATGCTGCTTGAGCCAGCTCCGCACCAGATCGCCGAGCACGGGCGCGCCGTCGGAGCCCAGGCCCTTGCCGTGCACCACCAGCAGCTCGCGCGTGCCGCGGCGGCGATGCGACACCACCTCGCGGGCCAGGGTCGCCAGGGCCTCGTCGCCGCGCAGGCGGCGCAGTTGCACAGCCGGCGGCGGCTCGCCGGAGCGGTACTCGCGCTCTCCCTCCTCCGACCCGTGCCGGATGGAGCGGCCCATGCCCTTGCTGCGCCCGCTGGTGCCGGGCTGTCGTTTCTTGAACCTACCCACCGTCTTCCCTCGGCTTGAGTCTGACCACCGTCGCTCCCCAGGAACCGCGGTCGCCCGGGTGGCCGTAGCTCTCCACGCCGGGATGCTTGGCCAGCACGGCGTGGACGGTCTCGCGCAGCGCGCCGATCCCCTTGCCGTGGATGATTCGCACGTCGAGGATGCCGCGCTCCAGGCAGAGCTCAAGATAATCGCGCACCAGGTCCTTCACATCCCGCGGGCGGAACATGTGCAGGTCCAGGACGCCGTCGATCTCCAGCTCGTCGGTCATGGCGCTCCCACGGCCCAGGCCGGCGTCACGCTCATGGATTCCCCGAAGGCCGCCGCGCCGAACAGGTAGATGGCCGCGGTGATCACCAGCGCGCCCACGAGGTTCAGCACCACGCCGGTGCGCGCCATCTCCCGGATCTCCACCAGTTCCGTGCCGAAGATGATGGCGTTGGGCGGCGTCGCCACCGGCAGCATGAAGGCGCAGGACGCCGACAGGGTGGCCGGCACCATCAGCAGCAGCGGGTTGACCCCGATGGCCACCGCCACGCTCGCCACCACCGGCAGGGCCATCTGGGTGGTGGCGGTGTTGCTGGTCAGCTCGGTCAGGAAGGTCATGATCAGGCAGACGCACAGCACCATCAGCACCGGCGGCAGCTCGGACAGGCCGGTCATGCGCTCGCCGAGCCAGCCGGACAGGCCCGCATCCACGAAGCCCTTGGCAAGGGCGAAGCCGCCGCCGAAGAGCAGCACGATGGCCCAGGGCAGCCTGCGCGCGGCGCGCCAGTCCATCAGGCGCCGGCCGCGCACGTTGCGGCTGGGCACCAGGAACAGCAGCAGGGCCATGACGACGGCCACGGTGCCGTCGTCGACCAGCGACCCGTCGGGCAGCAGGGCCGACCAGCCGGGCAGATGCACATCGCCGAACATCAGCCCCGTGCGGGTCAGCCACAGCGCCGCCAGCAGCACGAAGTCGACGAAGACCACCTTCTCCTCGAAGCTGGGCGGGCCGAGCAGGTCTCGTTCCCGGGCGAAGACGCCGTGATCGATCAGGCCCCTCAGGCGGCGCAGCCCGAACAGGACCGTCAGCAGCGCCCACACCAGCGCCAGCATGATCACCGAGACGGGCAGGCCGATCACCATCCAGCCGGCGAAGGAGATCTCCGGCGCCTCGGGAAAGAGCAGCTGCAGGTTGCTCACGAACAGGAGGTTGGGCGGCGTGCCGATCAGCGTCGCCAGCCCGCCGACGGAACAGCCGTAGGCGGTGCCCAGCAGCAGGGCCACGGCGAAGCGGCGCACCTGGGCCGGGTCCTTGTCCTCGGCCACGCCCTTGACCACGGCCATGGCGATGGGCGCCATCATCATGGCGGTGGCCGTGTTGCTGATCCACATGGATAGGAACGCCGCGGCGATCATGAACCCCAGCACGATCCGGTCGGGCCCGCCGCCGACGGCGGTGATGATGCGCAGGGCGATGCGCCGGTGCAGATTCCAGCGCTCCATGGCCAGCGCCACCATGAACCCGCCCAGGAACAGGAAGATGATGCTGTTGATGTAGTAGGGCGCGATGTCCTGGCTGGACATGATGCCCAGCAGCGGATACAGGGCCACCGGCAGCAGGGCCGTCACGGCCAGGGGCACCGCCTCGGTCATCCACCACACGGCCATCCACAGCGCGACCGCGGCCATGGCCGTCACCGAGGCGCGCTCCGGGTCGAGGTCGGTCAGGGTGAGCAACGAGACCGCGGCCAGCGGCCCCAGCCAGGCGCCGCCAGCCGAGGCGCTCGTGCGCATCCACTTCACGGCGCCTCCCCGTGCACCGCCACACGGTAACCGCTGAACTTGCGCAGGTTGATCACGCCCGTGTCGAAGATCAGGTACTGCCCCTTGATGCCCTGCAGGACGCCGCCCGCGGTGGGCGCCTTGTCCAGGTTGTGGCTCGCGACCTTCTCGGGGTAGGCCAGCACCGGATAGCGGAAGACGTGCTCGACGCGCGCGTCCTCGTCCAGCTCGGCCACGCCCATCTCCTCCAGCTCGTCGAGCACCTGCTCGGCCATCTCCGCCAGGTCCCCCTCGGGGCGCTCCTCCTTCAGCATGCGCATCCAGTGGGTGCGGTCGTCGAAGACCTGCGCCAGCTCATGCTCCACCAGGCCCACCTCGCGGCGACTGGGCAGCTCGGCGAGGGGGATCGCGCGCACGGCGCCCTGGTCGATCCAGCGCGAGGGCACGTTGGGCTTGCGGGTGATGCCGACCTTCAGGCCGGAAGTGAGCGACACGTACAGCACATGGGGCTGGAAGCACCTGGCCTGCGCGAAGGCCTCGTCGCGGCAGGGGTTGCCGTCCTCGAAGTAGTGGCAGAGCTCGGGCTTGACCATGCAGATGTCGGCGGCGGCCCGCGTCTGGGAGCAGGGGAAGCAGAAGCCTTGGTTGAAGGTCTTCTTGACGGCGCGGCCGCAGGCCACGCAGTTGATGGCGCCCTCGAAGCGCAGTTCGAGCGCGCGGCCGAGCAGGCCGTTCAGCGGCAGTTCGGCGGCGCGCGCGTCGGGATCGTGCCAGCCGTCGCGCAGGATGTAGGAGACGGGATCGTCGTGGACGACGCGCATCTTGGTGAGGGAGCCGAACCAGAGACGTTCCACGGGTCAGGCCCCCGGCAACTGGTCGACGAAGCTGGGCAGGACGTCCTTCAGGATATGACCGAGGATCAGCAGCAGGATGCCCCGGAACAGCGAGCGCTTGCCGTCACCGGAAAGGCCCACCGACGGCCGCCGACCCGGCGACTGCTCGTCCGACTTGAGGTGCGTGTTGAGCAGCAGGGCGCGAATCGTCAGCACGGCGCCGCCGAGGATGGCCAGCCAGCCGAAAATATCGAGGATGGAACGCATGAGACCTCTCCAACGGGTTCCGGAGTCGCCCACAGCTTCACACAAGATGCGCCCATGGGCAACGGGAATGCTACTCGAAGCCGGCCAGCAGTTCCGCGGCCGTGCAGCCGGACTCGCGCGAGAAGACGGCCCGGAAATCCCCGAGGTCGCATACGGCGGGGTCGGTGGCGGAGGATTGCCGTCGCGTCAGCACCAGTACGCCCGCGGGCGCATCGTCGCCTCGGCGCAGGGCCTCGCCGTACATGAAGACCCACTCGTCCGGAACGGTCACCCGCACGCCCTCCCGCCCCAGGCTGAGGGCCAGGCCCGTCGCCTCCCGCCACAGGCCGCCGTCCACCTCGTCGCGCACCACGCAGAGGTGCAGGTCGTCATCGGCGCGCAGGTCGAACTGGGCACGGATTCGCTCGAACTGGTCGCGGGGCGCGGGCGGCACGATCCGGTGGGTCGAGATCCACCAGACAAGGGGAAGCAGTCCCAGCAGGGCCCAGAATTGCGGTGACCGTGGACGTGACCGCCACTTCCGGGCGAGAACCTCACCAAGGGGTGCAACCCCGATCACGAAGAGCATCGCGACCGGCCCATACGTATAGAAGAAGAGATAGGGCATCAGCCGATCCCGCGTATGGACGGCGCTGATGACCGCGCAGACCAGGGCGAACCAGAGAAAGACGATCAGCGTGCGCAGGCTCGCGTCCGCGCGGCGGAACGCCCACCCGGTCGCCACGACCAGTCCTCCCAGGAGGCCGAAGACGGACAGCGGTCCGTGATGCGCCAGCGGCGTGCCGCGCAGGAAGACGACGAGGGGGTCGGTCAATGCGTGGCCCAGCTTCTGGACGATCTCGCGCCCGTCGTGGCGTGCTCCCGTACCCTCGCCCATGAAGATCGCGATCTTCGACAGGTTGCCGTCGACGACCGTCAACTCCTCATAGACGGGCGGCAGCACACCCAGCAGGGCGATGAACGCCGTGAGCAGCAGCGGCACCGCGAGACGTCGGCCCCGGGGAGCCCCGCCGGCCCGGCGGAGATGGAGAACCAGGCTCACGACCGCGACCAACGAAAGGGGCGCGACGACCGCCAACGTGCCCAGGTGGTTGTGCACGGCCACCACGGAGGACAGGGCGGCCCACGGCAGCCGGTCGAGCTCCCCCCGGGCCAGCAGGGCGGCGCTAAGAACGAAGACCGTCAAGGGCAGCACCACCACCAGGGGCCCCCAGACGCTCGTCAAGAGCAGCGGCGTGCCTCCGGAGAGGGCGATGAGCTGCAAGGGCACCACGAACCACAGCAGCACGCGCGACAGCGGGCCGAATCCCAAGCGCCGGCCGAGTCGCGCCACGGCCGCCAACCACAGCAGGTTCACCACGAACTGCGCCAGCAAGTGCTTGCCCAGATAGGTGGGCACCCAGAAGAACAGGATCTCGCTCGCCGCCAGATAGTAGAACGTGATCGGGCCGAGATGATGGAACTCGAAACGGGAGTAGGGCCCGAGCAACTCGTCGAAGCTGCGCGCGCGCTCGATCTGCAGGGCGTTGGCCGCCTGGTCGCCGCGTTCGATCAGATCGGCAGACAGGTAGAAGGGGAGGTTGGCGAGCAGGACCAGGGCGAAGACGGTGATCGGCAGCCAGATGGTCCAGGGCGGCGGCTTCAACCTTCGAACACCCGCCGGTACCCGGCCAGCAGCTCCTGGTTCTCCGCCGCGATGGCGTCCAGCAGGACCCGCTCCTCGACCGTGACCCGGCGCAGGGCGGCCACCTCGGCCTCGGTGGTCACGGTCGCGCCGGGCGGCACGTGGACTCCGGGCGGCAGGTCCACGTCCTGGACCACGGCGCCGGCCGACACCATGACCCCCTCGCCCAGCTCGGCGCGGAAGACCACGGCGCGGAAACCCACGAAGCACCCGTCGGCGATGACGCAGGGCCCGTGCACCACGCAGCCGTGGGCCAGGCTCACGCCCTGTCCCACCACCACCTCGGTGCCGGCCAGGGCGTGCACGATCACGCCGTCCTGCACGTTGCAGCCCGGCCCGATCTCCACCGGCGACACCTCGCCGTCCGGCGTCGTCTCGTCGGCGCGCAGCACGGCGTTGGCACAGACCAGCACGTCGGCGCCGATACGCACCTTGCCGATGAGCTGGGCGGTGGGATGCAGCCAGGCGCTGGTGTCGACCAGCGGCAGGTGGCCCTTGGGATCGGGCTGGAGCAGGGTGTGGAAGACGTCGTTCATGGGAACCTCCGGGGGGAGCATCCCACAGATCGGCTTGCGGCTCAACATGGACGATGGCATCTGGATCATTACACTTGCGCTCCGGGACCGGGTGGCCGGAATAGCGGCCCCTACCTTCCTCTGTACGTCTCTAATATTAGATTTTGAAATTGACACAACAGCAGATAACTCCTAATATACCCGTATGTTTCAGCGTCACCTGAAATCAGTTCTGCTGTCCGCAGCCATTCGCTATCCGGTTATCACGCTGACCGGACCGCGGCAATCCGGCAAGACGACATTGGTCAAGAGCGCCTTCCCGGATCACACGTATCTCTCTCTGGAGTTGCCCGAGTTGCGCCGGCGGGCCATCGATGATCCACGTGGTCTGATGGCCGAGATAGGTGGCGCGAAAGTCATTCTGGATGAGGTGCAACGCGCGCCCGATCTGCTTTCGTACATCCAGGTTGCGGTGGACGAGGATGATAGCCCCGGCCGTTTCGTGCTGACGGGCTCGCAGAACCTCTTGCTGATGCAGAAGGTCACTCAGACTCTGGCGGGCCGCACCGCCGTGCGCTCCCTGCTGCCGCTTTCCCTGGCGGAACTGCTCGGACGCGATCCGGTCACACCGGATACCATTGACCTGGCCGCGACGAATCCCCCCCCGTCCCTGGATCGCTGGGAGGCGATCTGGGCCGGCCTCTACCCGCGCATCCACCACAGGAACCTCCCACCGCAGGAATGGCTGGCCGACTACTACCGCACGTATGTAGAGAGGGATCTTCACGATGTTCTGCGGGTCATGGACCTGGATGCGTTCGATCGCTTCGTCCGCTTGGTGGCCGCACGAACGGGATGCGAGTTGAACTACAGCGAACTGGCTTCCGACGCCGGCATCTCACAACCAACGGCCAAACAGTGGCTCACGGCCTTGAGGGTCGGTTATCTGGTGGCCGTGCTGCCGCCGCACCATCGGAATTACCGCAAGCGACTGCGGAAACGTCCTCGGCTGCACTTCCTGGACTCGGGTCTGGTGTGCTACCTGCTCGGTATCCGCTCACCTCGGGAACTTGCGGGCCACTCCCTGCGCGGTCCGATCTTCGAATCGTTCGTGGCCGGCGAACTCATGAAATCGTTCCTCCACGCCGGACAGGAAGCCCCGCTCTTCTATTGGCGGGATTCACGGGGTCGGGAGATCGACATCCTGATCGATCTCGGCAGCCGACAGATCCCCATCGAAGTGAAATCCGGTCTCACCGTGCCCGCTGATGCCGTCGACAACCTGACCTGGTGGTGCGGAATCGCCGATAATCCCAACAGGTCGGGCGTACTCGTTCACGGTGGCGAGGAATCATACGAACTGAAGGGGATGCGTGTCCGGCCCTGGTATCTGGATTGATGCCCAGCTGAACATCATGCGGCTCGACCCGCTCTCGGCATTGGACAGTGCCCCTGACCGCCGCTAGACTGCGCGGTGACACGGGAGGTCCCATGCTCAACAAGATCTGGGCCGGCTTCTTCTTCGCCGCCCTGGCGGCCGCGCTGGTGCAGGCCCTCTTTCTCGGCAACTCGGGCGTCTTCGCCGACATGGTGGGCGCCACCTTCGACCTGGCCCGCACCGCCTTCGAGATCGCCCTGGGCCTGACGGGCGTCATGTGCCTGTGGCTGGGCTTCATGCGCCTGGGCGAAAAAGGCGGGGCGGTGGGTCTGCTGACGCGCCTCTTCGGGCCGTTGTTCCGGCGCCTCTTCCCCTCGGTGCCGCGCGGACACGCCGCCGAGGGCGCCGTCACCATGAACATGGCGGCCAACATGCTCGGGCTGGACAACGCCGCCACGCCGCTGGGCCTGAACGCCATGCGCGAGCTGCAGTCGCTGAACCCGAGCGACGACACCGCCAGCGACGACCAGATCCTCTTCCTGGTGATCAACACCAGCGCGGTCACCATCCTGCCGGTGACCATCTTCACCTACCGCGCGCAGATGGGCGCCGCCGATCCCACCGACGTGTTCC
>JACKQG010005963.1_pt1 | contig 13143 bp, 13 predicted proteins | sample 8237621 | NCBI WGS metagenome assembly JACKQG01 (sample SAMN15677084, study PRJNA649215) | marine metagenome | biome: marine; feature: Black Sea; material: saline water; isolation source: suspended particulate matter (SPM) from the Black Sea western gyre | collected 2013-06-09/2013-06-10 | depth...
TTGTTTTCCCGGCGCCATTGGGGCCGAGCAGCGCCAACACTTCACCAGCCTTTACCCTGAAGCTGATTTGATCGACAGCCGTAAAATCTTCGAAATCTTTCCGGAGGTTTTCAACAATTATCATCGTTTTATCTCTAGTTTAACGCAAAGTCGCAAAGAAATTATCAAAACCTTTGCGGCTTTTTTCATTGCGCCCTTGCGTTATGATTTTTTGTTTGCTATTTTTTGTGGTGCCGCCGGAACAACGCCGCGCCTGCCGCCAATGCTACTACAGCCATAAAAGCCTGATTGGCGTTAATGCCCCCAAGCTGAGACGAATCGAGGCGCACAAATTCCAGCAGGAAACGGCCAATCGGGTAAACAATCAAATAGATCAGGAAAATATCGCCATCGCGCAACGATTTAGTAAATTTATGCCCCAGCCAGAGTAGCAAGGCCATATTGGCGAAACTCCACAGCGATTCGTAGAGAAATGTGGGATGGAAATGGGTGAACTGTTCGAACCCGGCCACGCGGTACGCGGGTTCAATATAAATTCCCCAGGGAAGGTCGGTTGGCCCGCCGTAAAGCTCCTGATTGATGAAATTGCCCCAACGTCCAATGGCCTGCGCCAGGGCCAGTGAGGGAGCCACAATATCGGCCCAGAGAACGAAGCTGGTTTGTTGTTTGCGGCAGTAAAGATACAAAGCCAGCCCGCCGCCGATGACCGCTCCAGGAATACCCAGGCCGCCGCGCCAGATCGCCAGCGCATCCAGGGGGTGGGTTAGATAATATTGTGTGGTAATACCCAGTTCAACCATCGAAGGCGGCGGCGTGAAAATATGCCACAGCCGCGCCCCAATCACCCCGCCGATAAGGACCCATACCAGGCTGTCCCAAACAAACTCGGGGTCTTGCTTACGCTGTTTGGCGCGATAAGAAGCCAGAAAGGTTCCGGCTACCGTACCGAGCATAATGATAATGCCATAGAAATGTACGTCAAGTGGGCCAATGCTGAAACTGTTGGGCATAATTATTTCTTCATCTCAATATGCGCTTGCTTGCGCACATAAAGAATGCGCTGCAATGCGGTGATATTTGCCAGCAGGGCGATAATGCCAATGCCGATGACAGGGATATTAAAAATCAGCGCGGGCACCAGCACAAAGTAGCGTTCCATGCGAGTGAGAATGCCAACCTTGGCATCGTAATCTAACGCTTCGGCGCGAGCGCGCACATATGAAACCAGCATAGATCCGGCCGCGGCCAGATACACCAGCAGGCTGGCAAACCAATATTCACTTTGATGGAAGTGATACAGCAACCCCAAAAATGTAATCAACTCTGCGTAGCGGTCGGTGACCGAGTCTACAAAAGCGCCAAATGTAGAGGGCTCGCCGCGCAGGCGCGCCATAGTGCCGTCCAGCGCATCAATGGGCGCCATGACCAAAATAATCAGCCCGCCGGTCAACATATCGCCGCGCGCCAGAAAGACCGCGCCGACAGCGTTCCCTACCAGACCGATCAAGGTCATCGTATTGGGTGTCAGGCCCATCTGATTGAGAAATCTGCCGATGGGGTCAAAAATCCCCTTAAAGAGTTTTCTCATCACATCGGTAAAGGTTTGGGGTATTTCTTGTTTTTCAGCTAGTTGCGTCACGATAGGTTCCTGGTTTCCAGTCATTTTTAGGGATGGTCATTTCGAGCCAGTGGCGAGAAATCCCTGAAATCTGGCACAATTTGTACCAAGCATGAATGCTATCGCAGTGGAGAGGGGCTGTCAAGCCGAGCTATTTCAGATAATCCATCCAACTATCATCTTCGTCAATCAACACATCGCGTTCCTTGCCGCCACCCTGAGACTCGCCCACCACCCCCAGGTCTTCCAATTCGTCAATCAGGCGCGCTGCCCGCGGATAGCCAATGCGCAACTGCCGCTGGAGCATGGAGATGCTGGCGCGTTGCGTTTGTTGTACCAATTTGATGGCTTCTTCGATCAGTCCATCGCGATCCGAGAGTACGGCTTCTGTTTCAAGCATCGCATCCCAGGGCGGCGTATCTTCGGCTTTGATCTGACTGGATTTTTGCCAGAAATCTACTACTTTTTCCAATTCATGGTCGGTGATCCACACACCCTGCACACGAATCGGGCTACCGGCTTCGGGGGGCAAAAAGAGCATGTCGCCGCTGCCCAGCAGATGTTCCGCGCCGGTGGTATCCAGAATTACGCGCGAGTCAATCGAAGATGCCACCGAAAAAGACATGCGTGCCGGGAAATTGGCTTTAATCAATCCGGTGACCACATCGGTGCTGGGGCGTTGTGTGGCTACTACCAAATGGATGCCCGTGGCGCGCGCCATTTGCGCCAGACGTACCAGATTATGTTCGGTTTGTTCGGGGGCCGACATCATCAAATCGGCCAATTCGTCGATCAGCACCACAATGCGCGGCAGCGTTTCGCCATCTTTGCGGCGCGCCATTTTACGATTGAAGGTATCGATATTGCGTGAGCGCGATTCTTCCAGCAATATATAACGCCGATCCATTTCGCTGACCACCCAGCGCAGCACCCCCAAAATCCGTTCCAGGTCGGTTTCCACTTTGCCATACAGATGCGGCAGCCCATTGAAGCGAATCAACTCCACCATTTTGGGATCAATCATCACCAGGCGCAGGTCGCGCGGGGCATTATTCATCACCAGACAGGTTGTAATCGCCGCGATACTCACCGATTTTCCCGAACCGGTCGTCCCAGCGATCAGCAGGTGCGGCATGGTTGATAAATCGGCCACCACAGCCTCACCAGAGACATCGCGCCCCAGTGCAATTGCCAGCGGCGATTTGGTCTTGTGAAAAGCCGCCGACTCCAGAACCGCCCGCAAGCGCACTACGCTCGATTGCGAGTTGGGCACTTCGATACCAATATAGGCTCGCCCTGGCACTGGAGCCTGAATACGCAGCCGCGATGCCGACAACGCCAGCGCCAGATCGCGCGACAGCCCCGAAACCTGCGAAACGCGCACTTTGCGCATATGCGCAATTTCATCGGCGGTTGCGCCCGGTTTTTCAATATAGCCTGGTTCCACGGCAAATTGCGTTACCGTCGGCCCCACCTGAAAGCCGACCACCTTGGCCGGGATGCCAAATTCAGCCAGAGTCTGCTCGATCAAACCGGCGCGTTGGTTGATATGCCGCTCACTGGGGCGGTGCCCTTTTTCGGCAGAGAGCATCTCAAGGTTGGGTAAATCATCCGCACGCGTCAGCGGTTCGGCAGGTAATTCATCTTGGGTTGGCTCAACTTTGAAACTCTTGCGGAATTCGGGCGCGACCCGTTGCGGTTTCTTTTTGGATGACTGTGCCGCGGCTCGGTGTGAATTGCCAAGATCGGCAGGCGCCACGCTGACGGCAGAGGCGCGTGATCCTGCAATTCTCGGAGCGGATTCTGCCGAAAGGGTGCGTTCTAACCACCCCGTCAGCCACCCCACCAGATTCAATCCCGCCGTGACAAAAATCAAGAACGCAATCAGCGTGACCCCCAAAGCCAATAAATAAGGCATAAATGATTTCAGTAACTCCGCTAAACCCCAGCCAACCAACCCGCCATCCAGGCCGAGTTCAGCGCGTTCCAGTGTATTGGATGTGAGATTGTCATCCCGAATTAGTGTCAGCAGCGCCATAAATGAGAAAGCCGCCCCCTCCAGCGCAAAGATGCGCCCCCAACGGATTGCGGGCATGTCCTCCGCGCGGCGGCGTAGTAAAAACAAGCCTAAAGCGCCCGTAGAAAGCACTACAAAAATGCTGCCCCAACCCAGCCAGCGTTTGATAAAACTAATCCACGCGGTAAGCAATTTCCCGCTGGCTAATTCAGGAGTGAGAATGCCCAATAATGTCATCAGGGCTATGGCGATGACCAGCACACCGACAATATCCCCGACGAAGCGTTCGAAACGCAGCCAGAGACTCAGAACCCGGTTTGAGAATTGAGATTGCGGGGATGGGGGTGTTTTTTTATTCGCGGATGATGAAGATGAGCGTGCCATATAAAATAAAGACCCTACGGGTTTTTAATTAGCGACTACCAGCAACCCAGATGCCAGCCAGAATAAGTATAGCACCAAAACCCATCAGCAAGGATGGCGTCTCCCCCAGGAGAAAATAAGCCAATATCGCCGATCCGATGGGTTCGCCCAATAAAGTAATCGAGACAAAAGCCGCCGAAAGATAACGCAAAGCCCAGTTAAAGGTTGAATGACCCAGAAGTTGCGGCACCAGCGCCAGTAGCAGCAACCACAAATAAGCCCGCGGTGGATGCCCGGCTAATGTTTCACCGGCGATAAACATATACCCTAACAGAAAGATCGCCGCTACTCCGTAGACCAGAAAAATGTACGGGATGAGCGAGATTTTCTCACGCAATCTGCGCCCGATGAGCAAATATCCGGCTCCGGCCAAAGCGCCTGCCAGGGCGAGTAAATCCCCCGTGAAGGCCTCACCAGCTACAAAATCCGAGAACGGCGGGCATTGTAGGCTGCTTTTCGCCAGAGTACAGGAGTCGCTCAATCCAACGATAGTTCCGCCGAACAGCGCCAATCCCATGCCCAATAAGACAACCCGTCTGATCGGCTCTTTGATCGTCAGCGGGGCCAGCAGGGCTACCCACAGCGGCGCGGTACTCACCAGCACCACCGAACTGGCAACACTGGTGTATTCGAGGGATGTAATCCAGGTGGCGAAGTGCAGCGACAAGAAAAAGCCCGAAAGCAACGCCAGCAGTAATTCGCGCAGCGTGAGAGCGCGGATTTCGGCGCGATGGCGCCATGCAACGAGAACAGCCAAAATAGCCCCGGCAATGCTCAAGCGCCCGGCCGCGATGACGATCGATGCCATGTTGGCCTGCGCGTAACGAATGAATATGGACGATGTTGAAACGGCTAGAATTCCAAAGGGGATGGCGAGTTTGGGGGAGATGGGCGCGCGCGATTCCATAGCGCCGATTATAAACGATCAGCGTGGCTTGCGGATATGCCAGATCACTTTGCCAATTAGATTTGTTGGGGAAATGGGACCGAAAGTGGCGCTGTCGATACTGTGAGGGTGTGTACCGGTGACGAAGATTTGCGCGCTGTCGGGCGAGATGCGTTCCACGCGTTTGATCATCTGCCCGTAGATTTCATACTGGAAGACGATTACATCACCAGAACGCAAACGCCGCGGGCGGATGTTGGTTGCCAGCAGCACATAATCCCCTGTTTGATATTTGGGCGATAAACTTTCGCCAGTGATTTTGATGATTTTAAGCATAAAGGCGAAAACCCGTTGAGCCTGGTTGACTGACAAATCTTAACGGAGCCACTGAGCACACAGAGAATACAGCATTTTTATTCTGCGTTCCCTGTGGCAGAAAAACAAAAATGTCTGAGCGGAAAATCACTCAGACACTTTTGTTTGCAGCGTACAAATTCTAGAGATCGGGGTAAACCGTTTCCAACGCCGGGGCGTAAGGAGCTTTGGCTTTCTTGGTCTTTACGTTTTTTGTCGCCCAGAAAATCTCGGCAAATTGGTTGACGGCTTCAACAAAAGCCACGCCTGCCTCGCGGTCGGCAGTCTGACGCACTTTGGAACCAAGTTGCATAACTTTGTGAACCACGCCGGTCAGTTCGGGATGCGCTTCAACGTGTTGATCTTTGATGTAATCACCCCAGATGATGCGGACTTCATGCTTGGCTTTCTCGGCGTGTTCTTCTTTCACAGCAATATAGCGAGACATGCTGTTATCGCGGGCAACGCCTTCGCTTTCCAGCCCGGCCATCAAGTCCATCATGCGCACAACGGTCAGGGCGCTGATTTGGGCAACAATCGGGTCATAAATGCCACAGGGAACGTCGCAATGTGCTTTGGCTTCTTCAAAGCCGAGTTTCGTATCCAGGGTTTGGAATATTTTGTGGAACATAGTAGCCTCCTGAGGGGTGGATAGGGTAGAGAGTTATTTTGCAACTCGATAATTTTAATTATATATATCATAAATAATAAGACTATTTCTGTCAAGAATAGATGTGATTTTGCAGTGGAATCATACAGAACTCATATATAGGACTACGCAAAACGATGCGAAATATACCAAAAATAGGGGGGTGTGGAGTGCTTTGCACCCCCACCCCCTATTTTTGGATTTTCTTTTGCGAAAGTCCTGATATATAATTTCACCAATGACTTGGATCTACCTCTCCCCACATCTCGATGATATTGCCCTCTCACTCGGTGGGCTGCTGTGGCAGCAGAGCCAGGCTGGTGAACGCGTCAGCGTGTGGACAATTTGCGCAGGCAATGCTCCCGCTGGCCCGCTATCATCCTTTGCCCAGAGCCTGCACGTGCGCTGGGGCGTGGGGCGCGAAGCTACCGCCACACGCCGCGAAGAAGATATTGAATCGTGCCGCATTCTGGAAGCCGCGTATCAGCATTTTTCGCTGCCCGATTGCATTTATCGTCGCTCGCCGCGCACCGGCGAGCCGCTCTATGCCTCCGAAGAAGCCATTTTTGGCGAAGTTCACCCCGATGAAGTTACGCTTGTCGAGCAACTCACGCAGATGATGAAAACAGCCTTGCCCGCCGATGCCAGCGTAATCGTTCCCTGGGGATTGGGCGGGCACGTCGATCACCGCCTGACGCAGGCCGCGGCCCAAAGGCTGAATCTCCCCCTGAGGTATTACGCCGACTACCCCTACGTGCTGGACATCCCTGCCTGGGACGTGGGTGATCTGACTCCCCGACAATATCCTGTCTCGAAGGCGGCACTGGCGAAATGGCAATCTGCAGTGGCGGCACATCAATCTCAAATTAGCACTTTTTGGGCTAGTCGTGATGAAATGTACGCCGCGATCCAGTTTTACGCGGAAAAGCGCGCGGGCGTGACCCTTTGGGTATAGAATAAGTGTTCTGTTTTTGCCCTTGTCATGCATAAAAACTTGTGCTAGAATTCTGCCCGCGGCGCAGAAAGTGATGCGTCATTTTTTATTCATGTCGCTTCTTGCTGATGATAATCTTCATTACACCCGAACGATTACCCTCAGTAGGAGGTTTTTTGTTACAGGATAAGGCGCCGACCATTATAGTTGTGTAAGCCCTAAGAATTTTTGCAACAACCAGAAGTTGTAACTACTCAAGTGACTCTTTTTGGGATTGACCCTGGATTGAGCAGTTACATGAGCATAAAGGTGCAAGGACGAATGATGCCACCAACCTATTTGACCCAAGAAGGTTACAAAAAACTGCAAGAAGAGCTTGAATACTTGCGCACAACCCGGCGAAAAGAAGTTGCTGATCGTTTGCGCGAGGCGCTTGAAGATGGCGATGCAGGTGTTGATGCGGATGCTGAATGCGATGCCGCACGCAATGAGCAATCCTTTGTTGAAGGACGCATTCGCGAGCTTGAGCTAATTCTGGCAAATGCCAAGCTAATCTCTGAGGATGATAAGAATGGATTGGTGCAAATTGGCACTACGGTGACCATTCAGGAAGACGGTATGGAGCCTGAAGCTTATACTATTGTTGGCGCCGTTGAAGCTGATCCGCGCAATGGATTGATTTCGAATGAATCTCCCCTGGGGAAAGCATTGCTAACACATAAAAAGGGCGATCTGGTAACTGTAAATGCGCCTAATGGCTCGTTTACGGTATCGGTATTGAAGGTCGAATAAAAGTTAAGGCGTGATAAAATGTGCCCCGCGCCAATTTGTTGGTGCGGGGTTTTTTATAGTATTTTGATTATACAAATGACTCTACTGAAAAAAGCCGATGACGGAGATGTCCGCCGGAATATATGGGGGTGGTGGCGAAGCCACCACCCCCATATATTCCGGCGGGAACCCCTGCGCGGTAGTTTTTGCAGTAAAGTCATAAAAATCAAAAATAGTTTTTTTAATCCGCGTAAATCAGCCAAATCTGTGAGAATCCGCGTTCTATTAACTCAAAGCTGAGTAGTTACGATTAACGGTACAATAACAGCATATCCGATAATCACCTTCCATACCTATGCATCCACATCCAATTCAGAAAAAGAATATCATCCTGGGCGTCACCGGTAGCATCGCAGCCTATAAAGCCGCCGATCTCGCCAGCAAACTCGCTCAAAGCGGCGCGATTGTCAACGTGGTACTCACCGAGGCCGCTGCAAAATTCATTGCCCCGCTGACCTTTCAATCCGTCACCGGAGAACCCGCTTATTCCGATGCGGATCTATGGGGTGCGGATGCGCATGTGCTGCACATCGGGTTGGCGCGCAAGGCCGATGCGCTGCTCATCGCCCCGGCAACGGCTAACACCCTGGCAAAACTGGCCCACGGCGGGGCAGATGATTTGCTCAGCCTGACTGCGCTTGCATTAGGTACAGGAGCGGATACGCCGCTCTTGATGATTGCCCCGGCGATGGACGCGGGGATGTATACCCATGCCGCCACACAGGAAAACGTGGAGATACTGAAGCGGCGCGGGGTTGTTTTTGTCGGTCCCGAAGCAGGGCACCTGGCATCCGGGCTTGTTGCCAAAGGGCGCATGAGCGAGCCTGCCGATATTCTTGGGCAGCTTCGTTATCAATTCTCACGCCGCGGGCCGCTGCTAGGTAAACACATTGTCGTTACCGCCGGGCCAACGCAAGAAATCATTGATCCGGTGCGCTATCTCAGCAACCGCTCGACCGGCAAGCAGGGCTACGCCCTGGCGCAGGCCGCGCTGGATGCGGGCGCCGACGTGACACTCATTAGCGGCCCGGTGCATTTATCTCCCCCGGGCGGGGCAACATGCGTCCATGTGCGCACCGCCCTCGAGATGGAAAAAGCCATTCTCTCGGCATGTCAAACCGCCGATGCGCTCATCATGGCCGCCGCCGTCGCCGACTTCCGCCCGGCGCAGGCCGCCGATCAAAAAATCAAAAAGCTGGGCGGCGCGCCCGCGCTGCCGCTCTCAGCCAATCCCGATATTCTCGCCGCGGTCAACCAACAGCGCGCCACCACACAAAAACCCAACGTAGTGGTCGGCTTTGCCGCTGAAACCCAATCCATCATCGCCAACGCCGAAGACAAAATGCGCCGCAAAGGTATGAATTTCATTGTCGCCAACGATGTTAGCGCCCACGATGCCGGTTTTGCCGTTGAGACCAACCGCGTCACCCTGCTGCACACGGCTGGCCGCAAAGAAGAACTCCCCCTGATGAGCAAAGCCGAAATTGCCGCCGAAGTCATCGAGCGCGTCATAACTCTGCTCAACCCGCAGGAGAACGCATGAAACTTCACAACACCATCACCGATATTCCCGGCATTCAGGTTGGGCACGCACAAGATATGGAAGCGATCACTGGCTGCACGGTGATTTTATGCCCCGAGGGCGCGGTCGGGGGTGTGGATCAACGCGGGGGCGCGCCGGGCACGCGCGAGGTCGACGCGTTGCATCCCTTGCATTTGGTGAAGGAAGTGCATGCGATCGTGCTCTCAGGTGGTTCTGCTTTCGGGCTGGATTCTGCCTCAGGGGTAGTGCGCTATCTCGAAGAGCAGGGCGTCGGCTTCAACGTCCAGGTTGCGCGCGTCCCAATTGTTCCCGCGGCAATCCTGTTCGATCTTGGCATTGGCCGCGCCGACATCCGTCCCGATGCCGAAATGGGGTATCAGGCCTGTTTGAATGCCAGCAGCCAACCCCCGGCACAGGGTAATTTTGGGGCAGGCGCAGGTGCAACGGTGGGCAAAATTTTGGGCATGGGGCAGGCGATGAAGGCCGGTATCGGCACAGCCAGTATGGAAATTGGCGGTGGGGTGTTGGTGGGCGCCCTTGTGGCCGTGAACGCTTTTGGCGATGTGATCAGCCCAAAAACCAACGAAATTATCGCCGGTGCGCGCAGTGCGGCGCTTGGCCCGATGCATATCGGCGCGCCGGGTTATTTTGCCAATACGCTGGATATAATGCAATCACTGATTGGGCGCACCGCGCTGGGATTTAGCAGCCGCGGCAACACAGTCATAGGCGTGGTTGCCACAAATGCCAAATTGAATAAGGAAGAAATCAATAAAGTGGCGCAAATGGCCCACGACGGATTAGCGCGCACGATTCGCCCGGCACACACGATGGTTGATGGCGATACCATCTTCGGCCTGGCAACCGGCAAGCGCAAAGCCGATGTAAATATCGTGGGAGCCTTTGCCGCCGAAGTTTTCGCCCAGGCCGTGCTGAATGCTGTTTACGCCGCCAAGCCAGTTGCCGGCATTCCGGCTGCGGCAGAAATTGTTGACAAAACAGAGCGTGCATAGTAATATTTCCCCCGCTCAGGCGAGGTAGCTCAGTGGAAGAGCAGGGGACTCATAAGCCCTTGGTCGTGGGTTCAAATCCCACTCTCGCCACAGAATCAAAAAAACACGCTCTAAAGAGCGTGTTTTTTTGATAACAATAATAGCGGTAAACACCGGTTGATATGCTAGACTGGATTGGCAAAAAACAGGCTTCTTGTGATGGTTAAAACCATCCAAGAAGCCTGTTTCATTTCAATACTGTTGGATTATCTTTGATTAGGGCTGACGAACATCATGTCCATTCTGCACTTTCTGCACCAACGGTTCCGTTGGTTGGCAAGCGGCATCGTCGGGGTTTCTGTCGCAAAAAGTCTTTTCGGGGTCAACCAGTCCCTCAACAAACTTGCCCTGGAGAGCTATCCAACCGTTGGCGGGAATATCCGCACACACTTTCTTCACTCCGTTTTCGGTCCGGTATTCGGTTGCCAGGTCAACCCATTTTTGATCTGCGGGATGCCAGAAACGAATCACCGTATTTACCCAACCGTTAGGAAGGTCGAAACATTGCTCCGTGCTGCCCCCAGAACCATATCCGGTGTACCAGCGAGTTTCGGCACTCCCTTCACCCGCCGGAGGGGCTGGAACATCGGCCAGGGCGCTGGTTACGCCCAATAAAACAATCAAAACAACAACCACGGTACTTCCAACTAACTTATTCATCTTCATTGGTGGTGCCTCCTTGTGCCCACAACTTTGGATGTGCCAATCTATTATAGCGAATGCTAAAATGAACTTATACATTACTGTAGCACTATTCCGAAAACTCGTAAAACCTTTTGCAGGCCATCTGCATCCAATGGGCATGTAGAAATATTCGTGCTGAAATATGCTAAAATTGCGCCAGTTATGCCGCTGGCTTTTATTGAAATTCATCACTATCGGTATTGAAAGTTGAGTCAACTATTCCTATGGCGAAAGCAAAAATTGATGCGGGTATTTGCGGTGAAACTGCGGTCGTTGAGGCAACACTAATTGAAGATTATCGGGTTGCTCTGAAAATTGAAAGTACCTGTCCCCATATTCTCAAGATTGGCGACGAGCTCAAAGAGGTAGACGCGCTAAACGAAATTTCTTCGCGGCGCGGCAAAAATGTGCCCGCGGCTATCGAAGCCGGCCTGCGGCTGTGCGCGCACACCGCCTGCCCGGTTCCATCCGGAATTATCAAGGCCGTTGAAGTCGCCGCCGGGTTGGCGCTACCCAAAAATGTCACTATAGAAGTTGAAGGTTAGCAGCCAGGCAACACAATCACTAATCTTCAAAAGGGGCAGGATACCAAAATGGGCCTTTGCGAATCCCCACACCCAAGACGTTTCCCCGTTCCCACAAATCACGTTCGGCCAGAGCCTGTTCAGCCCGGCCGCTTTTATCTTTTTTCCAGGTTTTGCGCAGATAAGCATAATCGTAGATGATCGCGCGCAACTGACGCTGATCTAAACTATACCCCGGGCGCTGACTCCAATAACATTGCAGTGGGCCATTCACCAACAAGGGCGGTAATTGCAGTGAGGACATTAGCGGTTTCCCTGTACTCAGATATAACGATGCTGGTGGAATGTTGTCGCCATACAAGGCATTTTTTGCATCGGCCAGGGTTTTCGCTTGCGCGGTCTGGGCTGCCTCAAGCATCCATCGCCAGGGGGTTTCGTAGGCAGGAATCGCGTAACACCACAGGGTATGCGACGCGTCGTTTGGGGTTTGTTCAATCAGGCGTCGACCGGCCTGTTTCAGTTCTGAGATATATTCACTGCCCGCAATGCGCACGCGCCAACCAGCCCGTTGATATTTCGCAATTGCATCAGTACCTGTTAATCCCTCTTCAAACCAACGCCACAAGTGTTTCTGATATTCTGGAGTAGCTTCGTTAAACTGGCTTGGCCCCAACATTGGCATAAAGAGATGGCAGATACCATGTAAAAAGAGCAATTCGATGGTACGAAACAGCTCGCCTTGTGTCCATACAGCAAATTCGTCTCCGCTCGTTGAAATTCCATTGAGCGCAGCAGCCCTGCGCGTGCCCGATGCTGCGTAAATCATCGTTCTGGGAGATAGTAGCGCGACATCATCCAAGGACAATTCGCAAAATCTTACAAAATCTGGCGTTGTATCTCCAGTATCCGTTCGTGAGTGAATAGGGGTCATGATATGACTTCCACCGGTAAGCGAACTATAAATTTAGTACCAGATTCAACTTTGCTAGTCACTTGAATATTCCCATTATGTCTTTCGACAATTTCTTTTGTAATCGCCAATCCCAAACCGGTGCCAGGAATTGCTGACTGGCCCGCTCGTTTACCACGATAGAAACGATCAAAGATATGTTTGATGTCATCTTCGGCAATGCCCATTCCAGTATCGGAGATTTCAACAACCACATGAGCGGTACTTACGTCATGGAAAGTACGGACAAACACATGTCCTTTTTCCGTATAATTAACGGAATTGCCAACCAGATTATTCAAAGCTTGAATCATTTGATCACCATCCATGTAAATTCTAGGGAGATCGTCTGCCGAGGTAAATTCCATTCGCAAGCCTTTAACATCCGCTCGAAGCTGGTTGGCAATAAAAACTTGCTCAGCAATATCATTAATACAGCGCCACTCGAATGGAGGTTCTACAGTACCCATTTCCATCCGTGATAAATCCAAAACATCATCAACCAGTTTCTTTAAGCGGCTTGCTTCTTCACGCAAAATCGCCAGATAGCGAGTTGTGTTTCTTGCATTACCATCTTCAAGCATTTCCAGGTATATCGATAGGTTGCTGATCGGCGTGCGCAATTCGTGGGACACATCCGAAACAAATTTTGACTTAAGCCCATCAAGTTCTTGCAAAC
>JACKQG010005964.1_pt1 | contig 13142 bp, 12 predicted proteins | sample 8237621 | NCBI WGS metagenome assembly JACKQG01 (sample SAMN15677084, study PRJNA649215) | marine metagenome | biome: marine; feature: Black Sea; material: saline water; isolation source: suspended particulate matter (SPM) from the Black Sea western gyre | collected 2013-06-09/2013-06-10 | depth...
GAAGACGATAGCAAAAAGAGGAACATGCGGGGAGGTTATTTTTTGCGAGTTGCCTTACATGGAAACTGCTTGGCGGTATCCTTTGCGGGTACTTCTACGGGATGCTCGCCGAGCAAGTCGAACGCGAATTAGGCGTCGGTGACGGAGAACTGCGGTCGATTTCACTGCTCTATGAAATCTGCGACACCCTGCTGAATTTGACCCTGTTGGTCGTTGTAAACATCTGCATCCTACTGCTGAACGTTGTCCCACTGCTGGGTGGCGTCCTGGCGTTGGTGTGTAGCGGGTACTTTACTTGGTACATTCTCGGCCTGGATTACCTAAGCTTCCCCCTTGCATTACGAGGCGTTCGGCGCGGCCCCCAGTTCGCATTTGGCCATCGGCATCGCATGCACTCCATTGGGTTGGGTGCCGTGGTGTTTGGGCTCGAGTTTATCCCAATCATCGGAGCGGTATTGCTTACCACCGCGGCCGTGGGGTCAGTACTACTTCATCGACGAATCCTGTTGACGCCAACGAAGTCACCTGCGCCGTGACCCACCCCTCGGGTCGGGCAGAGTTCCCGATGGCGCTGGATTCCGTTAGGAAGAACTTTTTCTTTGCCTTACGCGACCAACTAGGATGGGAGGAGCGGCGCGTTCCTTGTGATGTCTCTGTTTGCGGGAGAAAACGAAATGCTACGAACGACTCGAATCCAGGTAGCAGCAGTGGCTGCGATCGTGTTGGCAGCAGGGACCGCAGCGGCCCAGCCGGCAGTTGTCAGGTCCCCTCAAGGTGCAGGAGGAGCCCAGCCTCTGGTTGTCAGGTCCGGCGGACAGGGCGTTGCCGGACAGGGCTACTCCGGGTATGTCAGCCCGTGGAGCGGCTCGATCCGTTACCTGTACATGCAGTCCGTGAAGGACGATTTGGAATTGGTTGAAGAACAAGTCCAGAAGATCAATCAAATTCGGACGGACTTGCAGAAAGAAACCAGCGAAATGTACAAGAACATGCGCGACCTTTCGCGCGAGGAACGGATGGAGAAGTATCGCAAGTTGAACGAGGAGTTGGCCGAGAAGATCGAGAAGCAGATTAAAGAGGTCCTGCTGCGCGAGCAGATGGAACGATTGAACCAAATCAGCCTGCAAATGCGTTTGCGAAGCTACTACAGCCTGGGGCAAGCTTTGAGCGGCGATGATCTGGTCGAATCGCTCGACATCAGCGAAAGGCAGAAGAGAGAGTTGCGTGAAGTCCAGCAGGAAGTCCAGACAGAAATGCGGGAGAAGATCAACGAGTTTTACGCCAAGATCCGCGAAGAGGCTCAGGAGAAGATCCTGAAGGTGCTCAGCCAAAAACAGCGGGACAAGCTGGAAAAACTGAAGGGCGAGAAGTTCGAGTATCAGTACCAGCAGCCGAAGAAGTAGGGGCACGCGAACGCAGAAGCTGTCCCTAAGATCCTGTTTGCATCCATTCCGCCGACTCGACGTGGCACTACCGCCTGCTCGACCTCCCGGTGGCCGAGGATAGTTGCTACAATCGCTGCCTTTGCCTACTCCCCGCAAGGCAGCGATGCTCGATGATCCTGCTCTCGGTCAAGGACCTCCGCAAGAGCTTCGGCCCCGATCCGGTCTTGGACCGGGTCTGCTTTGACGTGCGCGCTGGGGAACGGGTCGCTTTGGTCGGGCCCAACGGGACGGGAAAGACCACGCTGCTCCGGGCACTGGCCTCGCCGGAAGAAGCCGATGGCGGCACAGTCCAATTGAATGCCCGAGCGCGCGTCGGCATGCTCCAGCAGCAGGCAGAGTTCGCCCTTGGGCGTACCGTCTGGGAAGAAGCGCTCGAGGCGCTGGGCGATCTGATCGCCTTGGCGGATGAAGCGGAGCGCGTGGCCAAAGCGTTAAGCAATGCGACGGACGAAGCGGAACGTTCTCGACTTGGCAAGCGTTTCGACCATCTTCAACACTTGCTGCACCTTCGCGACGGCTACAACCTGGATCACAGGGTCGAATGCATTCTCACCGGACTGGGATTCGAACCGGCGGCCTTCACTCAACCAGTAGTGCAACTCAGCGGCGGACAGCAGAGCCGGCTTCTACTGGCCAAGCTACTCCTCCAGCAACCCGATCTGCTGTTGCTGGACGAACCATCCAACCATCTGGACATCGAGGCCACGGAATGGCTCGAGGACTACTTGATCAGCGCCGGGCAAGCCTTGATCGTAGTCAGCCACGACCGCTACTTTTTGGACAAAGTGACCGAACGCACGCTGGAACTACTCCGCGGCACGGTCGAGTCCTACGCGGGTAACTACTCGGCCTACCAGCGCCAAAAGGCAGAGCGATTGGAGGTCGAGCGGCGGACCTACGAGAAGCAACAGGGTGAAATCGCCAAGATGGAGGACTTCATCCGCCGGCATCGCTACGGACAGAAGCACGCTCAAGCCGAGGATCGCCGTAAGAAGCTCGAGCGGATCGAGCGCGTTGATTCGCCGCGTGAAATCACCGTACCGCCAATGGGCTTTCCCAAGGCATCGCGGGCCGGAGACATCGTGTTACGAATCGAAGGGCTGTCGAAGTCGTTCGCGGAACCGCTGTTTCAAGATGTGACCTTTGACGTCTTGCGAGGTGAAAGATGGGGCATCTTGGGCCCAAACGGCTCTGGGAAGACCACACTGGTCCGATGCCTCCTCGGCCAATGCGAGCCGGACGAAGGTCGAGTCGTTGCGGGCGCGGAGGTCAAGGTTGGCTACTTCGACCAGTTGTTGAATTGCCTGGACGACGATGAAGAAGTGGTCGATGCAATTCGCCCCGAACACAAAGAATTCTTCGAACAGCAGCGACGTGACTTACTAGCCCGTTTTGGTCTAACGGATGACATGGTCTTCCAGAAGGTCCGCAGCCTGAGCGGTGGCGAGCGGAACCGCGCGGCGTTGGCCATGCTGTCTGCATCGGACGCAAACTTCCTGATATTGGACGAGCCAACCAATCACTTGGATTTGTGGGCGCGCGAGTCGCTGGAGCGATCGCTCAAAGCCTTCGACGGCACCCTGCTATTCGTCAGCCACGATCGGTATTTTCTGAACCGTGTCGCCGATCATCTATTGGTAATCGGGCCGGATCGTTGTCACGTGATCGAAGGCAATTACGAGACGTATCTGTATTTGGAAAAACAGCGACGGGCTGCAGACGACGAAACGCCGCCGCAGCCTCACGAGTCGACGTCGTCATCGACTCAGAAGAGGCGGCCGCAGAGCGACAGAACGCGGGCCCGCCGCAAACGCAGATTCCCGTATCGCAAGGTAAAAGACATCGAGGCAGAAATCGCAGAACGCGAAACGCAAATCGACGAGCTACACATCGCGTTGGCCAGTCCGGAAGTGGCACGCGACGGCCAACGAGTCAAACAGGCAACGGCAGAATTGTCGCAACATCAACAGGCAATTAAGACCCTGTACGAACACTGGGAGGAGGCGACGGAGTTGAACGGCTAGCCAAACTGTTCGCCTCGGTACACGGCCAACAACGCTTGCAGCTTTCGCTGCGTTCGGTGTTTGCGGTAACGCACTTGTTCGGACGTCAGATCCAGGGCCGCCGCCGTTTCGGCTTCAGAGCATCCTTCGATCGTCCGCATTTCAAGTACACGGTAGTTGGTTTCGGATACTTGCTGCCGCAACTCGTCCATCGCCGTTCTCACCATCGTGGCCTCCCATTGCCGCTCCATGGCAGCCGCCGGGTCTGGTTCGTCACTGGTCGGCTCGTCGCCTTTCTCGATGCAGGCATCCAAGTTCTGGCTCGGTCGCCGGACGTTGCGGCGAATCACGTCGGTTGTCTTGCTGCGGACCACGGCGTACAGCCACGCTCGCAGTCCCGGCCGATCGCGAGGATGTTCGAAATCCGTCAATCTCAACGCGACCGCACTCCACACTTCCTGGACGCAGTCGTCCACGTCGGCGCCGCGCGCCCCGCGGACGATGACAAAGCGTCGGATCACGTCGCTGTAGACACGATAGAACTCCTGCCACGCTTGCGACAGCAACGTGTCAGGCGCACGCCGCTGGAGCATGGCCTGCAGGTACGCTTGGGTCTGCTCCAGCAAGCTGATATTGGTGGCTCTGGGGTCAAAGCCGCGCGACCCTTGATCTTCCAACTCCGGCGTGTTTTCGGCGGCCAAGTGACGTTCTCCGAGAATAGGGAAGCCCGATCAATTCCCTGTCGAACCCAAAGCCGGAGGAGGCTACTGAAATGCTAGCGACAACGGACGTGGGGCACGTTTCCAACGTGGCGAATTTCGCCGGATTCACTTATCTGGTTTGTCCAGCACGTCCATTTTGGCACGTTGGAAACGTGCCCCACGACTAATTCAGCAGCCTCCGGAGGCGATGGCGGGCAGGGGACGTAGATGGTCCACACGTGACGCCCGCCATCGCCTTCGGCTTCGGGTGAAACGAAGATTCAATGTCGGACTTCGACGCACCGTTGTCAACCAGCATACTGCGGCCGACCTCCCTTTGAGCCGCTGCCTGGCTATGCTCGCGACGCCCACGCGTTATACTCGCCCCAGTTGTCTCGCGAATCACAAACGGCCATCTCATGAGAAATCCTCGGTTTCGGCGGAATAATCCACGACCGCCGACGTAGTATCTCTGCCGCGACACGAGAGTGGTGAATCGAAGTGAGTTCTTTGACAGGCCAGGGGTCGGACGATACAAACACGCCGTCCGAAGACGAAGCGATCGTTGTCCAACTGCAAGAGTTGGGCAGCAGCGGGTTCGCTCTGGCCGTCCAGCTTCTTCGGAACCGCGAGGACGCTGCCGACGCGGTGCAGGATTCGCTTCACGCCGCTCTGAGTAAACGCCGGATGTTCGATCACCGGCGAGGCGAGTTGCGAGGATGGTTTTTGAAGATCGTGCGAAACCGCTGTTTGGACTTGCTGCGCAAACGAACGCGGCATCAGAGCCAACCCGTTCAGTGGTCGGAACTAGCCGCATCGAGCGTGCAGCAGCCAGACGCGGCGGCGGAGAAGCAGGAAATGGTCGAGTTACTGCGCCAGGAACTGATGGCACTGCCGCAAGACCAGCGCGAGATCATCCTGTTGCGAGATTACCACGATCTCACCTACGCGCAGGTCGCCGAAGTGCTTTCGATCCCGGTGGGAACGGTTATGTCCCGTCTCCATCGGGCTCGCAGCGAACTTCGGCGACGGATGCAGGAGTATCGGTGACGCGTCATGTTGGATTGCCAGCAAATCGACGAGATGCTGTCCGGTTATCTGGATAGCGAACTGACGCAAGCGGATCGACAGCGCGTCGAGTTGCACTTGGACTCCTGCTCCAAGTGCCGAGATGTCTACGACGAACTGGCCGGTCTTCGACAGGCCGTAGGCAAAATGTCGTTTGGCGAGATATCACGAGAAGAGTGGAGCAAGATCATGAATGACTTACCGGTTCGAACCAGTCGAGGAGCCGGCTGGTTGATGTACGTGGCGGGGTTTCTTATCGTGTGCGGGTACGGATTGTACGAGTTCCTGGCCGACGACACCGTTGGGGCATTGATCAAGACCGGTATCGCCGCTTTGGTGATTGGTACATTGTTGTTGTTCATTTCGGTGCTGCGCGAACGATTGCTTGCCCGAAAGACCGACAAATATAAGGACGTACAAATATGAAGCGAATGATCGTCGTCACCAGTCCCGATATTGCGGGAAAAAAAGTCGTACGCACGCTGGGTTTGGTCCGCGGCAATACCATCCGCGCCAGGCACGTCGGGAAGGACATCCTCGCGGCTTTTCGCAACTTGGTGGGAGGCGAGATCCACGAGTACGGCAAGCTGCTGGCCGAGGCCCGCGAACAGGCGTTGGATCGCATGGTCGACGAGGCCGAGCAGTTGGGTGCCAACGCCATCATCAGCGTCCGTTTCGCGACCTCCGTTGTCATGGGCGGCGCCGCCGAAATGCTGGCATACGGAACAGCCGTGGTGGTGGAAGATCCATAGCCGACGCTCGTTCAACCCGCAGCCGGAGGCGCAGGTGGGCGACGGCGTAACCGTTTCGATCGGCTGCGGGACAAACGACTTGGCTACGGACGCACGACGACGAAGGTGAGCACCTGCGCCTGTTCAGCGCAGCAACGAAAGCCCCTGCGCAAGCGATTGCCGCCCGTAAGACCTTTCGCGAATTGCCTAATCCGAACGGCGGGCTTCCGAAAACCGTTCGCTCTCCCGGACGTGCTGCAAATCAGTAAGAGATTTGCCGGTTGTTGCCGATGATTCGATTGAAACGATCCTTCGGCAAAAGACGATCCCCACCCCGCACGGCCCACCGAACACCCCCCGCTTATGATCCGGCGAGTCTCCCCGCAACAAGCAACTCGATTGCTTTGGCAGATTGTGCGGTTTCGCGCAACAGCGCCCCTTCTACTTTGCTCTGCACTACTCGTCGGAAACGCGTTAGGGGAACCATTGGTCCCGCTGCCACCGGTGGCCGACGCTCCTCCGTCATCCTCCACCTATCAGCTTCCGCCTTTTGAACCGACAGCCGGCGGTGTGTATGTACCGAATGAACAGGGCCCATGGGAAGAATTGGACCAGCCCCCGCGGAGCCTTCAATGGATGCCTGACGGCCTGATCTATCGCTCGTACATGGCGGGAGTGAAAGAACCTCGCTTTGCCAGCGTCTGGTCCTCGGAGAAGGACGCAGGATCGGTTTGGGACGTCGCATTAGGTGGCAGGTTAGGCCTTCTGCGATATGGAACCACCGACATTGCCCGCCCCGAAGGCTGGCAAGTGGACATCGAAGGTGGTGTGTTCGCAAGACTGGACCCGAACGCCCTTAGTACGCCGCTGGTTGCAGCCGACTTTCGCATGGGATTGCCGTTTACATGCGCTCGGGGCCCATGGCATTTCAAATTGGCCTACTACCACATCAGTTCCCATTTGGGAGACGAGTTCTTGTTGCAGAACCCAGGCTTCCCCAGGATCAACTATGTTCGCGACGGGGTCGCGTTGGGAGCCGGTTGCTACTGGACCGATGCATTGAGGGTCTACGGCGAAGTGGGTTATGCGGTCGGCGCAGGCGGCGGTGCAGAACCCATGGAGTTTCAATTCGGGGCCGATTTCAGTCCACCACACACGACCATTTGGGGATCGCCATTTGCCGCAGTGAACACCCACTTGCGTCAGGAAGTCGACTTTGGCGGCAACTTCGTGGCACAGTTGGGCTGGCAGTGGCGAAACGGTGGCAGCGGGCGAGCGTCTCGTCTGGGCCTTCAGTATTACAACGGAAAGAACGAACAATACGAGTTCTTCGACGACTTCGAAAGAAAACTGGGCCTTGGCCTCTGGGTGGATTACTAATCGGCGTGTCAACACTTCAACGTGCTGCACCGCAGTAATCCCGTCTCATGCGAGCTGACATCGCCTGCAATTCCTGATGCGTGAAGGCTTGGCGACGGTTCCGAGCGAGCATCGCCGGCGCTGTGTGCGGGTGCCCCCGGATTCAGTCAGATTCGGCTCCAACCCCATCTTCAGGTTCCATGCCTGGGACAGCCATTTGACAGCCCTTTTCCGGGAAGTGAGAATGGAGGAAGCCGCAAACGAGCAAATATCTCACGTCGGCCTTAGGCCGATCTAACCACAATTGTTGCGGCCAGACCGTCGAATCAAGAACCGTGGTCCGTACACGAATAGCATAATGTGATGACGGGCGTTTGCGTGTCATCCCAACGCAACGGGTCCCATGGGTACCGGGCAGCCGCCCGCATCCATGACGTTTCTGGAGGCACGGGGCGATGACGACGGTGTTCTTTTTCTGCGCGGTTGCGGGTGGCACGATCCTCGTGTGCCAATTCGGCATGACGCTGCTGGGGCTGGGAGGCCACGATCACGGCGACATGGACCTTGCACATGACGGCGCGGACGGAGCCGTCGATGACACCGCAGCGGACGACGGCCACGACTCGGAAGACGCCCACGACGACGACCAAAGCCACACACACCGTTCCACGTGGCTATTTGGCGTAATCAGCTTTCGCACAATGGTAGCTGCGATCGCCTTCTTCGGGATCGCCGGCATGGCGGCCAACGCGGCCGAACTGTCTCTGCCGCAGCAAATGGTGATCGCAGTGGTGTCCGGCATCGGCGCGATGTACCTGGTGTATTGGCTCATGTCGCTGCTGTACGGGCTGGGCGAAGACAATACGGTTCGTATCGATTGTGCCGTTGGCTGCGAGGGCAAAATCTACGTTGCCATCCCAGCCTGCGAATCAGGGAGAGGGAAAATCCAACTGGACCTGCAGGGCCGCCTCATGGAATATGAAGCCGTGACTGCGGTCCCGACCGGTCTCCCCACGGGTTCTCGAGTTGTAGTGGTAGCAGTAGTTGGCGGTGGCGTGCTGGAAGTCGCGCCCGCCGAGCAGCAGACGGTCGCCGGGCAGCAAGTCTGACGGCCGAATTCAAACACACGGGAGTCACATCATGAGAGACATCTTCCTCTTGGCGGACTTCGGATGGCAGGGCTGGAGCGATGTGGGCAACGTGGCGTTGGGCTTGGTCGCATTCACGGCGGTTATGGTATTGAGGAAGCAGTACAAGCGGTGCCCCAGCAACCGCGTGTTGGTGATCTACGGCAAGACCGGCCGTGTTGGGCAAAGCGCGAAGACGATTCACGGCGGCGCCGCATTCGTCGTGCCGCTGGTGCAAGCCTACAACTACTTGAGTTTGGAACCGATCCAAATCGAAATCCCGCTGCGCGGTGCTTTGTCGGCCGAGAACATCCGCGTGAACGTGCCCAGCGTGTTCACCGTGGCGGTCGACACCAAGCCGGAAGTCATGCAGAACGCCGCGATCCGGCTGATGGGCCTAACCGTGACCGAGATTCGCAAGCAGGCGGAAGAGATCATCTTTGGCCAGTTGCGCCAAGTGATCGCATCGATGAACATCGAGGAAATCAACCGAGACCGCGAACAATTCTTGCAGCACATCCAGGTGTCGCTGGAGCCGGAGTTGAACAAGATCGGCCTGCAATTGATCAACGTGAACATCACGGACATCACGGACGAATCCGGCTACATCGACGCCATCGGCCAGAAGGCGGCGTCCGAGGCCATTCAGAAGGCCCGCGGCGACGTGGCGGACAACTTGCGGATGGGAGAAACTCGCGTGGCTTCGGCCGAACGCGATAAGTCCATTCAGGTGGCCGAAGCCAGTAAGGAGCAGTCCATCGGCACGCGTACCGCCGAGCGAGACCAAGCAGTCCGAGTTGCATCGCTGGAAAAGGAGCAGGTCGTCGGCGAAAAGCAGGCCGAACAGGAGATGCGCATCCAGGTGGCCGATGCCGACGCCGCGGCCATCGCCGGCGAAAACCTCGCCCACGCCAACGTTGCGGGTTCCAACGCCGAGTTGCTTGTCAAGAAGGCGGAGGCCTACCAGCTTGGCGAAAGCCGCAAACGCCAAGCCGAAGCTGCCGTGCTCGAGGTCCAAAACCGTGCCATGGCCAAAGCGGCATTGGCCGAATCGGAACGTACGGAGGCGGAACAGCGGGCCAAGCTCGAAGCGCCCGCCAAGGCCCAGAAAGCGAGGGTGATCGTCGACGCGGAAGCCGCCGCCGAAACACGCCGCCTGCAGGCCAGGGCGGAGGCCGACGCCATATTCATGAAGTTGGATGCCGAGGCCCGCGGCCAGTACGAAATCCTGGCCAAGAAGGGCGAAGGCCTCCAACGGATCGTCGAGGCCTGCGGCGGCGCCCATGATGCCTTCCAACTGCTCATGCTCGAACACATGGACAATCTGGCGGATGCGTCCAGCCGGGCGATCTCGAACATCAAGTTCGACAAAGTCGTGGTCTGGGACGGTGGCGGGAAGAACGGCCGCACGGCCACGGCCGATTTTCTCAGCGGCTTGGCAAAAACGCTGCCGCCGATGATGCAGGCGATGAAGGACATAGGCGGCGTCGAACTGCCCGAATCGTTGGTGAAGCTCTCCGCAGCCGCCGACGGTACGCCGCCGACGAAAACCGGGCCAGAGGCCGACGCTGACGACTCAGAAACCGACTCCCCTGCAGTGCCGAAGGGATCGGAGGAGGCGGAAGGCGACTCGCGACATCCCGCCAGTTGATCCGCGTCTCTTCGGGATAACGGCTCCGGTTCAAGCGTTATCGGCCGAGTCGGCCATTGGATCGCCCCAACGCCGGGATGCCGTCACAGACTCGCGCGTTCACGACGTCCCTAGAAAGCGCCATACAGACGTCGAAACTCTCGTCTTCAATCCGCAGTCGCTGCCTGTCCTCACACCTGCAAGGCCCTGCGAGACTGCGCGATTCAGGCCGGCCTTCATCTTCGTTCCCCCCCTCCAGGAAGTTTTTCCGCGATTTCTGGCCGCTTATTGTCCGGAACGGCAATTTGCATAGTGAGGCGAATGAACCGACACCTCGTCCAGGTGCCGGCTCGGTAGGGTCCGCTCCGTAAAGAAGCCGAGGAGACGGACTGGCACACGAATCGTGCGGTCACCAAGAAATAAGGAGCGAACGATGAATTCTGGCAGAGCGTTTTGGGCCGTTTTCCTGAGCTTGCCGGCCATTATTGCGATGAGTGCATCCCAGGCCGGCGCCGAATTGACGGTTTCGGATGACTTCGAAGCGGATGAAGCCGTTGAGTCACTCACCGTGCAAATCGCCGTCGGTGCGGATGGTGAGGATCTTGACGAACCGATCGCGTTGGATCTCGGGCTTGGTTTTCCCTTCCGGCTTTACCCGGTGGGCCAGGCCGATGACGATAACGCACCGTTTGGCGCCGTCCCGCAGTTGACCACCGCTTCGCGCTCGGTCACTGCCGGGGCGGACGCCAGTTTCACGTTCAACCTCGACGGTGAGTTGGGGCAGGATTGCCTGCAGACATCATCGCAGTTGCTGTCCGGCGTTCGAGTCTCGGACATTGCGCGAATCGGATTCGCGGGCCAGGGAGCCACGAACTGGACCCTTCTGTCATACGAAATCCGAATCAACGGCAAGCCCTTCGCCACGAACGACGAGGTGAATGTGGCCATCCAAAGCAAACAGGAAACCGCTCGAGCACGACTCGCCGAGTTGCAGCCGGAGATTGAGCCGCACGTCGGAGAAGCCGGCGATCTGAGGGCATTGATCGAGGCCGGATTGGCGACGGACGAGGACCGGCAGCGACTGGAAGATATTGGCGAACGGCTGGTACCGCTGTCGGCCGAACAGAATCGGCTGGAACGACAACTCCGCGGGAGTTTTCCATGGTTCGAGGAATCGGGCTTCCGCTCGCCCTGGCGCGAAGGGGCGGCGATCAATGAAGTCCGGATCACGCTACTGACGTTTCCTCATACCGGTGCCGACTCGCAAAACTATGTCTACTTCCGCACGGGCGGCCATAAGTACTTGCTCGGTTCGCCGGACAGCCCGCTCGCTCCCGAACACGGACCGCAAGCGTTCCGGCTGGACCTCTTGGGCGGTCCGCTCACGGCCGCGGACCTCAGGGGCAATGCACTGGGCATGATCGCTCACGGCGAGCCCTTCGGTGACGCACCGGACCGCTGGCATCCGCAACGGCTGATGGTCGAAGTGGATGGGTCCGTCGTGTACGACAGCGACGAGAACGAAGTTGATCGTCTGTCGCTCGACGCAATTCGCCTAATTCCGCCGGCGCACATGGATGACACCGGTAACTGCGTGGAAAACGCACCCATTGCTCGCGAAACCTTTGTCTGGGAAGCGGGCAAAGGTGCAGGCTTGGACCTGGCCACCGGCGGGGTGGCCGAGTTGCCCGACGCGGATGATCCACTGTATCCCGATGCAGAACCCGGCCTTGAGCCCAGCGAGGAGGACGGACTGCCGGACGACGAGTCGTATGCCGGTTTCGACGACTATAGCCCGCCGTTCGAAGGCGAGGAGTTCTATGGCGACGACTGGTACGCTGGCTACGGCGATGGCTCCGAGTACTGGGACGACGGATATTGGGATGATGGCTCGGGCGGTGGAATGGACTACTGGGGTGACGGCATGGATGGCTATGGCCCGGGCTACGGTTGGGGAGACCTGTTGGCGCATCTCTTGCACGATCTGCTCGGCTTCGGCGACGGGGACGGCATACCGGGCTTGGACGACATCATCGACGACGCCATCGAACCGTACCCCGTGGGCGAACCGGTTCAAATCACCAACGTGCGGCTTGTCGCCGACGGAGCGGACCGGTTGATTCGCTGGGAAGTGACCGGCGACGAGGCCAACGTGGCGAGCTATCACGTCGAATTGCTGATGTTCTACCCACATCGTTTGGATCCGATCGGTGGAGCCGTTTTCGAATCCGACGAGCCTGGCGGGACCTATCACGCCTTGGTCGACGCCGGCGCCTTCGATGATGCGCGAGCCGACGCCGGGGCGGATCTCCTCATCACATACGTAATGCCTCTGGTCAGCGCAGAATTCCACGAACCGGATCCGGCTGTCCCGGAGCCGATGCAACCAGGGCCAGCTCAACCGCTCGAGTTGTCCGACAGAACTCTCCGCCCGACCGTCTTTCGTGGGCCGCAAGTAGGTGGAGGGATAATGATTCGCGACGTGGATCTGGCTGGCGAGCCGCCACATTCGGATTCGGCGGCCTGGTTGGATGGCCCGGTGAACAGCCACATCGGGTTTGCATTCGACTCGATGGGCAGTTCCGCCACCAACCTGGTCGCACGGCCCGGTCCGGAACTTGAATCGATGACCGTGAATTTTGACGAAATCCCGATCTTGCCACCGAGGTGGAGTCTGGTTACCCACGCCGGCTTTGTTGGCGACCTGGATACCGAGAACGTGGCCCATGTCGAGGCCGAGTGTTCGGTCCAGCACATGTTCGTCCCGGCAATCGAGACTGACCCTCCTCTCAACGTCTCTGAGGTACTGGAGACACACGCTGCGGATCCTCAGCCTCTGAGAGTTCTGAGAATCGACATAGACACCGATACGCATCCCGATCTGGGCGCTGCGCCGCCCTATCGAGTCCGGCCATCCGTAGGCGTTGACGCCCCGATCTTCGACATGTCCAGTCCACCTGCCTTCTTCGGAATGCGATTCATTGAACGCTGAGGACTTTGAAGATCCCGTAGGGTGGGCCAAGTCTTCGCGGGCCCACCGGGATACGAGCACATAGTACCGAGCGGTGGGCCCGCGAA
>JACKQG010005965.1_pt1 | contig 13142 bp, 12 predicted proteins | sample 8237621 | NCBI WGS metagenome assembly JACKQG01 (sample SAMN15677084, study PRJNA649215) | marine metagenome | biome: marine; feature: Black Sea; material: saline water; isolation source: suspended particulate matter (SPM) from the Black Sea western gyre | collected 2013-06-09/2013-06-10 | depth...
CGAAAAATTGAAAATTTGCGGGATTTCTGAAATTATTATAATTACCGGATTCAGAGATGATATTTTGAGATCCGAGTTATCAAATTATATCGATTCCAAAACAAAAATCTCTTTTGTTCATAATGAAGATTGGCAAAAACCAAATGGGATATCTGTTCTCAAGGCAAAAGAGAAGATTGGTGAAAACGAAGAATTTTTACTTCTAATGAGTGATCATATCTTCGATCTGAAAATGCTGCAGGAAATCATTCAAGCCAAAATAGAAGATGATGAAGCACTTCTTGCTCTTGATTTTAAGATCGATAAAATCCCCGATCTCGATGATGGAATGAAAATCCAATGCCGATCAATTAGAGAGAAATTTTATTCGATCACTCTTTTTGGAAAACAGTTAAGGGAATTCAACTCCATTGACAGCGGGATGTTCAAATTAAATTTTTCTTTCTTCGATGTTTTGGAAGGAGCTGTCAAAAATGGTAATTGCTCTCTCTCGGATGCCTGCAATCTTCTCTCAAATAACGGAAAAATGAAGGGACTCGATATTGGAGAAAAACTCTGGCTCGATGTTGATACTCCCGAAATGATCGATCAGCAGGAAATCCTGGATAAGATTTTTTAGCAGCTTTCAGATAGATATTTTTTTCTTGATATTAACCTGGATGATCCAGAGCACAAGCATATAAATATTCGCAAGTACGATCGTGTAATAGAAAAATATGATAGGTCGGAAAACAAAGGCAGCAATTATCAGGACAAAAACATGCGCCGTTGGTCCGATCCAGAACCAGAACAGGATCAGCAGTTTGTTGGTTTGAAAATATCTTTCCCGATCAAATTTCTCCTGTTCGTTCATCTTGAATAATTGAATGTGAGAATATCCGACATAAAAGCTGATCAGGATTTTTTGCAGCCATTTACCTCTATGATGTTTTATCCTCTCCAATTCTGTTTTAAATTTCTTTATCTCTTCCCAGGTGGATGTGATCTTTCCCAAACCATGTGCCATAAATTCGACACGATAATAATCGACGATCATCGCATGAAATATATGGCTTACAGCCGAAATAATGAGAATCCACCAATGTGAGATCGGCAGGTCTATTTCCACGAATCCTTTATTAAAGCCGATTCCCAATCCGAGATAAACAGCAATACCAACGATGTAGTCGGCAAAACCATCGATGATCCTTCCCACTGCTGTTCCACTGTTTTTAAGACGAGCGATCATTCCATCGATACAATCGAGGATCAGGCAGATAAAATACAGTATTCCGGCAATAATGAAATCTGTATAAGTTCCTCTTGAAAAGAAAAAACCGGCAAGAATTCCAACCATAATGGACATTAATGAAACCTGGTTTGGTGTGACAGATGTTCGGTACAATAGTTTAACGAAAATAAAGGCGATCGGACGCAAGATGTATAAAGTCAGAGTTTCGTCAAATATGATGTGTTTTAACGAACGCTTGAATTCGTTGAATATTTTTGTATTATATTCTGTGAAAGAGATGTTGTTCTTCCGATCATTTTTCGGCATTAATGCTCCATTTCATATTCTTAATACTATTTAATATTTCGCTGTTTTTATGAGAAACCTTGCCCGGATAAACCACATTTTATTAGAATTCACTTACCAATCTTCTCCGACATCACTCAAATAAATCTCCATCTCTTCTAACCAGAATTCCTTTTCTTCTTTGATAAATTCTTTCATTTCTTCCAGGTCATCGTCATCAATTTTTCCTATCTCATTCAGGAAAGTATAAAATTTCTTGAAACTGGCAATATTCTCTTGAATTGTGTATTTACTCGCCCAACTTGCCTTCCTGATAAAATAATCTCCTAAAAACAAACCAATATGAATTATTCCTTCTTCCGGAGTTTCCGCTTCATAGTTCAGGAGAAAACCATTTATATAAAATTCGATATTTAAGAGATGATTTTTGATTGTTTTTGGTTTCAGATTCTTACTTTTCAGCCACTTTTCAAAATCAACCAGGAGCGATTTATTATCTTTTTCAATTTTTTCGACTTTTGCTTCCCATTTATTGTATTCTTTATCATTCATATTTATTCCTTCTTTCGATTAATAATCTACCTTCTTCATCGATACACTATAGAAGGTATTTACATAAGAATTTATTTCATCACTTCCGCTAACTTCATATCTGAATGGATTAGATTATTAACGATCTCAGAAACATCGGTTTTCTTCTTTTTTGCGATTTTATTCACAAAATTAAATGCATCTTCATCTAAATAAACAGGTAGATTGAGTTTGATATCGGCATGATAAAATTTACCTCTTTCTGCCTTTGAAAAATCGTATTCTTTTTCCATTATTTTGCTCTCCATAATCTCATTTCTTGTTTTGTTGCTTTACGGCTTGAAAAAATTCTGATTAAAATACTGTCCTTATTAATTTCTTTGAAAGTATGACATACGATCAGAATTCTGCCATTATTAGAAAATCCTAAGGTTATCCATCTTTCTTCAAGCATACTATTTTTTTCATCATATAATGACATCGCATCAGGATCTTTGAAGATTGTTGTTGCTTCTTCAAAACTTACATTATGTTTTCTTCTGTTTGTTTCTGCTTTTTCGGGATGCCATTCGAAATTATATTTCACTTCTTTATCCTACTTAATATTGAAGGAGTTACCTTTTTTGCATGAATTCATTTTGACTGCTACAAAATACATTTATTTTGAGAATGAGTGATTCAACATAACCGATTTTTTTCTAAGGCTTTACAAGAAATTAAATTCTCCCTTTGATCTCCTGCTCAACTTTCAAAGCCAGTTCATCCACTTTCATTAAAAGTTCGTCCGCCTGCTTCATAATCTCCAGTTTGAATTTCTCATCCTCGATACTTCCCATATTTATTTTCACATTCAAGTAAGCACCTTTTGCCGCAGCATTTGCCGTAATTGCCGCAACACCGGCATCGGAAAGGGCGTTTTCATTCCCAATCTTGCCGATCTTTTCTGAGAGTTCAACCGCTTCGAGCGAGATCTTCAATGTTTCCAGGGGAACGAGGATCGCATTTTGAGTAGCCTTCTGGATGGCTTCCTTCCTGATCGATTTTTCTTCATCTGATTTTTTTGGAAGACGAGAAGCATCCATCATTTCATAAAATGCCTGAGTATCGAGATCGATCGCATAAAGCGAGCGTTCTTTGATATTCTGACCGATTTCTGACAGCTCTTTTGCTTCTTCCCAGACTTTGTTATAACCCTTTTTCCCGATCGTCAGGTTGGAAACCATTGCAGATAAAGAACCGGACATCGCAGAACAAAGAGCAGCAACACTTCCTCCGCCCGGAGCAGGAGAATCCGTAGAAAGTTCATCTGCAAAATTGGTGAGAGTTTTATTCACGAGATTATCTTTATTCGCAATCGCATATTCGATCACTTTTTCATCGATGTCAAATGGAGTCAGATCGTCCAAACCCATCGATTGAACAGCGGATTCAATGATCATTTTTTCGGGAAGTCCGGCACTTTCACCGAGTCTTTTCAGGTAGAATTTACCCGAGTTTAAGATCGCTTCCTTAGGAATTAATCCAACCAGTTCACTTCCGGTAACCTGTATTCCTTTTTCAGTCGCTAATTCGCGCACTTTTTCCAGGATAGCGTGCGGAGGTGTGATCTTATAGTTCGTCATATTTATACTGATCTGAGCGCGATTGTATTCATCTATGAACCAGCCGACTGCTTTACAGTGCCTAAAAAGTCCGGGTTGACGAATCTTATTGCCGTTTTCGTCTTTTAATGCTTTCCCTTTTGAGTTTCGTTTGATTCGACCTTTTTCTCGAATTGTCAGCGCTAGATCGTGAGCTTTTTTCTTATCTCGCGTATTCAGGTTGATATTGTATGCGATCAGGAATTCCCGGGCAGAAATAGCAGTTGCTCCGGTTTTGGCATTGAATTTTTGAGGACCAAAATCAGGTTTCCAATATGGATCTTTCATTTTTTCGGGAAGTGCTTCGTATTCACCCTTTCTTACTTCCGCCAGGTTTTTCCATTCAGGTTTGGTGGCAGCATATTCGTAAAAATAAATGGGAATTCCCAGTTCTTCTCCAACTCTTTTTCCCAATCTGTGAGCATATTCGACACAATCTTCCATCGTTACTCCGGAAACCGGAACGAAGGGACAAACATCGGTTGCTCCCATTCGCGCATGAGCTCCGTGATGTTTGCTCATATCGATTATTTCCGCTGCTTTTTTGATGGCTTGGAAAGCGGCTTCGATCGCAGAATCCGGATCTCCGACAAAAGTAACTACGGTTCTGTTTGTATCAGCACCCGGATCGATATCTAATAAAAATGCTCCTTTAGTTGCTTTGATCGTATCTGTGATCTGCTCGATGATCTTCAGATCGCGTCCTTCACTGAAATTTGGAACGCATTCGACTATTTTCATTTTTCCTCCGAATTTATAGAACGCTGATGACACGGATTTAGCGGAATGTCGCTGATGCGATACATTTAATTTAGTGCCATTTTTGATCTTATTTTTTAATAATTTGTTTTAACTATTCTTTTTTTAATAACGACTCTTTTTATTATTTTTCTCAAACAGGATTGTTTGAGTTACTTTTCTATCTGTGCAAACCTACAAATCATGATCTATTTTTTATTAGCCTTTGTTGGTTGTTTCTTCTCTTCATATTATTTTCTTGATTGGCAAAAGAACGATCTTCCCGATCTCATCTTTGATAAAATCAACTCCTGAATTTTTTAGTTCTTCCAGCATAAAATCAATTTGATCCTGCTCAGCAATTGCCATGATCACATTGGCATAACCTTTTTCCGAACCGAAGGATTTTCTGAAGCCGGCAAAAAGAGGATTATCAAAGGCAAGTTTATGACCTAAAGTTTCTCCGGAAAGAACTATCGTATCATCGATTCCAGCTTCTGTCAGAGCCATTAACACATCATCGAGATATTTTTCTTTGTTCAAATTTATAATCATATACATAATTAAACTCCTAAACCGGATAAACCGGAAAAGATTCAACCGCGAGTTAACACTAATTTACGCGAATATAAAAAAAAGCAGGACATCAATTTTTTCCCTTTTCCTCTTCACTTCAAAATTGGAAATTCCTTGTTCGATATTGAATATTCAAATCTATCGTATCCTTTACAGCCTTTTTTCACGATAATTTTTTTGTAAATTTTACTTTGCAAATGACTATTGGGAAACATTTGTCTCTCCGGATTTGAATAAAGCGAATTTTGCGATTACCGGACCGATCAACATGACGATAAAGGTCGTGGCTGTAATCGAACTGATTAGTTGCACTGCCTGATTGTGCAATCCGTTTTGCTCCAGCACTTTGGAAGCGGCGAGTGCCAATCCGACCGCAACTCCGGCTTGAGACATTAAGGCTAATCCTAAAAAATTCTTTATTTTTTTGGGTGCTTTGGAAATCGTTCCACCCAGAAATGTGCCGCTCCATTTTCCGAATGAACGAGTAAGAACATAAATTCCAACCAAAAGCGAATATTTGGTGATCAAAGAGATATTCAAGCGAGTTCCGATCAGCACAAAAAACCAGACATACATCGGCGGTGACCAATCTCCGAGCGTTTGAAAGATTTTGCGGGAGATGATCGAATTCCTGTTTACCAGAACAATACCGACAGTCATATTCAATAGGATCGGAGATATCTTCAAATATTCGGAAATGCCGCAGGTTATCAATACAATTCCGAGAATGAAAAGTAAAAGAGTTACTCTGTCATGGATCAATTTTGCCAACGGAATGATCAGAAAACCAATGAGCAAACCGATGCCAACCGACAATGCGACTTCGATCCCAGAATGTAACAAAGCGTGAAAAATTGAAACATCCGATCCGGATTTTGTCCCGACCATCAGAATAATTGCCAGCGGAAGAGAGATCGTGAACAATAAAAGAGCGATGATATCATCGAGTCCCATCACTGCGTAAAGGGTGGTTGTGAATTCACCTTTCGCTCTGTATTGTTTGATAACTTCGACAGTTCCGGCGGGAGCAGTTGCCGAAGCGAGAGAACCGAAGATCAAACCCATAGGAATACTTTTCAGGATAATAGCGGAGGTTATTCCAACCAGGATGAAAGCACCGAATGCTTCAAATAAAACGATCAAAATTATCGATTTTCCTAATTTCTTTAATTCTTTAAATCGTAATTCTCCCCCGATTGCGAGTCCGATCAAAGACAAAACGACCAGGTTTATGGAATCGAGAGAAGTTACCTGTTTTTCCGAAATGATTCCCAGAACATCAGGACCAAGAATCGCTCCGGCAACGATATAACCAACGATCAAAGGTGATTTCAGGAGTGTCGCTCCGCGCGCCAGAATGACGGATAAAAGGATCGAACCGCCTAAAAAGAGAAACAGAAGATATTGCGGGAACATAGGTTATTTTTGCTTTTTTATGATTTGAAGAATTTCGGATGAATCTTCTGCACCAAGTATCTTTTTTACAAATTCAGGGTTTTTCAAACGCAAAACAAGTCGTGAGAGAACTTTGATATAATCTTTATCCTGCCGGTCGGAAGCACCGATCATAAAAATCAGTTTCACGGGTTTATCATCGATGGATTCGTATTCGAGCCCCTGTTTTTTCCTGCCGAGAGCAATAACGAAATCTGTTACGGATTTATGCCGTGCATGAGGAATAGCGATTCCATAACCGATCCCGGTACTCATCAATTTTTCCCGTTTGAATATCTCCTTTTTAAAGACTTTTTCATCAGTTATTTTCTCATCTTTACAAATTATTTCCAGGAGTTCATTTAGTGCACTTTTTTTGTCGTTCGAACTGATATCAATGATCTTTGTCTCATCGATCATATCCGATATTTTGAAAACTTTATCCATAATCCTCACCTCACAAAAATCACATGACTGACTAAAATCAGCAGATTATTAGTCAATAATTTTGTTTCCCTGAAGGCTGAATTTCCAAAAACCGGAAAAATTATGATCCTGCTCTGTTTATATCAGGATTTATCGCTTATATATTATGAAATCAGGATCAAGATGTTTTCTCAATCAAAGAAAATTGTTCTTGCAATAGGATTTTCGGGAAATTATATCGGGTTCAATTACCTCAAAAATTTAGTTAAATAATTTAATTTATTGCTATCAAATAAATATTTTTTTGTTTGAATTTTCATTGTTATTTATAATTGGAAAAAAGCATTGACATTGAATTCTCATTAAAAAAATGTCTCCAAAAAAAATTTCCTTGTAGAGGAGAAAAAAGGTTTTATGATGGAAAATAAAAAAGAAATCGATAAGATCCTCAACAAATATTATGCCAAAAAAGGCGCCTTGATCCCGCTCATGCAGGAAGTTCAAAATCTGGAAAATTATCTCTCCAAAAAAACTATGCGTTATATTTCCGAAAAAGCAGGGATCAGTCTTTCAACAATATACGGAGTCGCCACATTTTATACTATGTTCAGACTGAAACCTCAAGGGAAGCACATCATCAGGATCTGCAAGGGAACAGCCTGTCATGTCTCCGGTGCAAGCGAAATTGTAACAACTGTCAACAACGAATTAAATCTTTCAGGAGAGGAAGATACAACTACAGACGGATTGTTCACCATTATGGAAGTTGCCTGTCTCGGCTGCTGTAGTTTAGCTCCGGTAATTATGATCAATGATAATACTTATGGAAAATTAACAGCAGAATCGATCGCAGATATCTTGAAAAAATACGATTAATCTTTTAGAATAGAGAAGGAGGAAGCTTGGGAATAACTATAAAAGTAGGTTTAGCAAGTTGCGGTTTGGCAGCGGGAGCCGGTGAAGTATTTTCCAAAATCGAAGATCATCTAAATGAAAATAAAATTTCAGCTTCTTTAGAAAAAACAGCCTGCATCGGATTATGTTTTGCCGAACCTCTGGTTGAATTAGCTTCAAACGGAGAGAATAAAATAACTTACGGATCGGTTTTACCCGAAGAAATCGGCAATATAATCGACGCATATATCAAAAAAGAACCTGTTTTAGAAAATATGCTCCTCGCTGATAATTATCAAGCTTCTGCAAACAGCAATCTGAAAAAACAGACAAGAATCGTCTTGAAGAACTGCGGCATAATCGATCCTCAATCCATCGATGACTATATAAATGTGAAAGGTTATCAAGCTTTGGAAAAGGCACTGACAGAGATGACTCGCACAGAGGTGATCGAAGAGATCAAAGAATCCGGTTTGAGAGGTCGGGGCGGAGCAGGCTTTCCAACGGGATTAAAATGGCAGTTCGCTTTCAATGCCGAAAATGATAAAAAATATATCGTGTGCAATGCCGATGAAGGAGATCCCGGTGCATTTATGGATCGAAGCGTTCTGGAAGGAGATCCTCACAGCGTAATCGAAGGTATGATCATTGGTGCTTATGCTATAGGAGCAGATGAAGGTTATGTTTACTGCAGGGCGGAATATCCTCTCGCTATCAAACATCTGAATCAAGCGATTTCCGATGCAGAGAAAAAAGGCTTTCTCGGAAATAAAATTTTAGGAACTGATTTCAATTTCATATTACATATAAAAGAAGGTGCCGGAGCGTTCGTCTGTGGAGAAGAGACTGCTTTGATGGCTTCGATAGAAGGTGAACGCGGAATGCCGAGAATTCGTCCTCCATTTCCTGCTCAATCCGGTTTATGGGGAAAGCCGACGAATATAAACAATGTCGAGACTTTCGCTAATATCGCCTGGATAATCCGGAACGGTGCGGAAGAGTATTCAAAGTACGGAACCGTTAAGAGTAAGGGAGCGAAAGTTTTTGCTCTTGCCGGCAAGATCAAGAACAGCGGTTTGGTCGAAGTGCCTATGGGAATTCCTCTGCGGGAAGTTATTTATGGAGTCGGTGGGGGAATGAAAACCGAAAAACCTTTTAAGGGAGTTCAGTTGGGCGGACCTTCCGGTGGTTGTATTCCGGCAGACCTGCTCGATACGATCGTCGATTATGATTCGATTAATCAAACCGGGGCGATAATGGGCTCCGGAGGAATGGTCGTGATGGATACTTCGACTTGTATGGTCGATGTTGCGAAATTTTTCTTAGATTTCACTCAAAATGAATCTTGCGGGAAATGTACTTTTTGTCGTGTCGGATCAAAAAGAATGCTGGAAATCCTTATCCGGATAACGGAAGGAAAAGGCAGGATGGAAGATATTCAAACTCTTGAAATATTATCCGAAAATATCATTAAAGGCTCTCTTTGCGGGTTGGGTCAGACGGCTCCCAATCCTGTTCTAACGACAATCAAATATTTCAAGGGTGAATATATTGCTCACATCATCAACAAAAAATGTCCTGCCGGCGTCTGTACGGCTTTGCTGCAATATAAAATCATCGAAGACAAGTGTGTTGGCTGTACTGTCTGTGCAAAAAAATGCCCGGTCGATTGTATCTCCGGTGAAGTAAAAAAACCGCATTTCATCGATCAGGAAACCTGTATAAAATGCGGAGCTTGTATGGAAGCATGCAAATTCAATGCAATAATAAAATCATAAAGGGGATAACCTGAATGATAAGAATAAAATTAAATGGTAAAAACTTAAAAACCGAAGCAGGAAAAACCATTCTGCAGGTTGCTGAAGAAAACGGGATCAAAATTCCTACTTTATGCCATGATGAAGAACTAAAACCTTTTGGTTCGTGTTGGGTCTGTGCTGTAAAACTTAAAGATCGAAGAGGTTTTGTTACTGCCTGCGGCACGGAGGTTCTCGATGGAATGAGCATCATTACAGATTCTCAGGAGATCAGGAATGCCCGGAAAATGGCTCTCGAACTGCTTTTATCCGATCATTATGCAGATTGTGAAGCTCCCTGTAAAATTGCCTGCCCGGACAAAGTCGATGTGCAGTCCTATGTTTCGCTGATTGCGAACGGTCAACATCACGAAGCCGTTAAAGTGATCAAAGAAAACCTGCCGATGCCGTTATCTATCGGAAGAGTTTGTCCGGCGTTCTGCGAGCATGAATGCCGGAGATCGATAGTTGACGAACCGATTGCTATCAGGCAATTGAAAAGACATGCCGCAGATTTTGATCTTTTGGACGACTGGTCATACATCCCGGAAAAAGCTGCTTCAAAAAACATGAAAATAGCGGTAGTTGGCGGCGGACCTTCCGGTTTGACCTGCGGATATTATCTTTCAAATGAAGGCTATGATGTTACGGTTTTTGAATCAGCCCCGAAAGCAGGAGGTTGGTTACGATACGGAATTCCCGAGTATCGACTTCCCAAGAAAATACTCGATAAAGAAATAAAACTGATGTGCTCTAACGGGATGAAGATCAAAACCCGTAAAAAAATAGGAAAAAATATCACTCTATCCGATCTCAGCCGGGACTATGCTGCTGTCTATCTCGGGATCGGAGCTCAGAATGCGGTTCCGATGAGAGTTAAAAACAGCGATCTGCAGGGTTGTTTTCTCGGAGTGGATTTCCTGCGTAACTTTGCTCTTAACAAAGCTCCGGAAATAGGAAAAAAAGTGGCGATCATCGGAGGTGGAAACACGGCGATCGATTGTGCCAGAACTGCCAAAAGAATGGGCGCTGAGGTGACGCTGATCTATCGAAGAACACGGAAGGAAATGCCGGCGGAAGCTTATGAAGTCGATGCAGCCGAAGAAGAAGGAATTCAATTTCATCTGCTGACGAATCCGGTTGAAAATATTGGGAAAAAGGGAAAATTGGAATCGATCAAGCTGGAAAAAATGAAACTTGGAGATCCCGACAGCAGCGGCAGGAAACGACCGGAACCAACCGGTGAATTTTTTGCAGAAAAATACGATTCTGTGATCGCAGCCATTTCTCAAATACCCGATATCGATTTTCTGTTAAAAGAAGAAAACAAGATCGACGGTCAGGAAATTCCATTGACCCGCTGGGCGACCGCTGTTGCCGACGAAGAAACGCAATACACCGGAATCGAAAACATTTTTGCCGGAGGAGATTTCAGGAGAGGTCCGGCAACTGCCATCGAAGCGATTGCCGATGGTAGAAAAGCAGCAATTTCCATAAACAGATTTTTAAATAATGAATCACTACTCGATCCAATCCAAAAATTCGATTCAAAAAAAGAGAAACTTCTCAAAGATATCGATCCTGCCGAATTCGAGCAATATGAGAAAATTCCCCGGTTCAAAATGCCGGAATTGGAAGCAAGCCGGAGAGCGACAAACCATGAGGAAGTAGAATTAGGATTTGATGATGAAGTAGCCAGGGCGGAAGCAGATCGTTGTCTGGAATGCGGCTGTCAGGTAAATGAAACATGTGATTTGAGGAAATACTCGACCGAATATGAAATAAATCCCGATTTCTTCATTGGTGATAAGAACAAACACCCGATCGATCATTCGCATCCGTTTATATTGCGGGATGCCAATAAATGTATCAAATGCGGCAGGTGTGTCCGAATTTGTTCCGAAGTGCAAGGTCCTGGTGTTCTCGGTTATATTTACCGCGGATTTGTTAGTTATGTTGCTCCCGAGTTTGATGAAAGCCTGACCAAAACCGGTTGTGAGTCTTGCGGAAAATGTATCGAAGTTTGTCCGGTCGGAGCGCTTCTTCCCAAAAATGTAAATTACAAACTGAATCCTCATACGGTTGAAGAAATCGTTCAGAATTGCGGTTTATGCGGAACCGGCTGTAAAATTTCGGTGAATGTTCATACGAATAAAGTAACTGTGATCGATCCTCCAAAAGAACTGGATTTTAACGGTAGAAATCTTTGTTTTGCCGGAAAATTCGGCTGGCAGATATTCGAAGATGAAGACAGAATTCTTGCTCCCTACAGGAAAGAAGATTCGACTTGGGAAAAGATCGATGACTGCTGGCGACAGGTCAGCAATTGTGATGATGTGACCAAACACTTAAAGGAATGTCTGGATAATTCCCAGAGCAAGCATATTTATATTTCACCCACATCGACCAACGAAGAAATCCTTTTGATGAAAGAAATCGCCCAAAAGATCGGAGCACAAACATCTTCCTTGTCCTACGCAGAGAATTTCGTCGATAAATACCCTCAATTAACCGGCAAAAGATATGATGATCTAAAAGATGCGGAAGCAATCGTGATCATCGGAAAACTGAGTCATACTTTGAGGATTTTAGCTCGTTCGGAACAGCGAAAAGGCAAGAAATTAATTCTCATCAACAATGATAAACAGGAATTCAATAAATTTGCAGACATCCTTTTCAACGAAGAAGCGATCGAGGATACACTCGACAGGATCATCGAGAGTTATTACGAATCGGATGGACTGGAAGATAGGGATCGGGATGAGAATATCGTGCCGATAGAGATCGATCTGCCGGCTAAAACACTCTTTATCTACGACAGGAATTCTCTGAATGAAGAAAACATCTGGAATACCTGGCTGCTGGCATCTCTAATCTGTGATTTTTCGGATGGATCGGGAGTGCTTCCAACTTCTCAATTCAATAACTTTAGAGGATTGAAGGAATTAGGGATCAAACCGGCTAGACCGAAGAGCTCTGATTTTGTTCTCCTGTATGGTGAACTTCCAAACGAGGAACAGAGGAAAACGATCAGGAACAGCAAATTTATCATTTCAATAAATACTCATATCGATGCTGTCGATCCGTCTCAGGTTATTCTACCTCAGGTTTCGTACTTGGAAATGGAAGGCACGGCAATCGCTAATGACGGAAGAGTTTCTCACTTTCATAATCCAAAAAAATCGTTCCTTTTCCGGAATCTTCTAAATGTTTTCAAAGAGACCGGACTGATCGATGATGCTCAGGCAGAACCTGAATACTGGGAAAAAGAAGCAAAAAAATTCCTGGAGCAGCGAAAAGAAGAACCTGAATTGATATCCGACAAGAAATTATTGGATCTGCTCTATACAATAAATGATCTGAAATTCCATGTTCCGGTGCAGCATTACCTCCAGAAGAATTTGATCAAAGATCTAAAGAAATTAACTATAAATAAAGAAAATCAATGATAAAAAAAATGCCGGATAAACTCCGGCATTTTTTTGTTTGAATGTATTAGATCAATTTTTTAACAAGACATCATCTATAGCCTGCACAAAAGACTCTTTGGGAAGTGCTCCCATCGACATCTGCGGCTTGTCGTCCGTCGGG
>JACKQG010005966.1_pt1 | contig 13141 bp, 9 predicted proteins | sample 8237621 | NCBI WGS metagenome assembly JACKQG01 (sample SAMN15677084, study PRJNA649215) | marine metagenome | biome: marine; feature: Black Sea; material: saline water; isolation source: suspended particulate matter (SPM) from the Black Sea western gyre | collected 2013-06-09/2013-06-10 | depth...
GGGTTTGCCTCTGAAAGAACACGCTATAACGAACTGATCTCTAACCGTGAAGAAATAGATGTCGCTTTAGCTCAGGGTGCTGAACGCGCCCGTGCTGTAGCGTCAGAAGTCCTCTCTAGAGTGAGGGGGAAGATTGGATACTAATCTAAAATCTCTGCTCCGTACTTCGTTTGAAATTTTCTGTAGAGTTCTCGTTGTCGGTTATCTAGATCGATGGTGCGGCCTCCAATGAAAGCGTGGGTAAGATCGTTCGTTCTGATATCTAAAGCGTCACCTGAAGAAATAAACAAAGTAGCGTCCTTGCCTCTCTCAATCGTTCCGCATATATCGTCGATACCTAGAATTTTCGCAACATTGCGAGTTAAAGACATAACAGCTTGCTCCTCGGTGAGACCATACTTTCGTGCAGTTCCTGCGTAGAAAGGAAGGTTACGTGTATTCATTTCCGTCATTGTTGCGTCGACTTGAAGACCAAATAGAACCCCTTCATCTGCAAGGAGTTTCGGGAGTCGAAAAGGTAGGTTGATATCGTCCTCGGGAAATCTCGGCAATCTGTGGACGCTCGTGAGCAGAACGGCAACATCATTCTCCCTGAGCATATCTGCTACAAGGTGAGCATCATAGCCCCCGACAATGACAAGTCGCTTAATCCCCATCTCTCTCTTAAAATGTACGGCTTCGGTGATGGCGCGAACATCGCTCGCATGAACGTAAAGGGCGAGAGAGCCATCGAACAATCCACGCATCGCTTCGTGCTTGACGTCCATCACCGAATTTGATGATAGCAGGTCGGGGCGAGAAAGTGCGTAGGCGCGTGCATCTGAAAAGTAGCGGTCTATTTCATGCTTAGCTTGATCGTATGTTTTGCGCTTTCTCACATCAACTTTTCCATCGAGCGCGTGTTTGTGATGAGTCGAAGGCCAATTTAAATGAATGCCGTCCACCATTTTTATGGCGGCATCCTCCCAATTCCATCCATCGAAATGAACGACTCCAGAGGCGCCTGATATAACACCACTGCGTGGAGTAATTTGGCCCATAAGGACGCCGTTGGTTCGAACAGTTGGGGTAATCTCAGAGTCGGTATTAAAGGCGATTATTGCGCGAACGTTAGGGCGGAAAGTGCCCACTTCGTATTGATCTTGAGTCGCTCGGACAGCACCAATTTCTTGAAGACCTAAAGTGGTATTTGCCACGATAAAGCCCGGATATATTTGCTGGCCCGTAGCGTCGATAATATCGTCGTACATGCTCTTATCAGCTTGGAAAGTCCTTCCTACAAAATCTATTTTTCCGTTGCGAAATCCTATCGCCGCATCATCAATAGCGTCGCCTGTTCCAAGATGGGCGGTACCGCCGAGGATGAGAATGGAGCGTGTTTGGTCTGGAGCAGGAGTCTGCTGAGAAAGAGATGGGGTAGTCATTAGACCGGCCAGAATAAGTAAAAATATAAATCTCATGGCTTAGTTGTTTTCCTCAGTTACAGTGTCACAATGGTAGTGGGTGCGGATGGCCTCGGACGGAACTCGCAGCTCCCCCGGTGGCTGATTACTCCCGGAAGCAATCATTTTCTTTGTAAGGCGCGCGCGTTCTAGACGGATAGCTTCCCTCAGCTCTTGATCTAAGCTTAAACTATACAGACATTCCCCCTCGACATAGGTACGGGTAGCTTGGGCATTCATGCTCAAAGGGTTTTCATCCCAAACCACAATATCTGCATCTTTCCCTACCTTAATCGAACCTGTCATGTGATCTATATGCAGGAGTTTTGCCGGATTGAGGGTAACGAATTTCAGGGCCTCCTCTTCGGATACTCCTCCGTACTTCACCGACTTCGCAGCCTCTTGGTTAAGGCGACGTGCCATCTCCGCATCGTCGCTGTTGATGGCGGTAGTAATCCCCTGTCCATGGAGGACGGCAGCATTGTATGGAATCGCGTCTTTTACTTCGTACTTGTAAGCCCACCAGTCGCTAAAGGTTGATCCCCCAGCGCCGTGTTCTTTCATCTTGTCGGCGACTTTATAGCCTTCGAGGATGTGGGTGAAGGTGTTGAGGCGGAAGTTCATCGAGTCGGCAACGTGCATAAGCATATTTATCTCGTCTTGTCTATAGCTGTGACAAGTTACAAACCTCTCCTCCCGTAATATTTGAAGAAGCACGTCGAGCTCTAAATCATGTCTCGGCTCTAAGGGCCCGAGCCCCGCTTTAAGGTCGCGCTTCTTCGTACTCGAAAGTTCGTGCCTATACGATATGAAGGACTCTCCGTATTCTCGAGCACGGATAAAGAGATCGTAGAAAACCTGCTCGACCCCCATCCTCGATTGCGGAAAGCGAACCTTCTGTGCATCGCCCCAATTACTCTGCTTCACGTTCTCCCCAAGGGCGAACTTGATAAATGGCGTGGCGCCCTCGTAAAGAAGCTCTGTGGGAAGTGAGCCCCAGCGGAATTTGACAATCGCGCTTTGGCCTCCTATGGGATTTGCCGATCCGTGAAGAAGTTGAGCACATGTAACACCCCCGGCGAGTTGCCTGTACATATTCACGTCCTCACTATTCAACGAATGGCCTATCCAAACCTCCGCACTACTGGCCTGCGTTGCCTCATTCACACCTCTCTCAATTGCAATATGTGAGTGTTCATCTATTATCCCGGGCGTAACGTGCATGCCCCTTCCATCAACTTCTTCTACCTCCACCTCTCTCCCAAGGAGTTCACTCACATTGAGTCTCGCCCCTACTGCCGCAATTTTTCCGTCGTAAATCAAAACGTCCGATTCCTCTAAAACCCCCTCCTCTTCACAAGTCCAAACAGTAGCTCCCCTCACCACAACCGCTTTCATCACAGCGTTCTCTTGAGTCGTTTTTAATGGCGATCCGTATGCTGTAAAAGGATAAAATACATCGCCAAGTGGTTCTGATTTCTCGGAAATCGAGTCTTCTGGTAGAACTTCAGCCAGCTCATCAGACACAGGCTCAAGAGCATCGACTTTAACGGCGCTCCAGGAAGTCAACTGCCCGTTAGGCATCATCGCTGTCCCCTCCCAAATCCTGCTATCCATCCATACATTTCCCGTGAGTCGAAGAGGGCCATCGTCAGATTCAAAACCCAAAACGATGGTTCTATTGTCTAGTGAAACTGAGACCTTCTGCTTTGTTGAATCATTAATGATGTGGGTGGCTTTACCATCTTCCGTGACTACAATGTGCTTGATTTCGTCGCCATACCCGCTTAGTGAGATATCGTAATCTCCTGAAATATCGACTTCATTTCGGTCGTGCATAATGGTTGGAATACCGCTTACCCAATGCTCTACGAGCTTGGTTTCTGTGTCGAAAATAGGGCCGTCAGAAACGATGATGTTCGCGCGGAGGCCAGGTCGGATGGCGCCCACGATATCAGAAACTCCCAGCATAGATGCAGGGAGCTCCGTCATAGCGCGGAGGGCAATATCGACAGGGAGGCCTCGTTGAACGGCGATGCGTACGGCGGGAAGAAATTCCGACGGGCTCTTTAATCCATGGGCGGTAAGGCAAAACTCTATACCGGCGTCATTTAATATGGAGGCGTTGCTGGGGGCGAGTTCCCAGTGCTTTAGTTCTGTTAAAGAGATAAAGCGAGCTAAAAAGAGGTCGCTAAGATCGTAGGGTGTTGGGAATTTTACGGGAACGATTAATGTCGCTCCAGATTCTTTTATAGCTGAGGCACGCTGATAGCTATCACCACCGCCAAGAAGGAGGTAGTTAAGGTTAAATTCATTGGCTACGACTTCAGCACGTAGGATATCCTTCCACGAACCCGCTGAAAAAACAGAGGGGAGATCCGAGTTCGAGTTGAAGGCCTCGAGAGAAAGATTGGTCCCGCCAGAGAGACCTCGGGGAGAGGCGTCAGCATACCAAGAGGCGTCGAGATGGGTTTGGCGTAAGAGCGCTGTAGCACCCATGAGCGAACCGGGATAAGACTGAGCAGAAGATCCTTTGTGGAAACTGAAATGTGTGGAGGCACGTGGACGAAGCATGGATTCGCGGGCATCGTCTATCGGCATTACAAGTGCACCAGAACCGCGAACAATTCCGTCTGGAACGTGAGTGAGAACAGCCCCAAAACCTGCTTCGCGAAGAGCTTTTGCAGTTTTAGAATCGGGAATAAACTTCTCGAAAGCATCTATTTCTGGACGAACGGCCTGATTCCAACCATAAGCCCCTTTGATGTTGGTTTCATATTGCGGGGTACGTGACCATCCCGCAGGCTTCACTTCCGGAAGGCCGTAAGAAGAATGAAGATCTACAAAAGACGGGTACAGGTGGTAATCTGTGAGGTTAAGTCTGACGACAGCACCTGAAACCGCAGAATTCGATGTGGCGGAACCAGATTTTACTTCGAGAATCTCTCCACGGAAAATAACAACGGTGGCGTCATAAAGAACCGTTGAAGCATCAACATGGACGGTTGCATGTTCCAGCACTGTCTTAACAAGATTTTTATCTAGTGTTCCGTTGGTGGGGAATGTTGACGAAGCAGGGGTTTGGGCTAAAGTGACGGAAGAAAAAAGACCGGCAAAAAAGACTGCAAAAGAAGCTGTAAGTAGGTTGCGCATTTGGAGCTAAAGAGATTGCAAAATAGAAGGCCAAGTTAATGACAGCAGGAGTAACTTGCACAAGCAACCTTACGCAACTAAAAAAGCCATGGAAAGTACTAAATTCCCCACCAATGTTTACGCTGAAATAACTCCCAATCCAGCAACAATGAAGTTCGTTGTGGATAGAAAATTAGTTTCTGGATTGCATCAACTTGATTTTCATAATGTAAAAGAAGCTTTGGTTTGTTCTCCACTCGCTGCTGAACTTTTTAATTTCCCTTTCGTTGTGGGCGTTTTTATCAGTGGCGAAATCGTTTCTGTGACGAAAGATGAATCTCTGGGATGGGAGATGATCGTTATGCAGCTCAAGGATTACATCCGTGAGTGGCTCGTGGACAATGAATTCGCCGTAGAGGAAGATAAAATATCTAAACTTTCTGAAATAGGAGTTGTCATTGATCAAGAAGGGAAAGCTGCAGGTTCAATAGAAAAACTAATTGAAGCCAAGGACATATCCCCTTCTGAACACGACGAACAAATAGGAGAACTTCTCAACGAATATGTAAGGCCTGCAGTGGAGCAAGATGGAGGGGCAATAGATTTTGTTGGGTTCAAGGACGGTGTTGTTTATGTTCAATTGCGTGGTGCATGTTCCGGCTGTCCCTCCTCAACAGAAACTTTAAAGGGCGGTATAGAAACCCTGCTAACTTCAAAAATTGAAAGTGTTAGTGAGGTTGTCGCTATTGCTTAACATCCACAAACTCTTTTCAAATAGTGATTAAGCAGTATAGCTGATGTCACTTCTGACGGAAGCGTCAACGTAAGCGATTTACTGTCTGTCCTCGCTGAGTTTGGGCAGGCTTGTGAAATCTAACGTGTTGTATTAGGTCGTTAGATCTTGCGATGTCATATTCATAAATCCGATAGGGTTTTCTGTGCTCGTAGTATAGAAATTCTCCAAGTTGGGAAAAATATCTGCTAAGGAAGATGAAGGTACACCCATCCACATAGCGAGTTCTGCGAAATATGAGTCTGTCGAGATTTCGGGAATGACGATATTTTTATCCACTACACGATCTCCTTGAAGGTCGAGAGAAGGAACTTTTCCGTAGATCTGACTTCCATTTACAGCCCCTCCGAAAACCAAAGAGTGTCCACCCCAAGCGTGGTCAGTTCCACTTCCGTTAGAGGTAATCGTTCTTGCGAAGTCTGAGATTGTGAAGGTCGTCACCTTTTCTGATGTGCCTAATTCATCCATCGCCTCATAAAAAGACCCGATTGCGCCACTTAAAAGAGAAAGCAAATTGTTGTGGTTGTTGAGGAGCTCCTCATGGGTGTCAAACCCGCTAAGTTTGACGTAATATGTTTGCCTTTCCATTCCTAAGTTACCCGAAACAGCGATGCTCTGAGCGACCCTTTTCATCTGATTAGAAATATCTGTGTCCGCGAATTCTGTCGTGAGGGGTGTAAGGTTATCTATAGCGGCAGTGAAAACGTCGTGTTGGTTTGAGAGCGTAAATTCATCAATTTTATTTCCTGCTTGCCAAAAGTTTGTGCCCCCGGGAGAGAGATTCATAGACAGATCTTGGTTCGTATTTCCAGTTGCAAGGATCTCTGCAATCTTTCCTCCCCAACCATTTGCCATTCTCGACTGTGGGACTGAAGTCTGCCAATGTCTAGATTGGTCAGAGTGAGATTTTAATCCCAACGGCAGTCGCGCTGTACCGGCTAAGATTTGAGTCTTTGTAACTGGCTCCACCAACGTTCCAACATTAGAAATTACAGCCGCTTTGCCCGCGTTAAATAAATGAGCGACTTCTGGCATAGCTGGGTGTAGGCCATAGTGTATCCCGTCTGGATCTGTATAATTCAGCTGGATAAGATCTCCATAGGGCAAAGCCAAATTAGATCTAGAAGCAGCGTAAACGTTATATGGTTCCGACGAAGTCGGGACAACCATATTGTATGCGTCGTTCCCACCCGCTAGAAGTATACACACAAGCGCTCGATAGTCATCCGGTTGAGATGGGGCAGTGAGTGAATTCATCATCCCTAAGCTGGTAAACGATGAAAGAAATGCTGTAGAACCCATAGCTGCACAACCTGTTGTGCCAATAAATTTCCTTCTTGAAATTTTACTCTTTGTAGATTTCTTTCCTGACATGTGGATCACTTTAGGTCTTGTTCATCTGTAACAATTAGTTCAGGATAACTCTCCTATAAGACGGTTGCTCAGCTTGTATGTTTAACTGAAACAGGTATGCTCCTCTGGGAAGGTCACTCACATTTATTGTAGTTTCCTCTTGTAAAGAGCATCTGCGGACTAATCTGCCTGAATTGTCTCTAATAAAGAGTTCGCCTGATTGCACACCATTTTGAATAACAATATGAACGTCAGTAGAAGCAGGAGATGGGAAAACTTGGAAATATCCATCTTCAAGTTCATCAATAGAAACCGCAGAAATGTTTACTGAGAAGCAAATCTCTTCGCCTGAACATCCTCCATTGTTCGTTTCAGTGACACATAAGGATCCTGTTCCACCTCCCCACCATGATACACTAACATCTGAAGTCCCCTCTCCATCTGTGACATCTCCACTTGTACTTACCCAATCATAGGTGCTGCCAGAAGTATTCGGGTAAGAATATGAAAAGAGCATGTTTGCCGTCGGATTCACTTCACCGGATATTGCAAACAGAGTTATGTAGTTACATAATGATGCATTGGGAATTGCGTTGGGTTCGTAATTACATGCATCTGGATCGTTACAACCTATCCCTTGACATTCGCAGGATCCTGACTGTATCTCATCGTTTATAGAATTCACATAGCCATCATCACAAGGGTCCCCAGGCAAGATGCAAGATGAATCCTCAATTGTTGCCTCAAGGTCAAAGTTGCATGCCATAGAGTTCATACATCCAGCACAACTTAAAAAATCACAAGTTCCATCATCAACTGTCGCGATAGAATTAAAATTACATGCCCCTTCTTCTGTACAGCCATAGCACGAGTAATCACAATCCATTGTGTCGTCTGTCGCATTTGGTTCGTAGTTACATGCTTCTGGCTCGGAACACCCTGGTATTTCAAATTCATCACAAACGCCATCACCGTCAGAATCGTTTACACATTCACCATCTATATAAGGGTGAACAACCTCCAAAAGTTCTGGACAATATTGTGCTTCATTTGTTTGGTCGGCATTCACAAATATTGAAATACACGTCTGAAGGGACCAATCTCCACAAGTGGTTACTTGAGCAATTAATACCCTTAAATTCTCACCTGCCAAAGCATTTGGCGGAATCGGCAGCACGAACAATGCTCCGTCATTTGTAGAGCCCGAGCATATTTCATCTCCAGAAGGCATTCCTACAGTACTTGGTAGCTGACCCGTAGCGTCACCACTTGTCATTCCTATTGTCCAATACGTGTCGAATTCATAATCTGGGAAAGCGCTCCAAAAAACTGATAGATTTGTAGCATCCATAGAAGCATTTGTGTTAACTGGATTGTGGCATCCGCAAGGCGCATCTATGAACATTGAAGGAGTCCCAAGGCCAACGACATCTGAATATATAGCGCTGATTGCGTCGTTCTCATTTGTAAAATTTGCGTAAACACGATATGTGCCAAAGAATTCTAAGTCGCTTCCTTCCTCTAAAAATATTGTGTCTAATTCAACTGTATAGCCCGTAAACTGGGCGTTTAGAGTTGTAAAATTCATCGAAATAAAAAACGTCGACACCGCTAAAATCTTACAAAAATTATTCATCTTATTCCATCTTTATTTGGCACACAAGTTAGTGAATCCAAGTGTAAATTATCTTGCTTTTCTTAAAGGTCTAAGAGTTCATGCTCTCTTGTATCTCTTCAGCCTCAATAGGGATGTGTGCCATTAGGTCAACGAACCCATTCTCAGTGATTACTATATCATTCTCCAAGCGTATTCCCAGGCCTTCTTCACGGATGTAAATTCCTGGCTCACATGTGAAAACATTTCCTGCTTGTATAGGATTTTGCCAATGTCCTACATCGTGAACATCTAAACCTATAAAGTGAGAAGTTCCATGCATAAAATACTTCTTGTATGCAGGAGAAGATGCTAATTGTTTAGACACGTCATGCTTGTCTATCAGCTTCAAATCGAGCAGCTGCTTCGTCATCAGCTCCCCTATTTGCTTGTGATATTCATGTAAACTAACCCCAGGTCTAAGCAGTTTAATTGCATCTTGCATCACTGCATAAACTGAGTTATATACCGCTCGCTGCCTCTCTGTAAATTTTCCGCTCACAGGGATACACCTGGTCATATCAGCTGCGTAATTGCCATACTCAGCACCCACATCCATAAGTACCACATCCCCGGCTTGACATTCCTTATTATTCTCGACATAATGAAGTACACAAGCGTTTGCACCACTCCCGACAATCGGCGTGTAGGCAAATCTTCTCGAACCTCTTCTTATAAATTCATGAAGAAATTCTGCTTCAATTTCATACTCCATTACGCCCGGCTTTACAAATTGAAGTACTCTTTCAAGCCCTGCTTTTGTAATATCACAAGCGCGTTGCATTTGCAAAATTTCCGAATTGTGCTTAACTGCTCTTAAATCATATAGAATAGGAGCTGTTCTTGCAGTAATGTGATTTGGGTATTTTTCTCTGATCCTCGTATTTTCACGTACCTCACGAGTTTCAACTCGTGTACTCGCGCGGGTATGAGGGTTGTCGTTTAAGTAAAGCAATTCTGCTTCTGCCATAAGCCTGTGAAGCGTGCTTTCGAATGCGGATAGCCATTGAACGTTTCGAATGCCTGTAGATTCTCTGGCCTCTTTTTTAGTGAGTTTCGCTCCATGCCAAACAGCCAGCTCATCACTGGTCTCAATCGTAAACAAAATCTCTTTATCTGCATCTGAATGTGCATCTGGAAAAAGAAGTAAGATTGTTTCCTCTTGATCTACTCCACTCAAATAGAAAATATCAGTTGCCTGAACAAAAGGCATCGTTCCATCTGCACTAGTTGGATAAATATCATTTGAAAAAAACAGGCTTAAGCCATTAGAATCTAATCTGTCAGCCAAAGCTTTTCTATTGCGTGTGTATAACGCAGATGGTAATTTTTCGTAACGCATAGCCGCAAGTTACTACCTTCGGTGCATGAGCGATAGTATTTCTACAAATAATGCACCTAAACCTGTGGGATCTTACCCACACGCTAGAAGAGTGGGTGAACTTTTATTCTTAAGTGGAGTGGGGCCACGTATAGCAGGATCGGGTTTAGGCGACAGCAAAGTGCCTGGTTTGGAACTTTCCCCAGAAGGAGAGATTATAAACTATGATCTTGCTGCTCAGGTTCACGCCGTTTTTGCGAATGTGAAAGCTGTTTTAGAAGCGAGCGGGAGTTCATGGGATGAGCTTGTCGATGTTACCGTGTTTTTAACAAATATGTCAAGGGACTTTTCTGAGTTTAATCGTATTTATGCAGAATATTTTTCAGAGCTTGGGGACAAGAGACCTTGCAGAACTACTGTTGAGATAAACTGTCTTCCCACTCCCATTGCGATTGAATTAAAATGTATTGCTACAATAAAATCTTAATCTATGCCGAACACAAACGATTTTAAGCCAGAGATATTAGAGAAGTTAGACCTCTTGCAGAATAAATATTCTGCTATGGGCCAAGATTTATCTTCTTATTTAGATGGTCTTTTGTATGCTGACTTCCTCACTTATTGGGATTATATAAACCTAGATACACTGCTAAATCTTCAACAGCCGATCACTCCATATCCTGATGAGAAAGTATTCATTATCTATCATCAAATTACAGAGCTGTACTTCAAACTTGCAATACACGAATTCGATCGTCTCGATGAAGCGGTTAAAGGTGGAGTTCTCACCCCTAAATTTTTATTAGAACGCGTAAGGAGAATCAACCGCTACTTTGAGACTCTAACCAGCAGCTTTGATATTATGGTCGACGGCATGGATCAAGGTGAGTTCCTGAAATTCCGCATGTCGCTACTCCCTGCAAGTGGATTCCAGAGCGCTCAATATAGAAAGGTGGAAATCTATAGCACATCTTTAGACCGCATTGCTCATAAAAATCACAGAGAAAAATTTGCAGGATATTCATTGAAAGACATTCCGCAAATATTCGACCACCTCTACTGGAGAGAAGGGGCATCTGAATTAAAATCTGGTGCGAAAACTCTCACTCTTAAACAATTTGAGAAGAAATACGATGCAGAGTTAAAGGAGTTGGCTGTAAAAACCTTCACCTCAAATGTTAGAGCTGCTGCAGATTCCCTCGAGTTTTCTAAAGAGGATTCTGACATTAAAGATGACTTGCGCCAAGCGATGCGGTGGTTAGACATCAACGTAAACGTAAACTGGACTCTGGCACACTACAAATCTGCCGTTCGCTATTTACAGCGCGACCCTGAAGATATCGCAGCTACAGGTGGAACTAACTGGCAGAAATATCTCCCCCCTCGTTTCCAAAAGCGCATCTTCTTTCCAGAATTGTGGAATGATCAGGAACTCGAAGATTGGGGTAAAAGTTGGGTGAGTCGTGAAGTTTTCGGGATAAAGTAGATCACAGAGTACATGAGATTATTTGTTATTTTTGCGATCGTATTCAGTGTGCTTGTGTTCTTAGGTTGTAATCATACTAAGTCCAAAAACTCAGGCGGACAGGCTACTTTTTCTGCAGTTATTGTTCCTGATCCAGTGATTCGATTCGATTTGGTTTGGGACAGTCTTGTCGTGGATTCTGGCACGATTCGCAAAGACCAAACCCTCTCGCATCTTCTTGATGATTTCGGGATGGGTGCAGGTAAAATCGCTACTCTTGCAGCGAATAGTAGGGAGGTGTACGATGTTAGAAACATGCGAGGTGGAAAGCGATGGTGGCTTGCTTCAGAGAGGGACACCAGCGAGATCCCGGTTTGGCTTATCTATGAAAGAAATGACTTAGACTACGTGGTTTTCTCTTTGAAGGACACCTTGGGAGCACGGCTCGGATCATACGATGTAGACACCATTTACAGAAGGGTACAAGGTGAGATCACCACCTCTTTATATCTTGATTTTGAAAAATTGGGCGTGCCCACTAACCTCGCAGTCGCTATGGCGAAGGTGTACGCATGGACCATAGATTTCACACACGTACAGCCGGGAGATGCTTTCGATGCGTATTACTTACGTAAAAGGGTGAACGGAAAGGACGTGGGAATGCCTACCATACTTTTCTGCAGCTTCAACCACCACGGAATAGATCTCCCAGCATACCGATTCGACCAAGGCGATGGCTCAGATTATTTCGATCCACTAGGAGAGTCTTTGAGGAAGGCCTTTCTGAAATCACCCGTTGAGTTTTCACGTATTTCCAGCAGCTTTAACAAGAAGCGTTTTCATCCTGTATTAAAGAGAGTAAAACCCCATTTGGGTACAGATTATGCAGCAAAAACCGGCACACCTATTCTCTCCGTGGGTGATGGCGTGGTCACAAAATCTAGTTACACAAAGGCCAATGGGATGTATGTCAAGATTCGCCACAACAACACTTACGAAACGCAATATTTACATATGAGTAAGCGCCTCGTATCTTTAGGTGATAGGGTTAAACAAGGAGAAACCATAGGGCTTGTAGGTTCTACTGGACTCGCTACAGGACCACACGTTTGTTTTAGGTTTTGGAAGGACGGAGTGCAAGTAGATCATCGCAAAGAGAAATTCCCGCCTTCTACCCCTGTGCGAGATGAGAACATGAAGGCGTTCGCGAAAGAGGTAATGAGGTTAGAAGCAGAAGCGGGAAAAGGATGTGATTAAACTTCGTGCTGGATTCTTTCACCTATTTCCAATGACCTACTTCTAATTTTAGTTCACGCTGCAACGTTGTGATTTCCTCAGCGTAAAGTCCTGTTACATATTCTCTCTCTTCAGAGGTCATCTTCGGGAGAGCATCTGAATTGTAATACCAAGCCACTAGCTTCTTCTTAAGGCCAGATGGGATAAAGTTGCCGAGTTTGTGCTTAAGCCTGTACGAAGTAAGAAAGCGATTAAGCTTTTCGAAGCGGGCGAGACCTCCTGTATTTGCGTCGCTTTTGTTGTGATGAGTTTTTGCCTGAGGGAGGTTGAGCCAATCGAGGAGACCTTGCCATTTCTCAGGCGCTCGAAGGTCTTCGGTACGCATGATTTTTATTTGGGCGTCAGGGAAATGGGCACGCCAACGTGAGATTTGTTGAGAGTATAGTCCCAACTGTACGAAGAGCTCGCTCGCGCCCCATCCCGGTGACGGATGGGCGAGATCTTTTTCTACGGCCTCGCGAAGGGGAAGTAACGTGAAGCCATACTTGCGGGCCATCATATAATGGGAGTACAAGCGGTCGATGGGGTTGCGGAGCATGATTAAGATGCGTGCATTGGGATGTTCCGCTGTGAGCTCGGCTGGGGCTGCTGTCGCACACAGACTTGGTGGACTACCGTCTCCGCCGACACGCGCAGGTGTGTGGGGGGGCGTCGAACGACAGTGGGACGCGGAGGTGCGGCGACA
>JACKQG010005967.1_pt1 | contig 13140 bp, 11 predicted proteins | sample 8237621 | NCBI WGS metagenome assembly JACKQG01 (sample SAMN15677084, study PRJNA649215) | marine metagenome | biome: marine; feature: Black Sea; material: saline water; isolation source: suspended particulate matter (SPM) from the Black Sea western gyre | collected 2013-06-09/2013-06-10 | depth...
CTATGATAACGGAACTGTTGAGAAGAAGATAATTATTGAATAAATAAAAAACCCAGAACCTTAATCCTGGGATATTTATTTTTTGTGACTCTGGAGGGAGTCGAACCCCCAACCTCCTGATCCGTAGTCAGGTGCTCTATCCAATTGAGCTACAGGGCCAGTTTTAAAAAAAAATATATTCTTTAGAACGGAATCTTTTAATTACAGAATTTCTACATCTAATCCATAAAGTGCTAAATCTTCTTGTAATGGAATTAAATCTTCAGTTTTTCCAACAGCAATCTCACAACTTCCTTTGTAATGTGTAAGTAAAGCACATTGCTCCGCTTGCAATTCATCATGCTCACAAATTGCAACTAAACAATTAATTACATGCTCAAAAGTATTGTATTCATCATTAATTAGATAAAGGGCTTTCTCTGTAGTTTTACTAGAGTGAGTGGTTGGGGAAAATTTAGGTGACTTTTTCATAGTAATTATTTTTTACCAAATTTAATTTTTGTTTCTTCTCCTCTTATTAATCTTTCAATATTTTTTTGATGAGTTATTAACGATAGAATCGGAACAAAAATTGCAAACAAATTTAAAGAACCATTAGTAGAGTTCAAAACAAACATCACAAAAAATGGAAAAGCCAATGATCCAATCATTGAACCAAGTGAAACATATTTTGAGATAAGAAATACCACAACAAATACACAAAAAGAAAAAAATGCAGCTTGAGGATGCAGCCCGATTAGAAGTCCTAGCATGGTTGCAATGCCCTTACCTCCTCTAAATCCAGTATAGATAGGAAATAAGTGGCCAATTACTGCTGCAATACCAAAAGCCAACTGATTTTCAAAAAATAATTCAGGAGACAAATCAGTAAAATTTGGAATGAGATGAACATAATAAACAGCTAACCATCCTTTAAAAATATCCATAAAAAGTACAGGAATACCCACTCCTTTACCTAAGACTCGAAAAGTATTTGTAGCCCCAGAATTTCCACTTCCATATTCACGAACATCAGTATTGTAAAAAGTTTTCCCTACCCAAACAGCAGAAGGAAATGCCCCTGTTAAATAGGCAAGTAAAACTAATAATATAATCTCTGTTGTTATCATTTAAAAAGCGGCAATATAGTAATTAATACTTTTTCTTAACCTCTTTTAAAAACTTCTCCGTAACATCATCAGGAGCAGATGTATACCGATATGCTGGTGCCCCTTTTACCCTTTCAGCATTTCTTTTTTCAACATCTATTTCATTAATTGCGTTTGTGAAATCTGGATTAGTTGAAAACGCCTTCATGACACCATTTTCATACTTAAAATAATATTCATCATCAAGTTCAGTTTTTAAATAAATTGTTAAAACATCAGAATTTTGACCTTTTTCAATAATTAAATAGCCATCAAGTGTTGAATTAACTTGTTTATCTAGAATACTACTCACCGCAATAGCTCCTTTTGCGATATAAGCTTTATTTACATTATCCCATTTCAACTTTGTGTTTGCAAATACAATGGAGTGTTTCATCTCATCTGGAAACTTAGAATACTCATCTTTCATTTCTAAATCAAGAAATAACATCTCACCCCTTTCTTGACCTACCACTCTACTTAAATTTTTCGCAAACTTCTCATCATATTCAAACAATTCCTCTCCAGGAGCACTAAACAAATCTTCTGCCATAACTTTCAAAGCATTTTCTGAAAAGAAAAAATCCAACATTAAGAAACCTTCAAGTTCTGTTTTAGAAGAATTCATATCATGGATAGCATTTCCTATAGCTTTAATGCTAACTTGTCCTAAATCAAGATTTAAATCCATAATTCCCTCGCCAGAAGTTTTACAGGTTTTATCATATAAATTATAATAATTTGAAAGAGGATCAGGGCCCCCAACAATATATGCAAATTTCTTAGCATCATACTCCAAAGTATAGGAAGCCTGTAGTACACTTACATCAAGAGCACGCTTCTTTTTACTTAGAAATGTTGAATAGAAATCTGTAGAATCAAAACTCATAACAAGTGCTGTTGATAAAAGATCCTCTGCCTTATTATATATTTTTTCATCCAATGTAAATTTTATGTCTTTAGGATCAACTTTTGATCTAAATTTTATCCATTCTTTTTCCAATAATGCACAATCATGATTTGCCATAAAATAACCATCAAAAGTTAGGTTTTTCTGATCAGCAATCAAATCAATACTTCCTTTAAAATCAAAGTGGCTATCAATATGAAATACCGTATCTGAAGCAACATCTCCTCTAGCAATTGTTATTGTATCCTGATCTACTTTTATTTCTTTAAAGAAAATCTGCTGCTCATTATTCATAGCATCTTTATAAGTATAATCACCACTTGCCGTATAATTATGTGCTGATTTTATATTTACAGTGGCATTAGTAAATGTATGGTACTCGGTTAAATCATCTGCTAAAATCCTAGCCCCATACAAAGTTTCAATGACAGCTTTCTTAGCCACAGTCACTATACCAGAATCTGGAAAAATGATAGCATCAGCAACCGCTATGTTTTCAACTCCATTTGCATGAATGATATAATCCTTTAAGCTATAAAAAGCAGTTTTTGCAAAAAAGCTTAAGGAGTCCTGATCAGGATGAATAGCTACAAATCTAGAGCCTTCACCTCTAGCAATTTCATCTCCTAATGTTAAGGATTCTTCATCCATTTTCCATTTCAACTTATCAATATACGATATATATTGATTGGCAGGAAGCTCTACATAAGAATCAGAACCATTAGAATGAAAAATTCCTTCACGCATTACTAAATCAATATGAGTCTTTAAATCATTTGCCTTAAATGCTAGATTTCCACCATCTTCAAACACTCTTAAACTGGCAGTGTCAGAACCAAACCAATTTGCATTATAAGTAAACAAATTAGCATTAACTTTGGCTTTATCAAGTGACATAATTCCACCACCTGTAACTCCAGTTGGCCTAATTAATAAATTCCCATTTAAAGTCGCTTGAGATTGATAAAAATCAAATACATCTTTTGTTTGATAAATATTTAACCTGTCATTATAAGGTTCGAAATGAGCATAAGTCTCGGTATTTTTCACCTCTGGAAACTCAATACCTGTTTCAACCTTAGTAATTGTAAAAACTTGAGTAAAAAGATTGGTTGAATCAGGGAAAAAGAAGATTTCATTAGCACTTGCTTTTGAAGTTAAATACTCAAAATCACCACTACCTTTTAACCCTTTATGGCTGAGTTGAATATCATTATGATACTTTGCTTTACCGCCATAAATTGCAAAACCATCATCAGGAGTTTTTCTAGTAAATCCTAAAGAATAATCTTGTCGTAATCGCAAAGTATCATCAAAAGTTGGAAAAATACCCGCCGATACAAAAGTACCAGCAAAGAACAATCCTTTTCCTGTATAATTATCTAAACTATCAATCTCAAAAGGCTGTAAATGGAATGAAAATCTGTCTCTGTTATACACCCCATCATAGATTGATTTTTGATCATAATACACATAAGAATCATCAAATGATTTAAAGATTGGAAACTCAGGAAAACTGTCTTGTCTAATGCCTGACTTATTGGTAGGATCATCAACGATTAATTCACCTCTGGCCGCTTCTATTACAGTTTTAATAGCTGTTAATACCTCATTATCATACATGTCTATTTGTATAGGCTGTATGGGTACAGAAAACCGAATAGAATCAATATGATTTAAATCCAACTTAAAATCATCATAATGAAATTTGAAGTCTCTACCAAACAAATTTAATCTTCCTTTACCTGCAAAAACTTGACCATTAAAAACAAAATCTCTATTTTTTTTCACAACAATCAAACCATCTTTTGGATACAAATACACCCCCCTTTTTTGACTTAATTCAATATCATCAATACCTATAATATTTAAATCTTTTGTTTCTAAGTTTAATGCCGCATTTACCAAAAATTTATCTCCTGTATTATACTGGCCTGGCTTAATAATAGATTTAAATGCAATAACATCATAATCCCCTTTATCAGAAGCTGCATTAATGTAATTATATAATTTTGGAAGTACCGTAATTCTTTCCAAGCCAAAATCATAATAAATAAAACCATCATTGGCTAATTGAAGTAAGTAATTTTGTATCTGGTCTAAAGGAAATCGAGCAAATCGAGCAAAATCGGCTACATAAAACTTTTCTTCTTGTTTAGTTCTAACATAATTATTTACAAGCATTAGCGGATGAACAGCATCAATACCCTGCATGGACTCAAACTTTGATTGTAAATATCTATCTACGGATTCAATTTCCACTCTAGATTCTGCTGATCCTGGCAATGAACCAAGCGTTATAATTTCAGTATCAATATTCCACTCTAACAATTCGCAATTAATTGTTACATCATGATAAGTATTCATCAAAGGGGCTCCTGAAGCTCCATTTACTTTTCGATAAAGTTGAAGTTTTCTTTCACTATCAATATATTTAAATTGTAAATTCCCATGGTAAATAGAGTCGTTATCAAAGAAAATTTTAACCCCAGCTTCTTGAGAAACTATTTTATCAGAATCTATACTAAAACGATTGGCATTTGCAATAAACACCTCTTTTCCATTTCTTTTAAAAACAATTTTTGCATCAGCAAAATTGCCTCCATCTGCAACAAACTCTTTTCCTTGCATTTTGTAGCCACCTCTGTAATCAATATTTGGGAAAATTTCTTTTAGTTCTACATTCTTGCTGTAAGAAGTAAATTTAGGAAGTAGCTCAGCTTTTTTTCCTTTAGTGAGTTTATTCTCTACTTGTCCAACAATAGGTTCAGAGAAAATATATTTATTGAAAAATATAGCAGAGTCTGCAACTATTTCACTTTTTCTAGTATCAATCTTGTATGATTTAATTTTAGCAAAAACAGAATCCTTTGCATAGCCATGTGATTCCCATGTCATCAATCCATCTTGACCAAACCACTCGGTTGAAATAAAATGATATTTTCCTTTAGTGCCAAAAATAGTATATGAACCTTCATCTGTAGAACAGCTTAAATCCAATGGAATATCAAAAACAACTATTGGCTCCATCATTTCAAAATCAAAATGAAAATCAGTATTGCTTACACTCCACTGGGCCGACTTAGTTGATCGCAAGATATTTTCACTCACCAAATCAGAAGAGAAGGCACAAAATAACATTAATGTATTTGTAGTAGTGCTATCCACTGTTTTTTCAACAACTCTCAACCATTCCGGTAGTAAAACATCTCCTTTAGTACCGCTATTTATCTTAATAATTGCTGATAAAAATTCCGAAAAATGAGGATTTGGTTTTAACCTTTTTGATAACATTTTATTAGAAATCTGTGTTATACTCACTTTTTCAGCTGCTGATAAAGTTTCAGAATTCTTTGAGAATTCTTTATAAACAGATTTTAACTTATCAGTAGCCGTCATAAAACCTTCTAAATCTGAAAGGTAAGCTGTAAATTCATTTGAAAATTCCTTTAATTGTTCCTTCTTCTGAGAAAAAGAAGTGAAAGAAAGAATTTGAGCAAATACAAGTAGTATTAAGCTCTTTTTAAATGTAGCATTTGCCATTTGTTTTTATTTTTTGAAACAACTAATTTCAAGCCAAGTTGCTTAGTTTTCTCTAAAATTAAAGGAATATCTTCTTTTAAAAATCCACTTAAAAGAATTTCTGCAGAATCATCCATTGCACCAACATAAATTTCAATATCATTAAGTATGATATTTCTATTAATATTTGCTAAAATAACATCATATTTTGCCCCTCCAATAGCAGTTGCATCACCATGTACAAATTGAATGTTTGAGATGTTATTTAAATCTCCATTTTCTTGGGCGTTAATAAACGCCCACTCATCAAAGTCAATGCCAACTAAATCTTTAGCCCCTAATTTTGATGCTAAAATTGCCAAAATACCAGTACCACTACCCATATCTAAAACAGATTTCCCTTTGAAATCTAAAGCAAACATTTGATTCATCATTAATGATGTAGTTTCATGATGACCAGTACCAAAGGACATCTTTGGAGTAATAATAATTTCATGTTTGAAATCTGGAAAAGGATTGTGAAAATGAGCACGAATTACACAATCTTTATTAATAACAACAGGAGAATAATTACTCTCCCACTGCGCATTCCAATTTTCTTGTTTTACTTTATTTATTGTAAAGGAAAGTTCTGTTAAATCTGAAATTTCAGATATAATTTCTGTTACAGCATCTTTATTTAATAGTTGGGTTTGTACATAAGCTTTTACGCCATTCTCATCCTCAACAAAAGATTCAAATTCAATTTCATTGAGCTTTGCAACTAAAATATCTGCAAATGGGTTAACTTCCTTTAACCTGATATCAACCTCAGTATATTCCATTAAAATGAATTAATAATACACATAAAATCCTCTGCATTTAATGAGGCTCCTCCAATCAAACCTCCATCAATATCTTGTTGAGAAAATAAATGAGCAGCATTTGTAGAATTGCAACTTCCACCATATAAAATAGAAGTATTCTCAGCTACTTTCTCTCCATATTTCTCTTTAACAATATTTCTAATGAAACTATGCACTTCTTGAGCTTGAAGTGAACTTGCTGTAACTCCAGTTCCAATGGCCCAAATAGGTTCGTATGCTATAACAATTTTTGTAAATTCCTGTGCTGATAAATGAAATAAACTTTCCGAAATCTGTGATTTAATCCATTCAAAATGTACCCCACTATTTCTTTGTACTAAGCTCTCCCCACAACAAAAAATTACTTGTAAATTATTTGCCAATGCTTGGCCAACTTTTAATTTTAATAGTGCATTTGTTTCACTAAAATTTACTCTTCTTTCCGAATGCCCTAAAATGACATACTTAGCACCGCATGAAGCTATCATTTGAGCTGAAACTTCTCCAGTAAAAGTTCCCTTTTCATTGGCACTGCAATCCTGTGATGCTGCAAATACATTGGCTGTATCAGCACACATTTTTGCCACTTTGTATAAATGAACAAATGAAGGAGCAAAAACGACTTCTGGTTTATTTTCTGAGGAAAATCTCTTTAAAACATCCTCTACAAGAGTAATCCCATCCATTCTATTTAAATTCATTTTCCAATTTCCAGCAACTATATTTCTTCTCATGTTAACTAAGTCTTATTCGGGGATCAAGCCACCCATAGATTAAATCTACAATTAAATTTATTAGTACAAAAATTAAGGCAATAAACAGTACTGAGCCCATAACAACTGGCAAGTCCATTTTATTTAAAGCATCTACTATTTCTTTGCCTATTCCATTCCAAGCAAAAATATATTCTACAAAAACAGCTCCAGCTAACATGTAGGCAAACCAGCCTGAAACGGCTGTAACCACTGGATTTAATGCATTTCTTAAAGCATGCTTAAAAATTACCGTAAATTTACTCAATCCTTTAGCTGTTGCTGTACGCACATAGTCCATGGATAATACTTCTAATAATGAATTTCTACAAAGTTGTATGATTACTGATAATGGTCGAATTCCTAGAGTAATTGCTGGTAAAATTAAATTTTTTATTTGCAAAAATGATCCTCTTCCATAATCATCAACCTCATAAAGACTGCCTGTCATATTTAAACCGGTGTAATTATGCAAAACAAAACCAAAAAACCAAGCAATGATAATAGCGGCAAAAAAAGAAGGTAATGACATGCCTAATACTGAAACAAACAAAATTATTTTGTCTATAAAGGTATCCTTATAAAGTGCGGAAAAAATACCTAGAATTAATCCTAAAAATAAAGCAATTAGTATAGCTGAAAATGCTAAAACAAAAGTGTTTTTAAAAGTATTTCCTAATATTATACCAACAGGAGTTCCGGTTCGCACAAAAGATTCTCTTAGATAAGGAACTTTAGCCACTAAGGTATAATCAGCAATTGCAAATAATCTTTTGAATTGGTATTTTCCACTAGTTAAAGATGTAAAAGCAGTAGTACTATTATGATGTATTGAAAGGGGCAAAACATCATTTAAATACAAAGCATATTGCTCGCCTAAAGAACGATCAAAACCATACTTATGTTTTATAATGGCTAACTGATTTGAATCTTCACGCTTATCCAACATCATACGAGCAGGATCTCCAGGCAAAACGTTAAATAAATAGAAAACTAATGTTAGTACTCCCCATAAAACAAGGATACCATAAGTTACTTTTTTAAAAATGTAAGTAATCAAATCTTATTGTTTTCTTTCTAAAATTTTTTGCAAGTCTTGGGCAGAAAATCCTCTTTCTCCTGTTCCCTCATAAAGCCTGATTTGTCTTGCTCCATCAAATAGAATAACAACTGGATTGTCATAATCAGGAAAAGTAATCTCCATATAGCTGTCAATTTCATCGGTTTCATAGTTTGCAAAAGCCATTACTTGATACGGATATTCCTTACCTGCAACTTTAAAGAAATCTGGTATTTTACTCTCTTCAGAATCTGAAAAAATAATATGAACTTTAGGAAAATCAGCTGTTAAGTTAGAAAGTGAATCTAAGCTCCTTGCAGTATGCTGGCAATGTTCGCAACCCGCATCAAAAAAACATAAAATTTTTCTTTCTTCTGAATTTACAAAATCTTCATTATTCTCAACATATGAGATAAAACCACTTGTTGTAGATTTGCTTTGTGATCCAATAGGAAGAGATGCAAACATAACGGTGGAAATAAGTAAAAAACATACCAATAAATCTGAGAATCTTCCTCTTATATCCTCTGATTTGATATAAATAAAAGCCAGAACAATTAAGCTTAAAATATTTTTGATAAGTGCTTCTAAAGGTGTCATAGGAATTAAATCTCCAAAACATCCACAATTCTCAGAAGTACCAAAAATTTGAGTAGCTAAATGAATACTGAAAATAGTAATCATAATAAAAGCAAGTGGTACTATTATCTTTTTCAAATAATTATTAAATAACATTCCAATTGCCAGAAAAATTTCTGCTCCAATAATAAATCTAGAAAAATAAGAAGCTAAACTTTCTGAAAATCCCATAGGAATAAGTTGTCCCTGTTCAAAAATCTTTGTAATGCCATACATTGGCACTGGATACAATTTTGCAAAAGCAGAAAGTAAAAATAAAGCTGAAACTAATATCCTTAAAATAAGTACTACATTGTTTTGTTTTGTTTTCATATCTTTTTAAAATTTAATTTTTTAATTTAATTAACGCAAAAACAGCATAATTTAGCATGTCTAAATAATTAGCATCTACCCCTTCAGAAATCAAAGTAGAGCCTTTATTATCTTCAATTTGCTTAACTCTAAGTAATTTTTGCAAGATTAAATCAGTGAAAGAGCTTACACGCATATCTTTCCAAGCTTCACCATAGTCATGATTTTTTGCCAACATCAATTCTTTTGCAATTGCTACATGTTTGTCAAAGTTGTTTATAACCTTTTTAGAATCCATTTCTTCAGGTTGTTCACTAACACCCAAATCCAATTGAATAAGCCCAATAATTGCATAATTAACTATTCCTATAAATTCATTTTTAGCCCCCTCTTCAATCTTTTGAATCCCTTTTTGCTCAATGGAACGAATCCTTTGAGCTTTAATAAAAATCTGATCGGTTAAAGAGCTGATTCTGAGTATTCTCCATGCGCTACCATAATCTTTCATTTTCTTTGCAAAAATGTCCTTACAATTTTTTATTATTGAATCGTATTCGGTAATTGTTTGTTGCATATAATCTTTCCCTTTAATAATGCCGAAATATACAGCAATTATGAACTTGAGAGCCACAAACTTAAAAAGCAATTCAACCATTTTTTCAACAGATAATGCAATCGTCATGGGAATACTAAATCTCACTAAGGATTCCTTTTATGATGGAGGTAAATATATTGATGAAAAACAAATAATCTTAAGATGTAAAACCATGCTAGATGAAGGAGCGTCAATAATTGATATTGGAGTACAATCATCAAGGCCAGGAGCAACTCAAATTTCATCACAAGAGGAACTGCAGAAGCTCTTACCCACAATCAAATTGTTAAAAAATAGCTTTAAGAATATTACTATTTCAATAGACACGTTTTGGGCAAATACAGCCAAATTATGCATAGAAGAAGGAGCTGATATTATCAACGATATCTCTGCCGGAGAGATAGATAAGGATATGTTTGTTACAATTGCTAAACTGAATGTGCCTTATATAATGATGCATATGCAAGGAATCCCTCAAAACATGCAAAACAATCCAACTTACAACAACGTAACTAAGGAAATTATCACTTACTTTGAGAATAAGATTGATAAATTACATCAATTAGGATTTTACAAGATAGTAATTGATCCAGGTTTTGGTTTTGGAAAAACTCTAGAACATAATTATGAAATTTTAAATAATCTAGATAAATTTGAATGTTTAAAATATCCTATTTTAGTTGGAGTCAGCCGAAAGAGTATGATTTACAAAGTATTAGATACTGACGCAACTCATTCTCTTAACGGAACATCTGTTATTAATACTTTATCACTTAAAAATGGAGCAAGCATCTTAAGAGTTCATGATGTAAAAGAAGCTGTAGAATGCATAAAAATTGTTAACTTCGCTAAAAATAATTGTTAATGGAATTTTTAGAAATAGGTATTATTGAAATTATAGACATTTCGCTTGTCGCTATCTTAATTTATCAGTTGTACAAGCTAATCAAAGGCACTGTTGCCATGAACATCTTTATCGGATTAGCTACTATTTATATTTTATGGAAAATAGTATCCGCATTTCATTTGCAGCTTTTAGGAGAAATCTTAGGTCAATTTATTGGATTTGGAGTAATTCTACTTGCTATTGTATTTCAGCAAGAACTTAGAAAATTTCTTATGATGATTGGGAAAGGAAAAGTAATGAAAAATAAAGGATTATTTAAGTTTAACTTTACTATAGCAAATGATAATCAATTAAATACACTCGCCATTACAAAAGCATGTGAAAATATGGCTAAAACAAAAACTGGTGCCATTATGATTGTAACTCAAATAGATGATTTAGCTGTTTTTTGCGAGAGTGGCATAGAAATGAATGCAATAATTTCAGTTCCAATGATTGAAAGCATCTTTTACAAAAATAGCCCTTTGCATGATGGAGCAGTTATTATAAGAAATAATAAAATAATAAGTGCAAGAAGTGTTTTGCCAGTAAGTAATAGTAGCGAATTACCAAGACGTTTAGGCATGAGACATAGAGCTGCTGTAGGAATTACAGAAGAATCTGATGCAATAGCTATAATAGTATCTGAAGAAACAGGGGAAATATCTTATGTGAAAGATGGTGAACTTTTTACTAAAAAAACAGCTCAGCAGTTAGAACAGTTCCTAAACAGCATTTTTACTCAAACACAATAAATTTCTTATTCAATTCAAAGCCAGTAGCAATTAAATGGATGATATAAACACCTGCTGTTTTAGGTTTTATAATTTTAATTACATCTTGTTTATTATTATAATACAAGATTCCAGAATCAATTAGTTTGCCATCAACAGTATAAATAGTATAACTTACATCTTCACTTATGCTTTCATTAATTGGAATGGTAAAATCATAATTTAAATACTGATAAGCACTATAATAATCAGGAATTCCATAACCAAATTGATCATCAGGGTTTAAATATCTATCTGCTGACTTATAAATGGCATCTTTGATGCTAATAGCAGATTTGTGAGGGTTTGATCCCCACAAACAAGCAACCATTCCAGCAGTTATAGGAGAGGAGAAAGAGGTGCCATTACCAGTCATAACTGCATTATCAGAATTAGCTACGACTGTATTTTTTCCCTGAGCAACAACATTAGGTTTTACAGCAAAAACTGCATTTGGTCCATATGAACTAAATGAGGCAAACTCTTCATTTTCATCAACTGCACCGACTGTTAATACGTTACAATTATCGGCAGGAGCGCCAATATAATGCCAACTACTATTACCGGAATTACCTGCAGAATTTACAACAATAATACCTTTATCAGAAGCCATACCAGCACCTATACTTATCGGTGTTGTTTTACCATCCATATCAGCATAAGTATGATTTTGAAGTGTATCATCAAAAGTAGTATAGCCTAATGATGAATTAATAATATCAGCACCTGCACTATCAGCATATTCAGCGGCACAAACCCACATAAATTCCTCAATCAAATTCTCAGAAAAGACATCTTCACTCCTAAGTAAAAGATATTGAGCATCAGGAGCTGTTCCCATCATTTCTCCTTTTGCTCCCATAGTACTGAGTACCATCATTCCGTGAGTATGATCATCATACACATTTGAATTCCCATCAACAAAATCGTAAGTACTCAAAATCTGATTCTGTAAATCAGAAAAAAAATCCAACTCATCAACCTTATAAAAACCAGCATCAAGCACTGCAATGGTAATACCATTTCCTTTAAAACCTTTTGAATGCATTATATCACCTCCTAACATTTGCAACTGATTAAAAGCCAAACCATAATCAGAAGTATCATAATCCAAGCTCCATTTTTCACCAATCTTTTTGGTATTTTGCCAACTACCAAAAGCAACTACACTATCAATAAAAATATAATTCAATGAAGCAATAAGCAAACTATCATAAGTACTAACAATTACCCCATTAAACCATTTTGATGTATTCTCAATTACAAATCCTGCTGATTTCAAGTCATTAATATAAAGTGAGGAAACGGGTAAATCAGTACTATCAATTGCTATTGAAAATTTTTGCCTTTTAGCAATTGTTTTTGGTGAAAGATATTCTTCTGGAAGATTAACACTAAATGAAGTATTTGCTTTATCAGTAAAAGAAATAAAATATCTAAAAGCGCCATCTTGCCCTAGCAATACAGATGGAAGCAATAAAAGGACCAGCATTTTTCTCATACGCTAAAAAATAACTAATTAAATAACTTTACATTCTATTAGGAACTTTAGCCCCTAAAAGATTCATGGCGGTTTTTTTTACCTCTCCCACTTTTAATGACAAACCTAAGCGGAAGTTCATAAACTCAACACTTTCCGTAGTAAGTATAGCAGTAATCTGATAATAATTATTAAAATCCTTTACTAAATTATAAGCATAGATAGTTAAAAAGGCTGGACTATCATGAATTGCTGCTTCT
>JACKQG010005968.1_pt1 | contig 13139 bp, 11 predicted proteins | sample 8237621 | NCBI WGS metagenome assembly JACKQG01 (sample SAMN15677084, study PRJNA649215) | marine metagenome | biome: marine; feature: Black Sea; material: saline water; isolation source: suspended particulate matter (SPM) from the Black Sea western gyre | collected 2013-06-09/2013-06-10 | depth...
GGTTAAAACGGGACCCGTCTAATCGTGAACTGGTTATTATAGCTCGGTTGTCAAATATACTGATACTTATTATTGCATTATTCATCATGGCAAATTTGAAATCTATTCAGACTGCCTGGTATATAACCCTGTTGTTTGGAGCGGGAACCGGCGCCGTATTGGTGTTGCGATGGCTATGGGAGCGCATTAATATTTACTCTGAACTCTCGGCTATTGTTACGTCATTAATTTTTGCGCCTATTATTCTTTTTACCATAGATGCCGAATGGCTGCGGTTGTTGCTTATGGCATCGATTTCAACTGTGGTTGTTGTTACAGTAACCCTGCTTACACGACCAACCGCGGAGAATGTTTTGTTGAATTTTTATAAACGTGTTGATCCACCTGGTTTTTGGAAAAATACTGCAAAAAAATTAAATAGGGAAGTGACTCGACCTGTTAAAGCGCTTAAGAAAGGAGTCTATTTAACCGTCACCACCAGTGCTTCACTTTATTTGCTTCTGGTCGGTGTTGGAAAACTCATCTTGCCTAATCCAGGCAGCTCGATGACTTACTCGTGGATTTATATATTACTGGGAATCGCAAGTATGGGATTATGGTGGAGAATGTTGTTTTCACGTAAAAATGATACTGATTCTGATACGGTATAAACATTTAATTGCAGTTTTAAAAAAGCGAATAAATACTTAAACCACAGTAGGTTAGCATGAATAAAACATAATATTTCAGTCAAGTGAAATTGAGTTGGTGTGTCCACCTTTAAAGTTATAGTTGCATTTTACTGACATATAAATAATTAAAGGTGGACTGCAACTTCAACTTGCTGAACAATAACAATCATATTCCAAAAGTTATCATCGCCTTTTATTACGCGAACATTTCATTAAATAAATCTAAATAATCCTTTAATAATCTTGTTATAAGAAAATTTTGCCTTACCGTTTCTTTTCCTCTTTTACTAATTTCCCTGGATAATTCAGGCTTTCGTAAAATTTCTATTACTTTATCGGCAAATCCATTAATGTCGTTGGGCTCGAATAAGAAACCATTTTCACCATCTGTAATCTGAAGCGGAATGCCACCAACATTGGAAGCAATAACTGGAGTTTCTTTCCATAAAGCCTCTGTCACAGTAAGACCAAAACCTTCTCTAATTGATTTTTGGATAATGACAGCCGAAATTCTTTGTAATACATTAACAAGAATATCATTATCAAAAGTAATTAATATTATGTCACCTTTTGTAATTAAATTATTAGCTTTTCGTTTTACATTTTCATAAATTTTTATTCCTTCAGGATCATCCCCTGCCATACTGCCACATAATATTAATCGACAATCCACTTTTTGTCTGACAAGCTTAAACATGTTTATTACACCTATCGGATCTTTCCACTTATCAAACCGGGATATTTGTGTAAGCAAAGGTTTATCAGTTGGTATTTTGTATTTATCAAGGATTTTTTTTATAAATTTTTCATTTAAATCCATATTTTTTGGTGTAAGTGGATCAATGACAGGGCTAATAATTTTATGCTCTAATGGAAGATCATTTTTGTAACTTTCATGAGACACAATTGCTGCATCATATTTTAAAATAAAATTTTTTAGAAAAAACCATAAATCTTTGTTCGGATGCGAAAGGTCGATATGACAGCGCCATATCCAGGGTTGTCTTTTTTTATAAAATTTAATCAGCGGAAGCGGTTGCGGATCATGAATGATAACGCAATCATGATCTAAATGTGTATAAGTAGAAAAATCTTCATTTGCTTTAATATACAATTGTTTTTTAATCGATGTGAGATGAATAGCATCCCCTTGTAAAGCATTATGAAATTTTTTGGTTATTGAAAACATATCGGGAGTGCCGCGAATAATTCGCCAGCCTGCATCTAACCCCACATCATTCATGAGCGGCACAAGAGAGCTCAAAATCTCAGCGACACCACCTCCATAATAAGTTGAATTAATATGAACGACACTTTTACCAGAAAGCTTTCTTGCTTTTTTATATATTTCACTAATAATGTTGTCGCCTACAATTTCTCGATAATCATTTACAGTCTTCATCGTTATATGTCTCCTTTAATAATTCTGTTAGTAAACGTCGCACTTCATTCGGCGATTTTATATTAAATTTTGCCGCGGTTGAACTAAATCCCACTTTAATGGAATAGGCGTTTTCTGGTAAAACCTTAAAAAGTTCCTCATCAGTCCAATCATCTCCGATGGCTAATATGAAATCCCAAATGTTTTTCGAAATCCATTGTAGAGCTGCTCTACCTTTATTGATTCCAGAATTTTTAATTTCTATTACTTTGCTTCCTTCTAATATTTGTAAGTTTAAGTTAGCTGTAAGATAAACGAGTATATCCACTAATTCTCTAGACCTGATTTGTGCCAGGTCTTGATCTACTTTTCTATAATGCCAAACTAATGAAAATTCTTTCTCTTCAATTAAAGAACCTGGTGTTCGATCCACAAATACTTCAAGAATTGGCTGTATATCTTCTTTCCAATCAACCGTTAACGGTTCTATTGTTTCCCATGATCTATTGTTTGTACGAAGCCATGCGCCATGTTCAGCAACTAAGGCTAAATTAAGATCACCAAACCACTCCTGCAGCGTTTTTTTATCACGTCCACTAATAATTACCACTTTATTGCGCGATGATTTAGTCAATGCTCGTAATAAATCCAAAAGCTTCGCATCAGGTATTGCTTTGTCTGGAGTTTTAGCAAATGAAACAAGTGTACCATCGTAATCTAAAAAAATCATCCTGTTTTTGCTATAATGATAGTCACTAACCAGCTTTTCTTTTAATTGATGAGTCAAGCGATTTACTAATGCTATTTTTTGTTGCTCTTTAATTTTTTTTAAAGCATCAATAAAGTCGTCAGTCCATCGAATTACATTATTACGTTTAAGTTTGGCTTGCATAGACTGATTGCGTTTAATTTGTTCATCTTCTGAAAGTGATAATGCTGTGTGCAGGGCATTTACAATTTCATTGATATCATTTGGATTTATAATGATAGCATCACCCAATTCTTGAGATGCTCCAGCCGTTTCGCTAAGGATTAAAACGCCCTTACTATTTTTTTTGCTGGCAACATATTCTTTTGCAATAAGATTCATCCCATCGCGAAATGGTGTTACGAGCGCGACATCAACAATATTGTAAATTGCTGACATCGTTTCAAAAGGAAGTGAACGATAAAAATAGAATATGGGTGTATAACCGATTGCCGCATATTTACCATTGATTCGTCCCACAAGTTCATCAATTTCGATTTTCAATTCTCGGTATTGCTTTATCTTCGATCGAGAAGGGACAACTACAAGTATTAAAGATATTTTTTCTCGACATTCGGGATATTTTTCCAGAAAAACATCAAAAGCCTTTAGCCGTTGAGGGATACCTTTGGAATAATCCAAACGATCTATCGAAAGTATATTTTTACGATCTCCTATTTTTTTTGAAATTTTTAAAATTTCATTCTTAATCTCTTTTTTATTATCGGCATAAGCAAATTTTTCGTAATCTATTCCCATAGGAAAAGATTCTACCTTTACAATACGATCATCGAAGGTGATTTTATTAAAAATTTTATCATAGCCGAGCAAACGCATAACCGAACTTAAGAAATGACGCGCATAATCGTATGTGTGGAACCCAACAAGGTCTGCTCCTAGCATGCCTTTTAGAATATCATTTCGCCATGGGAGTAAGCGAAATATTTCAAATGAAGGGAAAGGAATATGGAGAAAAAAACCAATCGCTGCTTCGGGAAGTTTTTCTCTAATGAGTTGGGGGAGCAGCATTAGTTGATAATCGTGTATCCAGATGGTATCTCCAGGTTTTGATGTTTTCACGATTTCATCACAAAACATTTTATTTACATCGCGATAGGTTCCCCATGTATTTTCATCATAAACCGCGTATTGGGTAAAGTAATGAAAAAGTGGCCATATCGTATTATTGCTGAATCCATAATAATATTTTTTAATTTGGTTATTTGTTAGAAAAACAGGGTTCATGTTTTCGGAAACAAGCTTCTTTTCAATGGTATGTTTTTCTTCAATATTATTTGTTATAATGCCTGGCCAACCTATCCATAAGCTTTTATAAGATTTATAAAATGAAGCTAAACCAGTAGCTAAACCACCGCTACTGGGAGAATAAGTAATACTATTTTTTCTTTTAACAATAGTAATTGGCAGTCTATTTGATACAATTAACATTCTGTTCATAATAATTTGAATTTATGGGTTGCAATCCAGTTAAAAAAAATTATTCGGTAGTGATTTTTGATCTAATAATAAATATATGATTCTGTTGATAAATTACCCTCCCGAAGGTTTTATAAAACAGGAACATCAATATATGGTAGTGATCGTTTTTATATACACTATATTTAGTTACATCCAGAACCTTCGGGAGGGTTTTCCTGACTAAATCAACAGAGTCATATATTGGATAACTTTTGTTTAAAAAGCAAAAATTTAAAAAGCTAAATATAGCTATTTTTTATGTAATATGCAACAATTTTATTGTGCCCCACTCGACAGATCATCTCGCTTGAACCCAAGAACCAAATAGAATTAATTTCATGAAAGGATAAAATAAACGCCATTAAAAGATTTAATCTTGATGTAAATCGCCCCTTATTACAGACATCACCCAGACATTAAAATACGGGCATATAAGTTTATAAAAATCAGACAACAGCAAGATAATTGGACATTTAGATTTTTTGTAATCGTTCACCAGTATCAAGAGTCAAAATTATTTATGTTGTTAAATTTCTTTGAAACCTTATTTTTTTCTTTTTAACCTTAATAGAATAAAAATAACCCACAAATTTTAACCTTATTACCTTATTATTCTCATTAAATAAGGTAATAAGGTTGGATTATTTGTAGATTTTACTTGCTACTAAGGTTTTAAAAACAAAAATAAGGTTATTCAAGAGCATATATTTAAAAAATCACAATAAAAGCCCGGCAAACTGTCCAAAAATTTATCCTATTTTTTGTAAAAACGGAGACGTCTGTATTAACGCAAGTTGGCAGATTTGATCCCGTAAAAGGTTTTGATAGAGTATTTAAAATATATAAACTTGTAAAGGAAAAAATCCCCGAGGTCCAGCTTTTATTAACCGGCGCTGGCGCCTCTGACGACCCTGAGTTTTATGATTTTATCAAAGGAATTAAGGATTTAGTGGCGGGTGATAGAGACGCGGTTGCCGAAGAAATTCCGTTTGATGTAAAATTGTTAAATGCAATTCAGCAGGCATCAACGATAATTTATGCGATGTCCACAAAGAAGGATTCGGGCTTGTTGCTTCGGAAGCTGCTATAAAAAGAAAGCCGATTATCGTTTCCAATATTGGCGGACTTCCTCAGCAGGTTATTCACGGAAAAACAGGATATATTGCAAATAATGAGGCTGAGGCTGCCCGATATACGATTAACCTTTTAAAAGATAGAAATTTAAGAGATAATTTTGGCACCGAAGCACGGAAATATGTTTTATCAAAATTTGTCACTCCAATAGATGCAAGAAATATGATTAATTTATTCATTGATACTTTGAATTTGCAATGATTATTTCTCATGTTCCCATTTTGGAGAGGTGTTTTTCATTTTACTGAATTAAAGAGTGAAATGACTCCAATGGAAAAAGCCCATACAAGTTCATACTATTTCGATCACTTCCTGAAACTGATCCCCCAGATCGAGCCTGTTAGCATCGCCTTTTTTAAAGGGAATCTAAATTTAAGTAGATTAAAATTTATACATAAAATAATAATGCACATTGCAATGATACTGATGAAAGAGATTAAGGAAGGTGAATTTATTAATCCAGATGCAGTTGCAGATTGGACAGAAAATCTGTATTCAAATCAATTTAATTTTTAAGGATGTTAACTATGGATTTATCAAAAAAAAAGAGAATCCTCGTAATAGGGGCAACAGGCGGCGTTGGCAGACCTGTCTGTAATGAAGTCATCCGTTTTTGAATCTTCTTCGCTGGTAACCAAATGATATTACAAAAAACTACTTGCATTTGTTATGAAAATAATTTAACTTTTATTTAATTAAGATTTAATAAAAAGGTCAGTACAATGAAGATGGACGAAATTAAAAAAAAGTATGACGGGAAATGGGTTTTAATAGAATATACCAAGTTAAGTGATGATTTGTCGGTCATTGAAGGTGAGGTCATTGCTCATTCAGTGGATAAAGGTTTTATCTACAAAGAACAACTTAGTTTTAAGAATAAAAATTTATCTATTGAATATTTAGGAACAGTGCCGCAGGATTGGGCAGTTATGTTATGAAAAGGTACCGTTTAGAATCTTTTGGAAAATTACTTGTTACAAAAGCTGCAGTCAATAACAAAGATGGTACAAGAATTCTTAACTTATTAATTGACACAGGTTCAAGTTATACAATATTACCGTTTGAATTGTTAGAAGCTATTGGAAGCAATCCAAGTCTTGCAAAAGAAAAAATTAGGATACATACAGCACCTGGTTTGATAATTGCGCCCGCTGTAAAAGTGGCCTGGTTTAATGCGTTGGGTAAAAAAATACCTAATTTCAGTATCGTAGCGTACACGTTGCCGTTTTCTACTATTATTGATGGATTGTTGGGGATGGATTTTCTTAAAACCACTGGTGCAGTTATAGATATTGCAAATAATGTAATTGAACTAAAATGAGTAACTTTCTACTAATTGTTTTTCACCCCTGCTTCATAATTATTCAATATGTTCGAGTTAATGATATACCAGAGGTAATAAATACCAAGTTTTTGGAAAGACTTTTCGTGTTTACATTTCCCGCTAATATAAATAATAAATCAACATACAAATTTAATCAATCATCAAAATCATTCAAGCTTATTCAAAACTACCTCAATCCTTTCATTTCAGAAACCATTTTTCAATATAAGTTATCAAAGATTTCTTTTGTTATTCTGTAAAATTTTCAATATACTGGGACAGGAAAAAATAATATTGATCAAGTAGGACAAGATGGCATCTTGTCTTACTATATAAAATTAATAAACAAAAATTTATGAAAGGATAATATCAATGAATAATTCAAAACTAACCCGCAGAAGTTTTTTGAAGACAGCCGGACTGGGCGCTATCGCCTTGGCAGGTTCTTCCAGTTTACTTTCATGTTCCGGACCGCGGAAACGACCGAATATACTTTTTATCATGTCTGATGATCATGCGTTTCAAGCCATCAGTTGTTACGGGAGCAAAATTAATGTAACGCCTAATATCGACAGGCTCGCCAGTGAAGGCATAAGATTTGAAAAGAGTTTTGTGACAAATTCCATTTGCGCTCCCTGCCGGGCAGTATTGTTAACGGGTAAATACAGTCACCTCAATGGCGTTATTGACAACCGGGAAAAATTTGATGGCTCGCAGCAGACCTTCCCCAAGCTATTACAGCAAGCTGGTTATCAAACAGCTATGTTCGGGAAATGGCATCTGAAAACTCATCCCACTGGATTTGATTATTGGAATGTTTTGCCGGGACAGGGGCATTATTACAACCCGGATATGATTGAAATGGGTGAGAAAAAGAGAAGAGAAGGTTACGTAACAGATATCATTACGGATGATTGTTTGAACTGGCTGAAAAATCGAGAAACGGATAAGCCGTTCTGTGCTCTTTTGCATCACAAAGCCCCGCACCGTAACTGGCTGCCAGACTCCAAACATTTTTCAATGTACAGTGAAGAAGATGTCCCGGTACCAGATACTTTTTATGATGATTACGATACACGCACCGATGCAGTTAGAGAACAGGAGATGGAAGTAGTCGAGCACATGCGAATGGCATGGGATTCCAAATACACGCCACCAGAAGGGACAAAGCTAAAAGCAGAAAAAGGACAGAAGGATCTCGATTCTTACAACCGGATGCTCGGGCGGTTGAATCCTAAACAGCGCAAAAAATACGATGAATTTTATGAAAAACAAAACAGGTGGTTCGACAAAGCCAAATTAAAGGGCAAAGATTTTGCCGAATGGAAATATCAACGTTACATTAAAGATTACCTGCGCTGTATCGCATCGGTTGATGACAATATTGGGAAAGTTTTGGATTATTTGGATGAGTCCGGGCTGGCAGAAAACACTGTCGTCGTTTATACATCGGATCAGGGATTTTATTTGGGAGAACATGGCTGGTTCGATAAACGTTTCATTTACGAAGAATCTTTGCGCATGCCGTTGATCGTTCGTTATCCCAAAGAAATTAAACCAGGAGTGAATGATGCCGACATGGTTATGAACCTTGATTTTGCACCGACTTTTTTGGATTATGCTGGTGTGCCGGTTCCTGAAGATATGCAGGGACAATCATTGAGATATGTATTACAGGGGAATGCATCAAAGGATTGGCGGCAATCCATTTATTATCATTATTTTGAATACCCTGCCGTACACATGGTAAAACGGCATTACGGTGTGCGGACGCATCGATATAAATTGATACATTTTTATTACGACATAAATGCTTGGGAATTGTATGATTTGAAAAAAGATCCCGAGGAATTGAACAATGTTTATGATAATCCTGAATATGCTGAAGTAGTGAAAGAGCTTAAGATTGAATTGGATAGATTGCAGAAGAAATATAAAGATACGGATTACCAGAAGTTTTTACCAAAGGAATGAAAAGAAAACCACTAATTGCACGAATTACACGAATTTTAATTGTATTAATTTTAGAAAATAAAACTTCCTTGGATGAATCACACTAAAGCCAGATGTGCTGTGGTGTATTATTTCTATTAAAAAATGGGGGAGGAAATTAGTGAAAATTAGTGTAATTAGTGGTTCACTTTTTTTTAGGCAGCTCAAATAACACTTATTTTTTATTTTAAATGCAGAAAGGAACACTTATGACACGCAGAATAATAATTTTTCTTTTTTTACTTTCTTTCACCAATAGTTCTTTTAGTTCTCAAAAATATTTTGTCATCGTTCAGGATGGCAAATATGGTTATATTGATGAAACAGGTTGGGTGGCTATTGAGCCAACATTTGATGAGGGTTTCGCGTTCAAAGAAAATTTAGCCAGAATTAGAACTGGTGATAAGTGGGGATTTATTGATACAACAGGAAACGTTGTTATTGAAGCAAAATTTGATGAAGCATTCGATTTTTCAGATTCCCTGGCAGCAGTGAAACAGAAAAACAGGTGGGGCTATATTACCCATTCCGGAAAATTCGTCATTGAACCAACTTTCATAGATGCATTTCCATTTTCTGAAGGATTGGCAGTTGTTCAAAAAGTGGATAAGCTATTACATTTGGAGATAAATCGCGGCTACGGATTCATCGATAAAACCGGGAAATATGAATTCGAGCCAAAATTTACTTCTGCCCGCCCATTTTCAGAAGGTTTTGCACCAGTGCGAAAGAGAAAATATTTTCTGGTTTTCCCAATCGAAGACAGGTGGAGATTCATGAATAAAAAAGGCGAATTCCTGAAATATCACTCTTCGGATGGAATGGGAAATTTCCACGATGGTCTGGCGATCATTCAAATTAAAGATAAATTTGGCTATTTGAATACAAATGGGGATATTGCTATTAATGCCCAGTTTCAGAAAGTTTCTGATTTTTCTGAAGGTCTGGCTGCAGTAAAAGTTGATGGTTTCTGGGGATATATCAACACAAGCGGAGAAATGGTAATCGATAACCAGTTTGATTTTGCTTTTAATTTTTCAGGGGGTTTAGCAGCGGTTCAGGAAGAAGATAAATGGGGATACATCGATAAATCCGGGAAGTTTGTCATCAGACCAATGTATGATTTTTGTAAAAATTTTACTGATAGGTTGGCAATTGTCAAAACTGGTAAATACATGGGTTATATTAATAGAGAGGGCGTTTGGATTTGGAAGAGGTAGGTAAGCTCTATACCCCTGCGAAGGATTGAACCAGGCTGTTTCAGATCTGCGACCTTCGCAAGGGGAAACAAATTATTTCAATTTATTCTATAATATTTTTAATCCAGTAAAAAGGTAAGGAGATAAAAATGAGTGTGAAAAAATTACTTGCCATAGCAATTATATATATTTTAACATTTACTGCTTGGATGATATTAGGAGTATCGAACTTATCCAGGACTGATAAGTCTTTCCGTACGTTAAAAAACGAAGTTATTAGTCTTTATGGTGATGCACTAATAATCAATGCTCCTGAATGTTATTCGAAAATTAAGAAATATAAACAAGAAATAATTGATGGTAAAAAGATTAATAAAGAATATTTTGAAACAGAAAACTATGAATTATCAAAATCAGATATTGAGATTAATATTAATTTAGATCAGAGAAAAAAAGGAAATTTATGGTTCCCTACTTTTAAAGCGAAATTTAATGGCAGCTATGAATTTAAAGTAAAAAACACTAAAGAAGATAAAAACCGAAAGTATTATATTTATACAACGTTAGGATCATCAAATTCGATCTATAACAATATTCGGCTATCAATAAACGAAAAAAAAGTATCCAACGTGATTCCTTTAATAAGAAAAAAAGAAATGGAGATTATACCATCCCAGGATGGAATTGTTAATTTAGCAATAAGTTATGAATGTACAGGTATGGAAGATTTAATGTATTATATATCTCCAAATCCTAATGATATTATCCAAATTAATGATTTTACATTGAAAATAATAACTGACTTTAAAAATTATGATTTCCCAAGTAGTATGATGTCACCAACTGAAAAAAGAGAAATTGAAAAAGGATACGAATTATTTTGGCGCTTAAATAAATCCGTCACAGGTAAAGATATTGGAATAACCATACCCAACAAGTTAAATCCTGGAGCAATTGTAAGCCGTGTAACATTCTTTGCGCCGGTTTCCTTATTATTCTTTTTTATTGTGTTATTTGTAATTTCCATATTACTCAATGTTAATATTCATCCTATGAATTATTTCTTTTTAGCGGCAACATTCTTTTCATTTCATTTAATGTATTCATATTTTTCTGATCATCTGAATATATATTTAACATTTGTTATTGCATCATTTGTTTCATTGGTACTGACAATTTCATATTTAAGAGTGTTTACACCCAAAAAATTGTCATATATATATGCTCCTTTAACTCAATCCATCTATTTGATTATATTTTCATACTCATTTTTCTTTAAGGGTATGACAGGCGTTATTGTAACAATTTGTTCGGTTATTACTCTTTTTATTTTAATGCAAATAACCGCAAAAGTTAATTGGGAGAATATCTTTAGTAAAAAATAGTAACTATGTTCAAACTAATTATTAGTGCAAATGTCAATGATTTACTTTGTTTATTGGCTAATTACATAAGCAATTTAACGAAGAGAAGTTTGATTAACCAAAAGGGATTTCCAAAATGAAAAAAATCCAATTTACCTTGTTCGTTCTATTATTAAGTGTAAGCACCGGATTCGCTGGTAAAAAAGCACAACTCAAGCTGCCAAAAATATTTGGTGATAACATGGTGTTGCAGCAGAATTTTCAAGCGCCAGTTTGGGGCTGGGCAGAACCGGGAAAGAAAATCACAACAAAAGCAAGTTGGTTAAAAAAGAAAGTCGTTACCAGGGCGGCTGAAGATGGCAGTTGGAACATGAAATTACAAACGCCAAAAGCAGGTGGACCATACAGTGTTAAAATAAAAAGTGACACAACTTATAATTTTAAAAACGTGCTCATCGGCGAAGTATGGCTTTGTTCGGGTCAGTCAAATATGGAAATGCCGGTGGATAGCGTAAGACCAGGATTTGGAGGTGTGCCAAATTTCAAGCTTGAAATTGCTACTGCAAATTTCCCTGAAATCCGCTTATTCACTTTTCCCAAAACAGCAGCCACCGAACCGCAGATAGAAGTAATCGGCTCATGGAATGTATGTTGCCCTGCGACTGTTCCTGAATTCAGTGCAGTAGCATATTTTTTTGGTAAGGAGTTGTATCAAAGGTTGAACGTGCCCATTGGATTGATGAATGTCAGTTGGGGCGGTTCTGCTGCCGAAGCTTGGACTAATGCTGAAAATCTTTTACAATTTCCTGAATTCAAAACCAAAATGGAACAGTTAGATTCGCTCATGGGAAATACTAAAAAAAATCAAAAAAAATATGAAAATGCCAAAGCTGAATGGAATCAATTGCTTCATTCAAAAAAAGCAGATGATTTTTCAAAATTAGATCAATGGATGGATGTTGGATTTAATGATACTTCATGGAATATAATAAAAGTGCCTCATTTGTGGAGTCACACCGAGCTTGCTGGACTTACTGGTTCGGTTTGGTTCAGAACCATTGTGAATATTCCGGAAAAATGGCAGGGAAAGAATCTTAAACTTCATCTTGGCCCGATTGATGAAATGGATATCACATGGTTCAACAGCAATAGAATTGGTGAGCATAAGAATTCAAGTGATTGGACAAAAAAGAGAAGCTATACTATCCCGGCAGAGAATGTATTGCCTGGGAAAAATACAATATTATTGCATGTCACAAATGATTTTGGAGAAGGTGGAATTTATGGGGATAAAAAAAACATAAAAATTTGTGCGGAAGATACGAGTTTGAAACAGGAGATAAATTTGTCCGGTGAGTGGCGCTATAAAATCTGTTTGGATTATAAAACCTTGCCGCCGATGCCACAGGAAATTTTTCGATGGCCGAATCAAACACCCACATTGCTTTACAATGGAATGCTCCACCCGCTCATTCCATTTGCCATTAAAGGTGTTACCTGGTACCAGGGAGAAAGTAATGCAGCGAATGCGGATTTATATTCACGATTGTTCCCTGTTATGATTAAAAACTGGCGGCAAGACTGGAACCAGGGAGACTTCCCCTTCTATTTTGTCCAAATCGCTCCGTATAATTATAAACGGAATTACCCGAGTGGAGCTGAATTGCGCGAATCACAACTAAAAAGTTTATCAGTGCTAAATACCGGGATGGCTGTAACCATGGTTTTGGGACATAAGAATGACATTCATCCGAGAAGAAACGTTGAAGTTGGGAAAAGGTTAGCGCTCTGGGCGCTAGCAAGGGATTATGGATTTGGAGATATTGTTTATTCAGGGCCATTTTATA
>JACKQG010005969.1_pt1 | contig 13139 bp, 11 predicted proteins | sample 8237621 | NCBI WGS metagenome assembly JACKQG01 (sample SAMN15677084, study PRJNA649215) | marine metagenome | biome: marine; feature: Black Sea; material: saline water; isolation source: suspended particulate matter (SPM) from the Black Sea western gyre | collected 2013-06-09/2013-06-10 | depth...
TACGTGTCGCGCACGCCGTCTATTTTCAGCAGCACTCCGCACTGCCTGATCTGGGAACCCGACCCCGAACTTATCGGTGTACTGGCCACCGTGATGATCAACATGGATCCGCCGCGTCACAACCAGTACCGCAACACGATCAACAAGGGTTTCGTACCCAAGCGCATAGACCAGATCTCGGGCCACGTGGCCAAGGTGGCCAAGGAGATAATCGACGAGGTGGCACCGAAGGGCGAGTGTGATTTCGTAGAGGAGGTCGCGGCTCTTACACCCATGACCATGATCTGCGAACTGTTTGGTATCCCGGAGAGTGAACGCAGGTACGCCTATGATCTCGCGAACCGACTGATTTCATCCGATGATCCCGAAATGCAGGAAGCCGGTGGCGCCGACGAGGCGTTCACGGAGATATTCGAGTACGCGGCAAAGCTGAGGGCTTACAAGCTCGAGCATCCGGCCGATGATCTTGCGACCCTGGTCGTTAACGCCGAGCTGGACGGCAAGCACGTAGACGACATGGTGTTCGGCAGCTTCGTGATGATGATGGTCGTGGCGGGTAACGAAACCACGCGTACTGTGACCAGCAACGGAATGATACGGCTGATCGAACATCCGGAGCAGCGGCAGCAACTCATCGATGACCCGTCGGGTATTCCTGCCGCGGTCGAAGAACTGCTGAGGTACGAGCCGGGCGTGCACCACTTCCGTCGCACGGTGATGGAGGATACCGAGGTGGCCGGTGTCAAGATGGAGGAGGGACAGAAGCTCACCCTCTGGTACGGTTCGGCAAACCGTGACGATACGGTTTTTGAAAATCCTCACCGATTTGACATCAACCGGGCTGATGTTGCCGAGCATGTCACCTTTGGAATCGGCCAGCACTACTGCCTGGGTGCCTCGCTGGCGCGCGCGCAGCTGAAGGCTATTTTTACCGAGGTACTCACGCGCATGCCCGACATGGAAATGGTCGGGACACCGCGCCGCCTGCGCTCAAACTTTATCAACGGCGTCAAGGAAATGAGGGTTTCCTACACTCCTTCTTGATACAGGGGCGCCGTGCCTTGCCAGCGGTTGCCGGTAAGGCCACCATGTAGGTATGGATGGCTTTTATCGCTTCGCGCGGCTGATGGTCGAACGGCATCGAAACCCGTTTTGCATAGCTTTTCGGATAGCCTTTCTTGTCGTGCTCGTAGCCTACGTGTGGCAGAACTCCTGGCTGGGCATCGTCATGGCAACGGCGGCAATGTTAGGGGGGCCGTTCCTTTTCGAGGTGCCGGAACAGGCCCCGCCGGCGTTGGAGAAAATGGCTCGTGCCAGCAACCGCTGGCTGGACGAGACTGGCCCTGCGGCGATGGTCTTACAGTCGCTGCTGGGACTGGTTGTTTTTGTCGGATGGCTTCATGCCCTGTGGCATAACCAGCTGGGCGATTCGCTGGCCTGGGGTGCGGGTTTGCTGGTCTTCAAGCTGGGGCTGCTCGCGTGGTACATGCGCGAGCCGGCCGGCGTCGCAGGCGATTAGTTTCCGGGCGTGTCGCCCGCGGCGGGGATCGAAGTTGGTGGCGGTACGCCATCAGCCAGCCGCTCGAAGTCTTCGACGTCGAACTGCATTATGTGCTCCAGCCACCAGCCCGGCGCTCCGTCAAGCAGCGTGGGCAGGTTCCAGTAGTCGCGCCAGAGGCGAATCCGGCCTTCGGCGATGACCTGCACCGATACGAAGGGCAGCGATACCTGCTCGCCGCTCGACCAACTCCAGTGCTCGGTGTGTTCGGTGACCACCACGTCGCCCTGGGCCACGATGCGCTCGCACTCGTGCCGGTAGCCATCGATCGACTCCAGGCCGATGCGCAGTCGGCCGGTGATGGCGCGCGCACCATCGGCGCCGCGGTCGGGCGCGGGCACGTCTTCGTAGTGACTCGCGTCGTCAAAAAACCCGGCCACCTTTTGCCAGTCGCGCGAGTAAAGCGCCTGCCAGAAGGCGCCCGCCAGTTTTGCGTTGTCGGCCTCGGTCGTATTCACCGTGTTTTTCCTTGGTTTGCGGGCCAGACCAGCCTGGCGCGGCCGTCGTTGCCGGTTTCAACAGCGGGCGCAGGCGCCAGTCGGTGGCGTTGCCCATCGGTAGACCGCCCACTGGACGCATCGAAGCGATAGCCGTGCCATGGGCAGACGATCTCGGGGCCGCTACCACCGTTACCATCGCCAGCACTGATGATCTCGCACCCGTCGAGCGGGCCGAGCCGGTGGGGACACAGCACCGAGTGGGCCAGCAGGTGGCCGTCGTGTTTAAGTACGCGAAAGCGTCCCGCGTCGGTGGCTATCACCATGGGCAATCGCCCGGCCAGCTGCTCGGCCGGGCCCAGGTCGATGGGCGCGGGGTCGATTTGCTCAGCCGTCGTCGCCACGCGGCTGTTTCCTGCGGTCGCGTTTAAGTTGCCTCCACTGTCGAGGCGGCGCTGCCGCTCGACCATCATGTACTCGTCTTCGTCGTAGAGCTGTTGGTACACCTCAAGATAAAACTCGCCCACGGCTTTGCGGTCGGCCTCGGCCTCGATGCCCGGCACGAAGAAATCCACGACGACTTCTAATTCGTGCTCGCCGTGCACGAGCACTCGGGTGAAGATACTGCTGCCCGTCCCGCTGCCTGCCAGTGTGCTCGTGGTCCAGCCCAGTCGGTCGTCGTGCAGCCGCAACTCGAATTGCTGCGAGCCGCCGGCCCCTGCGAGCTCGGTATCGGCACGCCAGTGCCACTCGTCCTCGTCAACGAGTTCGATAGAAGCAAAACTCGACGAGTGCAGCCAGGGTAGATGTTCCCAGTCGAGCGCGTTTTCGAGCATGCGGTCGAGCGACACCGGCATGCGGCGGCGGTAGGTAGCCACCGGTACCGGCATCGGCTCGCTCCCCGCGCTGTGCTGGTCTGGTTCCCTTGAGTGCGACATGCTTCGTTATGTTGCACCGTGTTCGCCGTGCATGGAAGCCCGCGGGGGACTATCCAGTGTTTCCGTGGGCACTAGATCCATCATGCCGCGATTTATGATGACAGGATCAATCATATTGCTGGCGATACTTCTCCTGGCAGCCGCTTCAGCCCATCAGCGAGTCGCGCAGTGCAAGAGAGCGGGGCTGGCGTGGCAGGTGCAGCTCGACCAGGCGGTCGAGCATGGCCGTGGCCGTGGCCACCAGTTCGGGGTCGGTGGTGACGCTGCCGTCGGGCACCCCCCTGGAGGCTTGACCGACATAGTCGAGCAGGCGTGTTTCGATCACGCGACGACTGGGTTTGAACGACGGATCGTCGGGCCCCAGGCCCAGGCGTTCGGCTTCGTGCCGCGAACACACCACGCCGCTGCCGCGTGGGTCAAGCACCGGCCGCGAGGCTTCGACAATGCCCTCGGCGCAGATTCCACACACCGAAAAATCAGGCTTCCATCCGCCGTGGTCCAACAGCACGAGCATGAAGTTATGCCCGACCCTGGCCGCCTCTTCGCCGCGGGCTACGGCAGCGACAGCTTGCTCGTAGAGGTCGAACAGTTCGGGGCACGGGTCGCGTTCGGGAGTCATCAAGTCGGTCAGCTCGCTCAGGTAGCTGGCCCAGGCAAAGCCGGCGAGGTCGGCGTTGCCTACCACGTCGTAGCTCTGCTCCACTCGCGCGTCGTGCAGGAACACCATCGAGGAGTGAGCGCGCCGCCCGAACCTGACCCGCAGGCGCTGGAAGGGCTCGAGCGCACCGCCGGCAAAGCGGCGCTTTGAACGGCGCGCGCCCTTGGCCATGCCCGCCAGCTTGCCGTACTGGTTGCTGAGCATGATGACCACGCGATCTGATTCGCCGTAGGCCACCGTGCGCAGTACAAAAGCATCGGTCGTAACGTCTTCCACCGCCGACCTTTCTAGCACGACAACGCGCCCGGTGCCGACCGCAAGCCTTGACAACGGCCCGGTGGGTGCCTAATTACCGAGAGATTTATGCCCGCCCGGGGCATTGCGACCAGCCGGAGCGACCAGCCGGAGCGATAAGAAACGATATGAGTGCCAGGAAAAAAACAAAAAAACCCCGGGTTGTGGTCGGGGAAGGGAAAGTGTCAAAGGTGCAGGATTCACAGGCGGAAGATAGCGCGGTCGAAGGCAGCGCCCTTGAAGATACTACGGAGGTCGCGGCCGAGCCTGCCGAAGAGCTCAGCCTGGAAGAGCAGCTTGAGCAGGCTCTCGAAGAGCTTGCTCGCCAACGCGATCTGCACCTGCGGTCGCTGGCCGAGCAGGAAAACATGGCCCGCCGACAGGATCGTGAGCGCGGTGATCGCGCGCGCTACGCCGTTGAACCTCTGGCCCGCGACTTGCTCGAGGTAGTCGACCAGCTCGAAATGGCAGTCGAACACGCCGGCGCCGGCGCTGAGAACCTTGTGCAGGGGGTCAGCCTGGTGCTCAAGGGCCTTGGCTCAGTGCTCGAACGTCACGGGGTTGAGCGCATGGAGGCCGAGGGGGAAGCGTTTGATCCGGCCCAGCACGAAGCGATTTCGATAGTTGAGGCCACGGGCGACAGCGAGGAAAAATCTCGACCTGACAGTGTCGACCGGGTCGTGAGCGCCGGTTATCGCTTCAAGGACCGGCTGCTCAGGCCCGCCCGCGTAGTTGTGGCCCGCGCCCCGGCAGCCGACAGCAGCAGCGAGCCCGAAAAGGGTAAAAAAGGTGACGAAAGCTGAAAAACACCTGCCCCGTGGCCTTGCGCCGCCGGGCTTGGTGATTACTTCATACTACAGAGCACGGCGGCCATCGCGGCTGCCAGCTTAAAAAACTACAAGGAAAAACAGGGCTGATGGGAAAAATAATCGGAATAGACCTTGGAACGACGAACTCTTGCGTGGCCGTGCTGGAGGGCGGAAGCCCCAGCGTGATTGCCAACAGCGAGGGTGGTCGCACAACGCCATCGGTGGTGGCCGTAAACGACAACGGCGAGAGGCTGGTCGGGCAGATCGCCAGGCGCCAGGCCGTCACCAACCCCGACAATACCATCTACGCCATCAAGAGGCTCATCGGCCGTCGATTCAAGGACAAGGAGGTCCAGTCATCGGCCAAGTTGCTTCCCTACGAGGTGGTGGGCCACGACAACGGCGACGCCTGGGTGAACCTGGGTGGCGATAAGACCAGTCCCGCCGAAGTCTCTTCGATGATACTGGCCAAGATGAAGAGCACCGCCGAAGACTACCTCGGCGAGACCGTCACCGACGCGGTTATAACAGTGCCGGCTTACTTCAACGATTCGCAGCGCCAGGCCACCAAGGACGCTGGAGCCGTCGCCGGCCTCAACGTGCAGCGCATCATCAACGAGCCCACCGCCGCTGCTCTTGCCTACGGCCTGGACAAGGGTGACCAGGGTGACCGCAAGATCGCCGTGTTTGATCTCGGTGGTGGCACCTTCGACATCTCCATACTTGAACTGGGCGGCTCGGTGTTCGAGGTCAAGTCCACCAACGGTGACACCCTGCTGGGTGGTGAAGACTTTGACCAGGTCGTCATGGACTACCTCGTGCAGGAGTTCAAGAAGGACCAGGGCGTGGATCTCTCCAAGGACAAGATGGCGTTGCAGCGGCTCAAGGAAGCCGCCGAGAAGGCCAAGTGCGAGCTGTCGACCTCGGCCGAGACCGATATCAACCTTCCGTTCATCACCGCCGACCAGGCGGGCCCCAAGCACCTGAACCTCAAGCTCACCCGTTCAAAGCTCGAGGCGCTCTGCGCGAGCCTGCTCGACAGGCTCGACGTTCCCTGCCGCACTGCACTCAAGGACGCGGGCCTCTCGGCCGGCGAGATCGACGACGTGGTGCTGGTCGGTGGCATGACGCGCATGCCGGCGGTGCAGGAGCACGTGCAGCGTATCTTCGCCAAGGAGCCGCACAAGGGCGTCAACCCCGACGAGGTCGTAGCCCTCGGGGCAGCCATACAGGGCGGCGTGCTGGCCGGCGACGTCAAGGACGTGCTGCTGCTCGACGTCACCCCGCTGTCGCTCGGCATCGAGACGCTGGGTGGCGTGTTCACCAAGCTCATCGACAAGAACACCACCATCCCGACCAACAAGGCCCAGGTGTTTTCCACCGCCGAGGACAACCAGCCCGCGGTTTCGATCAAGGTGTTCCAGGGCGAGCGCGAGATAGCCGAGCACAACAAGGTGCTGGGCCAGTTCGACCTCACCGGCATAGCAGCCGCGCCGCGCGGAATGCCGCAAGTGGAAGTCACCTTTGATCTCGATGCGGACGGTATCATGCACGTGTCGGCCAAGGACAAGGGCACCGGCAAGGAGCAGTCCATCCGCATTGTTTCTGACAGTGGCCTGACGCCCGAAGAGATCGAGAGGATGGTCAAGGACGCCGAGGAACACGCAGCCGAGGACGAGAGCCGCCGGGCCCTGGTCGACGCGCGTAACGAACTCGACTCGATGATCTATCGCACCGACAAGAGTCTCGAGGAGGCCGGCGAAGGTCTCGAAGACGCTGACAAGGAATCCATCAAGGCGGCCATCCAAACGGCCAGGCCGGCGCTGGAATCCGAAGACGTGGACGTGATCAAGGCAGCGTCGCAGGAGCTGGAGAAGTCGTCGCACAAGCTGGCCGAGGCCATGTACGCCAAGGCCCGCGAGGAAGCCGAGGCCGCCCAGGCCGAGGGCGCGGGTGGGGAGCCAGGCGGTGGCGATGGCGGCGACAGTAGTGACAGCGGCGATGACGATGTTGTCGATGCAGATTTTGAGGAGGTTAAGCCTTCGACCTGACCCTGGCCGATTCGAAGCCGAGGCCGGCCGCCTGCACTGCGGGCGCTCCGGCGATTGCCTCCACCCGCTGTTGCAGGTGGAGGCTTTTTGCCGTCTAACGGCAGGTGACCGGCGGCGGGCGTGGAGCTTGACGGGGGCGAGATAAACAACAAGTGGCCAAGCGTGATTACTACGAAATCCTGGGGGTGGAGCGCGGGGCCGATGAGGGCGTCATAAAGAAGGCCTACCGCGACCTGGCGCTCAAGTACCATCCCGATCGCAACAGCGACGACAAGGATTTGGCGACCGAAAAGTTCAAGGAAGCCAGCCAGGCTTACGAGATTCTCTCCGACTCTGAAAAACGGTCGCAGTACGATAACTTCGGCCACGCCGCTTTCGACGGCGCGGGCATGGGAGGGGGCGGTTTCGCCGCTGGTTTTTCGTCCGACGTTTTCGAGGACGCGCTGGGCGATCTCTTCGGCGACTTTTTTGGTGGTGGCGGTCGTCGTCGCGGCCGTGTCGTGCGCGGCGACGACCTCAGGTACGACATGGGCATCGCTTTTGAAGAGGCGGTGAAGGGATGCGAAAAAGAAATAACCATACCCCGCACCGTGAGTTGCGAGGACTGCTCGGGGAGCGGGGCCAAGGCCGGCACCGAGCCCGAAACCTGCCCGGCCTGCCACGGCGCTGGCCAGGTCAACTACCGCCAGGGCCTGTTCCAGATTTCCAAGGCCTGCGGCCAGTGCAACGGAGAGGGGCGTATCGTGCGCGCTCCCTGCCCGGCCTGTCGCGGGCGTGGCACCAGCGTAGCCGAGCGCACCATCTCGGTGAAGGTACCCGCCGGCGTGTCGGACGGCTCGCGCCTCAAGCTCCGGGGCGAAGGCGAGGCGGGGCCCTCGGGCGGACCCACTGGCGACCTCTACGTTGTGCTCGTGGTCAGGCAACACCCGCTGTTTGAGCGCGACGGGGCAGCCATCATCTGTGATCTGCCGGTGTCGATGATCGACGCGGCGCTCGGTGCCAAGCTTGACGTGCCCACCGTCGATGGTGTGGTTAAGATGAGCATCCCTTCCGGCAGCCAGTCGGGCACACTGTTCAGGCTCAAGAATCGAGGCGCTCCCGACCTGAGGCGACGAGGCTCGCGCGGCGACCAGATCGTGCGCCTGCAGGTTGAAACCCCCACCGGCGTGACCCGCAAGCAGAAAGAACTACTTCGGAGTTTTGACGAGTTGCAGAAGAAGAAGGGCGACTCGTTGGTGTCAGGTTTTGCCGACAAGGTCCGCGAACTCTACGACTGAACCGGTGCGCGATCTCGCAGCCGCAGGGGAGTCTGCTTTCATAGACGCCGTGGCGAGCATAGTCGCGCGCGCCCACGCTGGTCGGGGTTCCGGCGGCAAGGGGCCGCGTGGTCTGCACGTCGGCATAGGCGACGACGCGGCGGTGGTCGATCTCGGCTCTCCCGCCGTCCTCAGCAGCGATGCCCAGGTGCAGGGCACCCACTTTGAGCTGGACTGGTTGTCGGCCGAGGCGCTCGGGCGCAAGGCTTTCCTGGTGGCGTTCTCCGACCTGGCGGCCATGGGTGCCCGCGCGAGGTGGGCACTGCTTTCGTTGGAGGCCCCCGCGTCTCTGTCGATGAGGCGTGGGCGCGCATTGCTGCGCGGCTTTGTCGCCGCCTGCCGAGAGAACGACGTTGCCCTGGTGGGCGGCAACGTGGCCGCTGCTCCTCGCCTGGCCCTGACGGTGACAGCCGTTGGCGAGGCCCGCCGTTCGCTCACCCGCGCGGCGGCCCGCGACGGCGACGACATACACCTGGTGGGCAATCCCGGTGACGCGGCGGCGGGGCTCGAACTTCTGGCGGCGGGAGGCAGGAGCGGCAAGCTCGTGCAGGCCTGGCGACGGCCTCCCTGCCATCTGCAACTGGGACGCGCATTGTCGCGCAATGTCGGGGTGGGCGCGGCCATAGACCTGTCCGACGGACTGGTGCTCGATCTTTCACGCGTCGCCGCGGCATCGGGCCTCGGCGCGCTGCTCGACACCGACCGCCTGCCCTTGTCGCGGGCCTTGCTGGCGGCCGCGCGCGGGCGGGGTGGGCTGGTCAACGAGGCGCTCGATTACGCACTGGGCGGCGGTGAAGACTATCTCCTGCTGTTCACAGCGCGGGCAGACCGGCGCTCGCGCAATAGCATTGCTTCGCTTGGCAGGCGCCACGGGGTAGCGATAAGACGCGTGGGAAGCATGGACTCATCTCTGGAAGCCGGGAGCGTGGTCGACACCCGGGGGCAGGCCCTCGAAGGTGGCTACCAGCATTTTATCAGCAGCCGCGGGGCCAGGCCGTGACCCCAACCCGCACGAAGGCCCTGCTCGAAGAGGTGGCCGCCGGCAACAAGAGCGCCGAGCAGGCCATGCAGGAGCTACGCGCGCTCCCCTTCGATGACCTCGGCTTTGCGCGCGTGGACCTGCACCGACCCATGCGCAACGGCGTGTCTGAAACGGTGTACGGCGAGGGCAAGACCGCGGCGCAGATCAAGGAGATCGGGCGCTCCCTGCTCGAGGCTGGACAGCACTTGCTGGTCACCCGTCTTGACCAGGGCAAGGCGGCTGAGCTGGCGACGGTCTTACCCGGTTTTCAGTACGACGCCACCGCTCGCCTGGGCCGTTGCATGGCCGAGGGCGTAGAGCAGCCGCGGCTGCCCGGCAGCGTGGCCGTGCTCAGCGCTGGCACCAGCGACATGGCGGTGGCCGAAGAAGCGGCGCAGACGCTGGAATTCCTCGGAGCCGAAGTACTGCGCTTTGCCGACGTGGGCGTAGCTGGTCTGCATCGCCTGCTCGAAAGCCGCGAGCGCGTGGGCAGCGCCACGGTGGCCCTGGTGGTAGCCGGCATGGAAGGCGCGTTGCCCAGCGTGGTAGGCGGGCTCATCGACCTGCCGCTGATAGCGGTTCCCACCAGCGTGGGCTACGGCGCCAGTTTTGGCGGGCTCGCCGCCTTGCTCGGCATGCTCAACTCCTGCTCGGCGGGTGTCACGGTGGTCAACATCGACAATGGCTTTGGTGCGGCCACGGCGGCGGCGGCTATCCTGCGAGCGCTGACGGGTGACCGGAGTCAGCTGCCGTCCAGTGAGAGTACCGCCAGGTGAAAACCCGCGTCGGTGGTTATGCCGTCGGGTAGCTCGGCGAGCACGCTCCAGGCCAGCTCCACCGTGGTGGTTCGGTTCTCGCCGTAGTCGCGGATCTCGATTCGGGTGGGGCGCTGCCGCGAGCCCACCATTATGTGCTTGCTGTCCAGGCGGAGCCTGGACAGGTTGCTCATAGTGCCGGTGTAGTACTTCGACGTCAGCGGCACCATGCGCGCCTTGTCAAAGCCGATGACAAACAGTTCGTACGGCACGGTCTCGGGCGGGTAGAGCGACACGGTTTTTTCGTTAGTGCTCTCATCCGAAACAAAAGTGGTGCTGTAGTCGGTTTTCCAGAACGCGAAAAATTCCATCGGCCTGAGATCGGTACCCGGAATGACTTCGTCCACCGACATTGACACCGGTCGCCGTTCGCCTCGGGCCACCAAGCCTTTGCCCCAGGCAAACGGTAGCAGCGCTCTCCAGTCTGCCGCCGGGATGTCGATGACCATGCGCGGCTCGTCGCCCGGGCTCACGAACAGCACGGCCTCCACCGGGTCGCCGTCGCCGGTTATTATGTCGAGCTCGGCGCGCAGGATGTGGGTGGGCACGGCCATGCGTTCGGCCCTTTCGAGAAACTTGTAGAGATCGGCGAGGCTGGCCAGCGAAGGGGGCGCGGTGGTGGCCAGTAACAGGGCGGTGGCGGTGACGGCGGCAGCTATTAAGCGTCGTGGCATGCCCCTTTCTAGCACAGGGGGCACAGCTTTGTCTTGTGGTGTCGTCAGGATGGGTAAACAATGGGCTGGTGGTGTGGTGGATGGGTGGGCGCACGCTTGGAAAACAGCCGTGCGGACGGCAGCAGGCCGTCGGCGTGGCGTTGTTGCTCGCGTGGGCGCTGGCGGCGAGTGGCTGCACCACCGGGGGCCCCCTGCCGGCCGGTAGCCTTTTATCCGGCCGTGTTTCAGGCGCCGCGACCACCGACTCGCAGGCCGCGCGGTACTACCTGGTAACCGCTTCGGACTTTCCCCGCAGCGGCGGAAGCCCGGTGGCCCTGAGCAGCCACGGCTCGCAGTTGCTGCAGGCTGCTATCGAGCGCTGGCCGCGGATGTCCAGGCTGCTGGCCGAACGCGGCCTTCCCCTGGCTGTTTCTGTTGACGGTGAGGATCTGCACCTGGCCTACATCTCGCCGGGGGTTCTCTACACCCTGGGCCCGAGGACCGGGCTCGCGCGGCGGGTGGCTTGCGGCCGAAACATGCCCACCTGCCCTTCCTACTGGCTGAGGTCCCGCGAGCTTGTGGCGCTTGAACAGGCCGCCCTCGAGCAGGCAGCGTCGGTTTCATTGTCGCCGACGACTGACGGGGCGAGTCACATCATGCAGCTCGTTGGCAGAGCGATCCCGTTGCAGAGGGTGTCGCGCCGCCTGGCCCTGGTGCTACCTTCTCACGACGACGAATCGCTGACCGAATCGTTGCCGGGTAAGGGCTGGGGGTTTTTCTTTGTTCCTGCGACCCCGGCCAGTCGCGAGGCACTCGGGGTAGAGTCCACGACGCCCGGCCTGGTGGTGGCCTGGGTCGACCCTGATGGCCCCGTGGCGGGTGTGCTGGCCACGGGCGATCTCCTGGTGGGCATAAACGGCCGCCGGCTCACCGAGCTGCCGGGCTTTGACATCTCCAGCCTCGATCGCGCTACCTTCATGGTTGAGCGTGGGGGGGGTAGCCGTAGCGTGTACGTGGAGGCCGAAGCCTGGCCACGTGACGTGAACTTTTTCATGGTCGAGTACGCTTCGCCTAACGCGGGGCCGTCGCAGCGGGGCGTGGTGGTGTCGTCGTCACTTCTCGACCTGCTTGAAGACGAAGATCAACTGGCGGTAGTGCTCGGCCACGAACTCGCGCACCTGTTGCTGGGCCACCGACCGGTGCCCGGTCACTTTCCCGGCCTGGCACACAGCAGGGCAATGACACGAAGGGATGCTACACGGCGGAGTACGGCGCGGCGGCGGATGGGCGGCGAGGCAGGCCTCGCCTTTAACCGCGAGGCCGAACGTCGTGCCGATCTGTTGGGCGTAGACCTGGCCGAGGCTGCCGGCTACCAGGGTAGCGCCTTCGCCCGCGTGATGCAGCTGCTCGAGGAGTCGGCCGGTGCCCGCGCCCACGCCTTCCTCGATCGCCACCCCGACTACCCGCAACGGGCCATGCTCGTGCAACACCACCTCGAGGACCGCACGGTGGCGGGGCAGCTGGGTAAAGGCTCGCTCTAGCCGCATACCGCAGACCGCGTACCGCATAGGGTTCTCTAAGCCCACGTCGCAGCAGGGGGGGGCGTGGCTTGCCCCAGAGTAGGGCGTATCACCCTGTCGGAAGCTGCTTTTTCACTGGCTATACCACTTTTATCAACAGCTTAAGCTGCTGCCGAGCTGGCACAGGCGTTGCATTATCACACTTACGAGTACCTCTCCGCTGGTCGGAACAGGGGTCATTCCTGCCGGGGCAGGCGCAATGTTGATACGAATCAAGCACGACCAGGGCGAGAGAACAGCGGTAGGGCTGCCGTTCGTTTTTTCAGTGCTGGTTTTCACGGCCGCGACCGCTCTCTGGCCAGTGGCCGCTCCTGCTTCTTCGGGGCGAGTCTCTTCTGATAGTTCTCCTGGCGAATCACGCGCATCGGTACTTGCCATGGCTTTTGAGGTCAATAGCGGACAGGTGCCGGGCCGCGATGGTTTCCTGTCGCGCGGCCGCGACCACGGCTTGTTCCTCGACCAGGGCGGAGCACTGCTGGTGCTTGCCAACGGCGATGGCATAAGCGGGCAGGCCGTCATGCTCACTCTGGACGGTGCGCTACAGGTCAAGCCTAGCGGTGAACTCCCGCTGCAGGGCACTGCGGCTTGGTTCAAGGGGGACGACCCTGATCGCTGGATCGGCTTGGTGCAGCGCTACGAGCGGGTTCGTTATCACGATCTTCGCCCCGGCGTCGACATGCTCTACTACGCAAACGAGGGCAGGCTCGAATACGACTTCATACTTGCTCCGGGCGTTGACCCGGGGCAGTTGTCTTTCAGGCTCAGCGGCCTCGCTGGCGATCAACCGGGCTTACTGTTGTCCGAGAGCGGCGACCTCTGGGTCGAGTTGGGGGGCGGCCGGCTGTTGCTGCGGCGGCCGATCGCCTGGCAACACGACGAGGTCGGTAGCAGGCAGCTCGTTGACAGCGCCTTTGTACTCAACGGTGACGGCGGCGTGGGCTTCAAGTTGGCGGCCTGGGATCACGATCGCGAGCTGATCATAGACCCGGTGTTGGAGTACTCGAGTTAT
>JACKQG010005970.1_pt1 | contig 13136 bp, 12 predicted proteins | sample 8237621 | NCBI WGS metagenome assembly JACKQG01 (sample SAMN15677084, study PRJNA649215) | marine metagenome | biome: marine; feature: Black Sea; material: saline water; isolation source: suspended particulate matter (SPM) from the Black Sea western gyre | collected 2013-06-09/2013-06-10 | depth...
AACGCTGAAGCTGATGCCTTAGCGAGTGCAGCGTTGAAGAAATTTCTCAGACAGGATACCTAGATTTGGCGTTGTTTGGCAATCCTAATCGTCGTTCTGAGCGAAGCGAAGAATCTAGAGACCCTTCGCTGTGGCCAACTTGAAACTTAAAAGCCAAAAGTCAAAATGACAAATAGAAATGTAAATATTGTTTCTTGTATTTCAGAGTCAGCCCGTAGGTTGCTTTCTGAATCTTAATCTGTCATTTTGCATTTTTGTCCTTAACTTTTACATTTCGACCAAAACCTTTCCGTTGCCCCTTTGCTATGCCCAGATTTCGGCTCAGGGTGACAAGCAAATATTCTCTAGATTTGACGGGCCTTTAGCTGAGGTGTAGAGTGATAGTGGGCCAAGTAGACCGGGTGATCGCTCTGGTTTGGCGTTAAGAATCAGGGAGGAAAGTCCGAGCTCCACCAGGCAGGGTGCTGGATAACGTCCAGGAGGGGTGACCCTACGGAAAGTGCCACAGAAACATACCGCTCTCCACATTGAGAGTAAGGGTGAAATGGTGAGGTAAGAGCTCACCAGCGGCTAGGTGACTAGTCGGCTGGGTAAACCCCACCCGGAGCAAGACCGAATAGGGGGCAGGGGGACGCCTGGCCCTAACCCCGGGTTGGTCGCTTGACCTCGATGGTAACATCGGGGCTAGATGGATGGTCACCACCCCGACTCTGTCGGGGTACAGAACTCGGCTTATAGGTCTACTCGGCCCTCTGTCTTTAGAGGGGTATTCACCCTCTGTTGCTTCTCAATGTCTTCCACCGGGGATGAAAAAATTTCAGAAAACTTCTAGCTTTGCAAAGCAGGAAACAGGGGTAAGCACCTTAGTCGATGTATCATTCAAGGCGAAACCAAAGGGGAAAAGGCAAGCTCAGTGCCCGTGAACGGCCTTGTGTTAACCTATTCAAGGCACTAAACTTCTGGTAACCCTTGGGAACTGTTCTTCAAACGCTATGAATTCTCTGGATCCTCAACTTCGCGATTTTGTTTTGTTTTGCGTCGAGCGGCGCGGCAAGGATTGGCCAGCTCTTTACGATGAGATGGCTATGGTAGCCGGGCAGGGTCTATTTAGAGGATTGGGCCACACCGAGCTTAGGCAACTTGGATTCTCTTTGGCGCTGGGCCGTTTGGACGAGACCATTGAGCTGGTGAAGCAAGCCATTGCTCACGACGATCAAGTCTAGCCTTCTTATTCCTGCCGTAAACTGCTACAATATCTTCCGTATTATCTGCATTACCTGCTGGATAGACGGAGGCAAACTATGGGTGTAAAGCGAAATATCGCGCTGTTTCTAGGATTGATCATTCTCTTACTTTCCCTTCCAATCGTTGGTGCTGGCTGCGGCCTGGTTGTTGAAGAGTCACCATCTGATGTGTCTCCTCAAATGGAGACTGACCTGCCTGCTGAACCGAGTGCAGGTCCGCCCCCTCAGGTGGATACTGATCTACCCGCTGAGTTTGATATTATCGCGGAGACTTGGAGGATGTTGTCTGAGGAGTACGTGGACAAGGATAAACTCGATGCCGAAAAGTTGAGCCAGGGAGCGGTTAGAGGCATGATTGAGGCACTGGATGACCCTTATAGCGCTTATGTTGATCCTGAGGGTTACCAGTTGGAATTGACCAGCCTGACGGGCAAATACCAGGGTATTGGCGCTTACATTGGCGTTACGGACGATCAGCTGATAATTATTGCTCCGATTGCTGGCTCGCCTGCGGAGAAGGCTGGGATCAAGCCCGGAGATAAAATCATGGAAATCAACGGTGAGCCTAGCTCGGAAATGAGTGCAAGTGAGGCGGCTCTCAAAATCCGGGGACCTGCGGGTACTTCGGTTGTCCTTCTTGTCCTTCATGAAGGGGAGAGCGACGCGGTGGAGGTTGTCATAATGCGGAGCGAGATAGAGCTGGAGAGCGTTGTTGCTGAAATGCGCGGCGATATTGCCTACATCAGGATAACTCAATTTTTGGGGTCTACTGGCAGTGATTTGCGTGCGGCTCTCAAAGACGTGATTGATGAGGGGGCGACTGGCATCGTTCTTGACCTTCGTGATAACCCCGGTGGCGTACTCGCTGCAGCGGTCGATGTCGCCAGTCAATTCCTGGCTAGTGGGATAGTTGTCGATGTTGTGTATGGCGAGGACAGGCGCAGTTCGCTGTCAGTAAAGCCAGGCGGCATAGCTATTGATTTGCCGCTTATTGTCCTCGTGAACAATTATAGTGCTAGTGCGAGTGAAATAGTGGCTGGTGCTCTTCAGGACTACGGCCGGGCTAAGCTAGCTGGTAGCGGAACCTTCGGCAAAGGCAGCGTTCAGTTGATCCGCAATCTCAGGGATGGCTCAGCTCTGCATCTAACCGCGGCTCGCTGGTACACTCCCTCTGGAAGACCGATAGAGGGTGTTGGACTCACGCCGGACTTTTTGCTTGAACTGGAAGATGAGGAACTCGTCGACTGGGCTATCGATTATCTCAAGAGTCAAGTTACCGCTCATTGTTTGTTACTTGGGGCTTGAGGGAGTGTTTAGTAACCCTACATGTCTTCCGAGCCCTTCGCTATCGCTCAGGGTGACAAGTAAGCAGCCTGCTTTGAGAGAAGAGACAGAGCCGATGTTATATCCCCCGCCAGGTAACTATGTTGGCAAGTGGCTCGCGGGTGCTCTGTAGCTTGTTTGCCGGGAAGTCCCAATCCGGGTATCCGATGGCTATTCCGATGACAAGCTTCTTGGATTCAGGGATGCCGGCGATTTGTCTCACTACTTTGGAGTAGCTCACTACCATGCCGTTTATACACGTTCCGAGGCCGTGGTTCACCGCTGCCAGTGCTATAGTCTGAGCTACTGTGCCGAGGCCGAACATTGACAGAAAGGTGCCGCTAATCTCTTCATCCATGCTGACTATTATGAGGTTGGGGGCATCGAAAGCACGCAGTAGTTTCAGGAACCACTGGTTTTTCTTTTCAGTGTCTTCCCGGCCGATACCCATGAGCTGGTATAGCGCGATACCCACTTCTACTTGGCGCTTCCGGTAGACTCCCGTGAAAGCCTCGATAGGCAAATCTGCATCGGGCGCTGCACCGGCTCGGAACTGTTCCTCCAAAGCTTGTCTCAAATCGTCCAGCACCTTACCGCCCAAGACAGTGAACTCCCAGGGTTGGGTGTTCATTCCTGACGGAGCGCGTGTTGCCACCTCCAAGATTTCGGTCAGCACTTCTTTGGGAACTGGGGTTGTCTTGTAGCCCCGGATACTCTTCCTGGACTTTATGGCTTCTATAAGCTCCATTGAATTCCCCTCCTTTTGGAAACTTAGCTCTCGATACTATCCTTGGTGCTTGGTGTTCTGCCAGCGATGCGCTCGTCAATGCGAGTTGCAGCATCCAGGGCCCGGGCCAGGGCTTTGAACAACGCTTCGGCTTTGTGATGGTCATTGACGCCACTGAGGATTCTTGCATGGATATTAAGCTTTGCCTCGCAGGCAAAGGAGACGAAGAAATGGCGAATCAGGTCAGCGGACATTTCGCTGATGCTGGTATTATCGAAGGACGCCTCAAACGCTGCATAACCCCTGCCCCCGATATCCAGGGCTACCATGGCTAGGGTGTCATCCATAGGCACCACGGCGTGAGACATTCTGACTATTCCTTGCCTATCGCCCAAAGCTTGGCTGAAGGCTTTGCCTAGGGAAATGGCTACATCTTCGACCACGTGGTGTTGGTCGGAGCCTGTGGCCGAGAGCCTTATATCAAAGATTCCATGCTGGGCCAATTGACTCAACATATGGTCAAAGAATCTGATTCCGGTGGTGATTTCGAATTGGCTCCTGCCGTCGATATTCAACTCTATCTTGATGGAAGTCTCTTTGGTTTCCCGAGTTACAGTTGCTTTTCTTTCAGGCATGCTTTCAACCTCTTTAGGTTCTTTGCTAAGTGCTACATTAACATATTTCTTGCAGTGCGGCAATCAATGCGTCAGTATGTTCTGGCTTGCCAACGCTGATGCGCAAGCAGTCCTTCAGCTCAGGGGTGTCGAAGTAACGGACAAAGATGCCTTTCGTTTGCAATTCTTGGTGGATTGTCTTTGCTTTGCCATTGAGCACCGAGCAGAGGAGAAAGTTAGCTTGTGATGGATAGACTCTTAGCCAATCCGCCTCGCCAAGCTTAGTCAAAAGCCGTTCTCGCTCGTCAACGATTGCCTTGATTGTGCTGCGCAGATAGTCGATGTCCTTCAACGATTCCAGTGATGCCACTTGGGCGGCGGCGTTTACATTATATGGTTGTTTTATTCGCATTAGGTATTTGACGATATTAAGGGGGAAGATACCGTAGCCGGCTCTTAGTCCTGCTAGCCCCGCCCATTTGCTGAAGGTACGCAGGACTATCAAATTTGAGTGCTCAGGGACCAGGCGGGCCATGGTTACCCCGCTAAATTCGGAATAAGCTTCGTCTATTACCACTATAGTGGCGGTATCCAGCAGTTCCAAAACTTCGGATTCAGGGGTGAGATTGCCCGAAGGGTTGTTGGGCGAAGCAACAAAGATAACCTTCGTTCGCTTATCTAGAGCTTTCTTTATAGCGGCAACATCAATCGAGAAATCTTTCCTCCTGGGTATGTTGACTATCTTGCCGCCACAGACATCGGTGCTGAATGGATACATCCCAAAGGTCGGAGGACAGTTAATCACTTTATCTCCAGGTTGGACAAATAGACGCAGGACAAGGTCAATGAGTTCGTCACTGCCACTGCCAGCAATGATATGCTCCGAACTCAACCCTGTATACTCTTCCAGCGCTTTGCGTAATTCTCGCTGCTCTGGGTCAGGATAGAGGTGGTAGTAAGCATAATTGGCTAGAGCCTGTCTCACCCTGGCTGAGCAGCCGTAAGGGTTTTCATTGCCATCGAGTTTTATTACTTTTTCCGCCGGAATCTCGGTCCGCTGGCTCAGTACATCGGTTGGCTCAACAGGAGTATAGGCCTTCATGGCTTTGAGCTCGGGTCTCATTAATTGTTCGATATTCTCAGGCGAAATCACTTAATCTCTTCCTCTGTTGTCTGTAATCTTGCCCTGATTGCTTGGGCATGACCCTCGAGTCCTTCAGCTTCAGCTATAGTTATGGCTGCCTGTGCCAGTTCCTTGCTGTCAGTCTCGTCTAAGGCAACGATGTTGGTGACCTTGAGGAAATCTTCAACGCCGAGGGGAGAGCTGAAATGGGCGCTGCCCCCCGTTGGCAAAACATGGCTTGGCCCGGCAATGTAGTCACCCAGGGCTACCGGAGAACTGCTGCCCACAAAAATACAGCCGGCATTACGAATTTTCTGGACATGAGTGTCGGCATTGCGCACCATCAGCGACACATGCTCTGGGGCATAGGAATTGACCAAGTCAATAGCCTCACCTAGACTGTCGACCACAATTATCATACCTCTAGAGCTTATGGCCTCCTGGGCAATAGTCTGCCGTTCCAGCTTTGCCAACTGGAGCTTGATTTCATTATCCACGCTGTTGGCCAACTCGGGGGAGGTGGTAATCAAGATTGCTGAAGCCAGAGGGTCGTGTTCAGTTTGAGCTATGAGGTCGGCGGCGCAAAGGGAGGCGTTAGCAGTGTCATCAGCTACAACTACCACCTCACTAGGTCCCGGAAGGCTCTCGATATCCACTATTCCATAGACCATTTTCTTGGCCATAATCACAAAAACGTTGCCTGGACCGCAAATCTTGTTCACTTTTGGCACTGATTCAGTGCCAAAAGCTAAGGCGGCAATGGCTTGAGCTCCGCCTATCTTGAAAATGCGACTAACCTTGACGATATCAGCCGCCACTAGTGTTGCGGGTGGGATTGTGCCATCTTCTTGGGGCGGAGTAGCCACAATAATTTCTTTGACTCCAGCTACTCGTGCCGGGACGGCTGTCATCAGAACCGTGGAGGGATAGGCAGCAGTCCCGCCAGGTACATAAATACCCACGCTGTCCAGCGGGCTGACTTGTCGCCCCAAACCATGGCTGACAAAGCCAAATTCGAGCCGCTGTTTACAGGTTGAATGAAACTTGTCTATTCTGTTTGCAGCCAGCTCGAGTGCTGGCACCAGCTTTTTGTCTATCTTTTGGTAAGCCGCCGAAATCTCGCCCCGAGTTACTTCCAGCGAGCTAAGTTTAACCCGGTCCAGTTTTTCTGTGTAGCTGAGAAGAGCTTCATCGCCCTTGTCACGCACGTCATCGATGATGCGTCTGACTATTTGCTCTGGGGAAAGCTTGTCTTCTGTTACCTTGTGTTCCACCCCTGATGATAGTGGGGACAACACGAATGGAGCTTCTCTGGCTAGCAACGGTTTTGCCTGGCGAAAACCTTGGATTATTCTCATCCTAATTACTCTCGGCCGTCTGGCGAAGGATTTCGACCAGAGAGGCTATTCTTTCTCTCTTGGTGGGAGACGCTAGGCTGTTTTTGTTGCCGATAAGGCAAGCTGTAGATTTGAAAAGGGTGTCCACAATTCTGAGATTGTGTTCGGCTAAGGTCTTCCCGGTCTGCGTGTTTTCGATAAGCAAGTCAGCGTCTTCAGGCAAGAGGGCTTCACTCGCCCCCCAAGTAGGAATCAATTTGTACCGACTGACATGGTTATCGTGAAGATATTTGTCAGCGATATTGATGTACTCAGAGGCTACTCTCAGCGGTGACAGTCCGCCAGCTTGCATTAGGCGCTTCAAATCGTCGATATCGGCTACAGACAGGTCTTGGCTAACTACTGCCACTACTTTTACTTCACCAAAGCCAAGTTCGACAAGCTCTGTAGCTGGGCTAGTGGGAAAGCGATAAAGGTGGTCAAGAAGCCAATCTCTGCCAGTTATGGCCAGGTCGAAATTCCCGTTAGCTACTTGGAGTGGCATGTCTTGAGGTCTGATTACCTTGACATTAACCCAGTCCAGATTGAAACTTGGGCGCCGTTTGAGCATACGTGCTGAATAGCCTTGCAGCTCTAGTCCGGCTTTATTGAGGAATTCCGAAGTTGGCGCTTGCTGATGTCCGTCAGGTATAGCAAGCCAGACTTTTTCCTGGCTGAAATCGGGATGGAAGCTATTAACGCTCCTGGCTGATTTCGGTTTGATTTGTAGCCATGGCTTGGCTGTCGCCCTAAGACCTTGACTGAACCGAGAGATAACTTGGCCAACATTCTTGGTTTGCCAGCTTTCCTTATTAGCAATAAGAAAGGCACCAGTAGAGAGCAAGGTTTTCAGTGAAACCAAGTTCTGAGCTTTTATTGCCGATTCATTTTGTGCCCATAGCACAACTAGGTCAGCATTCTCCGGTGGATAGACTTCAGCAGCCCCCCAAACGGGAAGAATCCTGAACTTCCTCAACCTGAGGCTCAAAGCTGAGGCTTCTGCCAGATTGGGATACTCGGTTACTATGCGCCAGGTATCTTGTCTGTGGGGCAATTCTTGAACGCTGGATATATTTCCGTGCTGGCTGGCTGCCATGTATAGATTGCCTTTGTTATACTCCAAGCCGAATACTCTGACTAAAGCGCTGGCTGGGTATTTAGCCAGAAGCTCTTCGATCCAGTCCGAGCCGCAGATGCCCAAATCGTAATTGCCCACAGCTACTTGGATAGGGATGTCCTTTTCTTGGAACATCTTAGCCGAGAGGTGGGGAAGCCGTGTTGACTGGAGGCGATAAACCCGTGTCTTCTGGGTATAGTTTTCGAATTCCAGCCCTATCTCGTTCAAGAAGCAGGCTGTGGCCGGCAAAAGGCTTCCTTTAGGCAAAGCTACCTTGACATAATCCGACTGAGGTTCAGTTAGCAAGTTATGCTGAGCCTCCCATTATGTCAATGACGTTGGCTATTGAGGATGCCTCTGTCTTTTGGTTTTGGATTTGGTCAATGACAATAAAGGATGATGGTTTCTCCTCAACAGTGATTACCCAGCGCCAGTCTGACTGGCGACCGCTGAAGTCAAGCTCTGCTACATAGCCCGCTTCACGGAGGCACTGGGCTAGCTCAAAACTGGCCTTTGTTACGTTGGGCATCGTGGTCTCGCTCCTGACCAGAATTCTGTGCTCTTTCGTCTGTCTAACTTCGGGCTCAACCAGATCAATAAGCGGGTCGATGTACAGGGCAAAACCACAGGCTGGGGTGCTCTTGCCGCCTATAAGCGGGACAAGGTTATCATATCTACCCCCACTGACTATTCTATCTTGCTTGACCAGGAACTGGAAGCAGAGTCCGGTGTAATATTCGAAGCCTCTGGTAGATGTAATGTCGATGTGGTAATTACAGTCCAGAACGTCGAGGAGGCTGGCAACTTCAGCAAAACTGTCAAGCTCAGACTTCAAATCAGAGGAAATCTGAGGTAGGGCTCTTAAGTTCTCCAAGAAACTGCTGGATTCTCCCCTTAGGTCGAGGAACAATGATAACAGTCTGTCGGCGTTGGAATTGGCTGCCCCTGTCTGTGCCAGCACCTGCCAATTGCCGTCTAGAATCTGGCTTAGTAACGCGGCTTCCTTATCGGGACTTAGCTTTAGCTCTTTGAGCAAAGCTTTCAGCACGCCGGCATGAGATAATTGTATTTCGACTCCGCTGATGTTCAAGCTGCGCAGAATTTCAACGGCGAGCAGGATTAATTCTACATCTGCTGTTGATTTGGGGCTGCCTAGAAGCTCGACACCACACTGCCATCGCTCTCTGTTCTCCTTGCCCGTTTCCTCAAAAGCGAAGACATTGGTCACATAGAAAAGTCTGGCTATTGCCTCTTGCGCCAGATTCTCTATGTACAGTCTGGCAACAGGGATGGTACCGTCTGGTCTCAACACCACCCTCTCTCCGCTCCAGCCATCCCAATCAAGGAAAGAATATACTTTGCTCAGCATGTTCGGTGTAAGTGTCCCGGCGGCTGTGAACAGGTGAAGATACTCGAGAGTTGGCGTCCTCACTTCCTGGTAGCCCCAGCTGAGGCAAGAACGTCGAAACGCATCTTCTACGTGGCGAAACCGTGCCGTATCTTTGGGGAGCAGATCTCGAGCGCCTTTACATCTTTGACTTGTCATAGTTTTAGGCCTTCAGCAAGTTGTCCTATTCTACACCAATCCATTTTGCCCTTCAATCTCAATTTGCGGAGAGTGTTCAGCGACCCTGCCTGTCAGTCTCAGCCCTCCGCTGTCGCTGACTTAGAGCTTGAAAGCCAAAAACCAAAATGACAAGCAAAAGTGTGAATCTTTTTTTGCGCTTTAGAGCTAGCTCTCGAGATCGCTTCTTGAATTCAACTTTTGCATTTCGGCCTTGGGACCCTTCGCTGTCGCTCAGGGTGACAAACAAATAACCTCGTTTGCTGTTAGCTATCGTCTCGATTATAATTAGTCTGAGGTGTGAAACAAATGCTCAAGATGGCATTCAGATTTGGCTATATCCTTCTCACGGTTGCGGTGCTAGTTACAGCCTTCGTTTCCAGTGGAGCTAGTGCTGACATACCCAACATCGAAGTCTTACAGGTTAAGGGCACCATCGTTCCCGTAGTGGCCGATTATATCGAGCGTGGCATCAGTCAGGCTGAGTCCAAAGGTAGCACCGCCTGCATTATTGAATTGGATACCCCCGGAGGGCTGCTTAGTTCGACAGAAGAGATAGTCCAGCGGATTTTGGGTGCCAAAGTGCCGGTTATAGTCTACGTTTCGCCTCATGGTAGCTGGGCAGCTTCGGCAGGGACTTTCATCACTATAGCCGCCCATGTGGCAGTTATGGCTCCGGGGACTAGTATTGGAGGGGCTCACCCCGTAAGTGTTGGTGAGGAGATGCCCGAAGATGTGGCAAAGAAAGTAACCGAGTATTCGAGTGCATGGATCAGGAGTATTGCCGAGATGCGTGGTCGTGACCCTGAGCAGGCTGAACTGGCAGTCAGGGAAAGCAAGTCGTTTACTGCTGCCGAGGCATTGGAAGCCAACCTTATTGATTTCCAGGCTGATGACCTGGAAAGCCTCATCAGCCAAATCGATGGCAGGAAAGTGACTTTAGCCAGTGGTGAAGAGGTCGTTATCGATACCAGTGGTTACATGCTGACTAGAAATGAAATGAATGGCATCGAGCGTTTCTTGCACGTCATCAGCGACCCGAATATCGCCTATATTCTGCTCAGTTTGGCTACGATAGGGTTGATTACCGAAATCTCAAATCCGGGGATGATATTCCCCGGAGTAGCTGGCGGCATAAGTCTGTTGATGGCCTTTTATTCGCTAGGTGTGCTCAATGCGTATTGGGCAGGGGTATTGCTTATATTGCTATCCTTTGGATTATTTGTCGCTGAGATTTATACGCCGACTTTTGGTGTCCTGACAGCTGGGGGACTTACTTCTTTGGTTATCGGCTCTCTTGTCTTGTTTAGTCATACTTCACCGGCGCTGGAGGTAAATAGGGGCTTAATTGCCGGGGTAACTATTGTTGTAGCTGCTTTTGTCATCTTTGTCATCGGTGCTATAGTTCGAGGTCAGAGGCGGCAGGTAGCTACTGGTGCTGAGGGGCTGATAGGCACGGTAGGCGTGGCTCAAACAGTCCTCGACCCTAAAGGTACAGTTCTTATTGAAGGGGAACGCTGGACAGCTATGGTCGACAGTGGTAAAGTGAAACCAGGAGAGGATGTTATAGTAACTAAGGTCGATAAGCTGAAGCTAGTGGTGACTAAGAAGGAAGCCAAAGGGGGGAACTGAGATTTTTGCGCCGACTTTTGGTATACTGTAGGGGTTTACTTCTAGGGTTGTTGACTCCCTTGTGTTGTTTAGCCATAATGCACCACTACTGGAGGTAAAATGGATTGGGATTTAGATATAGATTGGGGCTTGATTGTCGGAGTAGCCATTGTTGTGGCTGTTCTAGTTGGCTTAGTCATCTGGGCTATAGTTCGAGGGCAGCTAAGGAAAGTAACTACTGGTGCCGAAGCATTGATAGGCAAAGTAGCTGTAGTTCAGACAAGTCTTGACCCTAAGGGCACGGTTCTTGTCGAAGGCGAGCACTGGACAGCCAAGGTCAACAGCGGCAAGATAGAGCCGGGAGAGGAGGTGATAGTAACTGAGATCGAGGGATTGAAATTGGTAGTAACCAAGAAGAAAACTAAAGGAAGGAAATGATGGACTTAAATCCAATTCTTATTATCGCTATTGTCATAGTAGCATTCATTCTTCTGTCGGCGGCCATTAGGATCGTCCAGGAGTATGAGCGCGGTGTTGTCTTTCGCTTAGGACGGTATGTCGGCATAAGGGGGCCCGGGCTCATCTTCCTGATTCCGTTTATTGAACGCATGGTCAAGATTGACCTTCGTGTCGTCACCATGGATGTCCCGACCCAAGAATGCATTACCATGGATACTGTTACCGTTAAAGTAGATGCTGTGGTCTATTTCCGGGTAATGAAACCAGAGGACGCCGTGCTCAATGTGGAGCAGTACATTAGAGCGACTTCACTACTTTCTCAGACCAGTCTGCGAAATGTGGTGGGGCAGTCTGAACTTGAGGACTTGCTTGCACATCGGGACAAAATCAATGAAAGGCTCCAGACACTCATTGATGAAGGAACGGAGCCGTGGGGGATAAAGGTGAGCATGGTGGAGGTTAGGGATGTTGAGTTGCCAGATACGATGCAGCGTGCTATGGCGGCTCAGGCTGAAGCTGAGAGAGAAAGGCGAGCCAAGATTATCCATGCTGACGGTGAATTCCAGGCTGCGCAAAAGCTGGCTGACGCGGCAAAGGTTATTGCCACTCAACCTGCAGCCTTGCAACTTCGCTATCTCCAGACTCTGGGTACGATTTCTACCGAACGGACTAATACTATAGTATTTCCCTTGCCGATAGACCTGTTGAAGCCTTTTCTCGGCGAGAGTACTTCTGAGAAAAAGAAGTAGCTGATACGACGGGTGCCCATTACGAATCATGAAAAGAAGGGTAGCCTGGAGCATCTGCTCTGGGCATCCTTTTTCGGTGCGAGTCACCAGCCTACGGGTGACCGGCTTGAATAGATACGAACGCGGTGACGTTACCTGCGGCAGGTGACTCTCACGAACGACATCTGGTGCGCGTTGGCAAAAGCGCCCCCGTCAAGAAGTGGCTGAACTGTTACGCCCCGCCCCTGTAAGGGGCAGCGGTTAAGTCAATCTTTTATCACCGTGACATCGCCAACTATGATTTCGGCGAGGCTGCCGTCGGCACGGCGCAAGATTAGATTGCCATGTTCGGTCACAGTTTCGGCTTTGCCTCGCTCAACTGATTCTCCAGCTCTAACCTGTATCCACCTACCCAAGGTCTCCATGTGTGCTTGCCATTCTCTATGGATAGGTGCTCCAGCTTGAGCTTCCAGATATAACCGTTCCAGTTCACATAATAAGGCGCCAGCAAGCTCAGCTTTCGACACTTCTTTTCCTAGCTCGTGTGATAAGCTGGTAGCTAGCGGTGAGATTTCGGCGAAAGCTGAAGGATCAATGTTGACATTTACCCCTATGCCTATTATGGCAAAGTTCACCCTATCACCCTTGACTTCACTTTCTATTAGAATGCCGCAGACCTTTTTCTCTTTAATCAGGACATCGTTAGGCCACTTAATCTGTGCCTCAAGACCGGCGACTTTTCTAATAGCTCGGACTACAGCTAAGGAAGCTATCATGACGAGTTGTGGCAGACTACTCACGGAAGGCTTCAGAATGATAGACATAGCCAGGCTGCCCTTGGGGGATAGCCAGGCCCTGCCTAGACGTCCCCTGCCCGATGTCTGCTCATCAGCAATGACCACGGTTCCCTCTACCACCTCTTCTCCAGCTACTTTCTTGGCTGCCTCCATTGTTGAGGTAAGGCTAGGATAGTAGTGTAACTGTCGCCCGACGAACTTGGTATTTAACCGGCTTTGAATGGAGGTTGCTATGTTCTGCCTATTCGGCATCGCTCACCTCGCTCCTTAAATAAGCCAACCTCGTAGTAGTATAGCGACAACGTGTGGCCGTGTCTACGAGCTAGAAGGGAAACGCCTTGACATTGCAGTCAAGGCGAATTACTATTGTCTTGCAAAGCGTAGAGACACAGGGTAGTGCATGGAAACCAAGGATTTGGATTATTTGGCCGGTAAGGCGGCTGAGTTGATTCT
>JACKQG010005972.1_pt1 | contig 13131 bp, 11 predicted proteins | sample 8237621 | NCBI WGS metagenome assembly JACKQG01 (sample SAMN15677084, study PRJNA649215) | marine metagenome | biome: marine; feature: Black Sea; material: saline water; isolation source: suspended particulate matter (SPM) from the Black Sea western gyre | collected 2013-06-09/2013-06-10 | depth...
CCGCTGAGCGTCTATGATCAGGAACGAAAGGGGTGGTTTTCCTGGGAGGACAGCCGATGGGTTGAGAGCACACCGGTGATTACCTCAGACACGTTTGCCGGCACCGGAACCCGCTACCTCTCCGATGAGGGCCGGCAGGCCCTCCGCGATCTTTTCATCCGCTCCTTTGGTCCTGCGGAGCAAAAATAGTGAATGGGGAAATAGGGGTATTTGATATATTGATAGACATGATTTTATTAGTAGGTGATCAAATGGGGGTCGGGCATAGGAACAATATGATATGATAGATAAAACGTTTTAAATTTGCACCAAACAAGACCTTAAACGTGTATTTTGGAGGTGTAAAACACACGTTTAAGAGAAACTCGAAACCCAGGTCAATTCGTGCTTGTTGTGGGCAAGATGCAGAAAGGCTGTGTGCGGAAGAGCGTCAAAAGCTTTGATGACGTCGTAATGGGAAGTTCCCTGGAACTTGAGCGTGCATACGAAATTGCGGCACTTCCCCGAATTCAGCCACAGCAAGACCCACTCGAAGAGCTTTTCGGGATAACAGGCCATATCGCAAAAGATCCAGTCAAAAGGACCGTCCTGTTCCGGGCGAATTGAAAACGCATTTGCCCTGCGAAACATGACGCCCGGCAACTTCATCATCTCCGGGGTCAGTTCGGTGCGGTCAACGGCCAGCACCCTGGCCTCGAGCTGTTGCAATACCCACGTCCATCCTCCCGGGCTTGCGCCTGCATCCAGACACAGTTCACCCGGGAGCGGCATCTTGCGGATACGCGTAAAAACCTCCCAGAGTTTTAGGTACGCCCGGCATGGCGGGCCGTGTTTATCCTCCACAAAGTGCACCTCTCCATGAGGAAACACGCTGGAACATCGGGGTGACGCCAGCATAAGGTCGGGTGCCAGCAATGTCCACGACCCCAGCGCAGCCCGAGGTCCAGGTTCCGGGAAGCGCAATGGCCGGGCGGAAACGTATGGAAGTTTCTCCTGGATTAATGTCGAGCGGCGATGCCAGCGAAACGAATACATGACCCAGTTGCGCTGGATGGCACGCAGGGCTTTGGCGCCGTCCGTAATGGACCGTATCGGGAGCAGGCGCGGTTCCAGCCAGATATTCTGGGACCAGCAGGAGGTTTGCGGCGGTCCTTGGGCAATCACCAGTCTTCCGTGGACGGTTTGCACGTTCCTTAGCTCCGCAGCAACCTGCTTGACGAAACCCGTGGGGGCCATATAGGCGGTAATGCGAGTTTGTTGCATGCGGCTCCTAGGTGCGTCCGAATCGCTTGATCAGTCTAATAATTCCGGCCTGAAAAGGTTCAACCGGGGTCAACAGGCTGACGACCACAAATCCCTCCCTGTTGAATTCGTAAAAATAGCCCGGATGTACCAGCGTATTGTCGTGCTCGAGCAGTTGCAGAACGCGGTCTTCGTCGGAGACCTCGTCGGATATCTTGATGATCGCATACCAGCCGCCTTCCCGGAGCAGCACACGGCTGTTGGCGGTCTGAGGCGACCCGCTCCGCCAGGAAGCGGCCGTTTGTGGTGATGCGGGCCAGCATTTGCCGTTGAATCGCTTTGCACCCGCAAAGCAGTCTTTGGGCGGCGTGTTGGACCGGCGTTGCCACGGACAGATAAAAATCCAGCATCATTTCGAGGCGGGATAGGGCCGCTTTGGCCAGATCAGGATCGCCGCCGACGACAATCCATCCCAGTTTTACCTGGGGCAACCCCACCATTTTGGATAAGCCGTTCAACACGAAGGTGAGCGCCCCTGAACGGTTTACGGCTGTTCGGACCCGATCGGGCGCTGCGGCCGTTTCGAAGTCGGAAAAGACCTCGTCTACAATCAAGGCCAGATCGTGTCGGCGGCAAACAGCATCAAGCGCCGCCAGTTCTTGCTGTTTCACATAAGAACCGGTGGGATTGTTGGGGTTGACCAGAACAATCGCTTTGGTGTTTGGAGTGATGAGCGCTGGCAGAACATCCATGTCAATGAACCATCCCTTGCGGACGTCATAGCGCAATGGATACGCTATGGACTGTAAACTTTCGAAACACGCCAGATAGAAGAGCAAGGGATATCCGGGCCTGGGGATCAGGATCTCATCTTTGGGATTTCCCAACAGTTTGAAAAGGATCGAATAGGCTTCACTGGTACTGGCGGTCAATAAGATCGAGTCGATCTCAAGGCGCTGGCCCCGATCGCGGTAATAGGCTGCAATCGCCTGTCGAGCTTCCTCCAAACCGCGCGGATCAGGCTGATACACTATCGATTGGGGCTGTGCCAGGGCGGCAAGAATAGTTTCAGCATCATAGTCCAATCCGACCCGGGTCGGATTGGACTCCGTCAAGTCAAAAACAATGTCTCCTGCGGATTTCTTGCGTTGGAGAAGCAGGCTCAGGGCATTGGGACTCAGGTTCCAATTGGAACGATCTGAAAACATAATGAATTAATAAGAATTCCCTATTTACTTAAAGCTGACTCCAAATCCTCTATGTGTTCAAAACCCGGTATCCTGTAATACCAGCAATGGTATTACTAAAAACAGATAATATCAACGCCCAATAGGAGCCATCGAACCAGATCTATAAATTTATATGGCGATGTTTTTAATTCCATACCGTGCCAAAAATTAAAATGGATATATGGATTGCGATTTCAATGGTTAGTGTTTATTATTTTTGATATGCAAAGAAAAATCATCTGCTTTGTGGCGCTCCTTATGCTGTGGGCGCTCCCGGTCCAGGGCGAAAATGCAATGGACTATTTTAACCTTGGAATCAAAAGCACCATAACCCGTACGAAGATCAAATACTTTTCCAAAGCTTTGGAGTTGGATCCAAAGCTGGTGGAAGCTTACGAAAAACGTGGCATGCTCTATTTTTTTCAGGAAAAATTTGACAATGTAATCCAGGACTTCCAATCTTATATTAGACTTGCACTGCCGAACGCCGAAGCCTATCGGATGTTGGGTATGGGTTATCTGAAAAAGGGGTCCTATCCAGCGGCTATTTATAATTTCACACGTGCAATCGAAACGGACCCCAACATGGCCGGCGCCTATTACGGTCGAGCAGCGGCTTATTACATCATTGGGAATTATGAAAAGACCATTTTGGATTCCACTAAAGCCATTGAACTGGGGGGTGATCCACGTTACACTGCGGAAGCCTACAGAACGAGAGCTAGAGCTTACCGGAAGACCGACAGGAACGAGCTGGCGGTTGAAGACGCCAGATCCTCCTGGCAGGTAGACCCTCGTTACGCAATCTATATGCGGTCCTTGTATAGTTATGCCAGCCCGAAAGATTTGAGAAAATCGGGACTTATTGCGCTTATTGGTATTGTCTTCGTGTTGATTTTTAAACTGAGGCTCAAGCCTCCTGAAAAAGACGAATAGCTTATTTAGTCCTGAAAAACCTGGTTCTCCGGGCCAAGCCCGTCCCGCTTTGCGGGAGTCAGAGATACCCGGCTTTGCCGAAAACCTTAAAAGTGCCTTAAGTTTGAAGTGAGCTAAAGTGCCTAAAGTCAAGGAATTCTGTCAATTATATAAACTTGGCGGAGCAAAGCGACTCCATAACTTTAGGCACTTTAGTTCACTTTAGGCACTTTGAACTTGTCAATTTTAGGGAAAAAGACCTTTCCAGGAGTAAACCAAAGCCGGGTCCTCTATGCCGGATGTTTACTCAGCTACCCCGAATTTCTCAGCACAAGGGCGCCGACCGGGCAGATGGCGATACAGGCATTGCATTGTTCACACGTCAGCTTGGCCGCATCATTTTTTTCATAAAAACTGATGACGGTCTTAAACCCTCGTTTGGCAAAGGTCAAGACCGGTTTGCCGTGCTGCGTCCGGCAAACATAGTAACATTTACCGCACAAAACGCATCGATTGGGATAGTAATCCAGATAAGGGTGTTCCCGGACGAGTTCGGGCTCCTTAAGGTATTGTTCGAGATCTTTGGGCTTTAAACCGACCTTTAAAAACTTGGCGATTCGCTGCAATTCGCATTTTTTATTGGCCGGACAATTTTTACAGTCCACGCGGTGCACCGACAAAAGAAGTCGCAAGCCCGTCCGCTGCAAGCGCCTGACCGCCGGTGTATCGGTTTTAACAGCCATCTTTGCCCTGACCGTAACGGCACATGCGGCTACCGGCTTGTCCTCCCCTTCAATTTCAACAAAGCACATCCTGCACAGCGATGAAGGATACACCATGCTCTCGAGGTAGCACAGATTCGGGATGTAGATGTCATTGTCCAGACAGGCCTGAAGCAACGTTATCCCTTCTTCGACTTCAATTTCCTTATCGTCCACCAAGATTTTAGGCATGGCTTGTCGTCCTTGCTATTTTTTCTCCGGGGGGCGTTCAATAATCGGAACCAGATCCGGAGGAGATACTTTTCTAACGGCATCGTACTCGGGCGGGCAGGCGACCAGGCACTCACCGCATTTTACGCAGAGTTTTTGGTCAACTCCCTTCTTGCGATTGCTGGTGGTAAATACGGCGTCAACCGGGCAACAGGTGGCGCAGGCGTCGCAGCCGCGGGCGCACAAATCCAAATCAAAATAAAAAGCGGTCAGCGCCCGACACATCAGCGCCGGACAGCGCTTTTCTTTAATGTGTGCTTCGTATTCATCCTTAAAGTACTTTAAGGATGTGAGCACCGGGTTGGGGGCGGTTTTGCCCAGACCGCAGAGGGAGCCGTTTTTTATATCCACACTCAAGGTTTCCAGCAGTTCCAGGTCGCCTTTGCGCCCCTCTCCCTTGGTTAGCCGTTCGAGTATCTTGAGCAGATGATGGGTTCCGATTCTGCAAAAGGTGCATTTGCCGCAGGATTCATTTTGGGTGAAATCAAGGAAGTATCGGGCGACTTCCACCATGCAGGTATCTTCATCCATTACCACCATGCCCCCGGAGCCCATCATCGCCCCGGCTTCTATAAGGGAGTCGAAGTCGATGGGCGTATCCAGAAAATCTGCGTTCAGGCATCCTCCGGAAGGCCCCCCGATCTGAACGGCCTTAAATTGTTTGTTTTTTGGAATCCCGCCGCATATGTCAAAAATGAGGGTCCTGAGCGAGACCCCCATGGGAATTTCAACCAGGCCGGCATGGACAACATTTCCGACGATAGAAAAGATCGCGGTGCCGGAGCTGTTCTCGGTTCCAATATTTTTATACCAGGCGGCGCCATGATTCAGAATGGGTGGTACCGAAGCCAGGGTTTTTACATTGTTGATGACCGTCGGCTGATCCCATAGACCTTTTTGAACGGGGTACGGTGGACGGTGCCGGGGCATGCCCCTGAATCCTTCGATGGATCGGAACAGGGCAGTTTCTTCGCCGCACACAAAGGCGCCCGATCCTTGAAATACGTCGATTTCCAAATCAAACGAGCTGCCCAGGATATTGGGTCCCAAAAGCCTTAGTTCTTTTGCCTGCCGGATGGCCTTGGTGACGATTTTTACTGCCAGGGGATATTCCGCCCTGACATAAACAATGGCTTTATCGGCTCCGACGGCATACGCGCAGATGATCATACCTTCAATTACCTGATGGGGGTTGCTTTCGAGGATGGTTCGGTCCATATAGGCGCCGGGGTCTCCCTCGTCGGCATTACAGATGACAACTTTATGCGGCCCCGCGGAATTTTTTGCCATTTCCCATTTTTTGCCGGTGGGGAATCCGGCCCCGCCTCTTCCTCTCAAACCGGAAAGCTGTACTTCTTTGATAATGTTGTCAGGGTCAAGCTGCAAAGCCTTTACAAGTGCCGTATAGCCGCTGCCGGCAATGTAGTCGTAAATGTCTTCCGGATCGACATGTCCGCATTTTTCCATAACGACCCGTTTTTCCATGTTAAACCTGGAAAAATCATGGATCGAAGGGATCAGGTCGTTTGCTTGCGTGGCGCCGTAAACATGTTCAAAGCGGGGGTCTCCTTCTTCCAGAAAGAGCTTAACCAGCATTTTGGCCTTGCCGGCGGTTACCTGGTGATAGAAAATCGGAGGGAACCCGGAATCAGGGTGATCGATGATGACCACCGGTTCCGCATAGCAATGGCCTGAACACCCCACGGTATGAATGCGGGCTTCAAGATTGCGTTCGGCCAGGGCCTCTTCGAAAGCCTTTTTGGTTTCCAGTGACCCGGAGGCAATGCCGCATGTTGCCATACCGATGTGGATTTTGGGAACCGGCGCTTTGTTAAACTCGTGGCGACGTTTTAAGGCCTCGTCCAGAATAATACCGAAGGTCTGATCTATGTTATTATTGGCCGGACTCATTTTTTTGTTTTTCTCTGGCTTGGATTTCTTTTTCAATTTGAATCCGCATGAGAAGTCCTTCCACCTTGCTCGGGGCCATATGACCGTGGACGGTTTCTCCGATAATGGCTACAGGGGCCAGGGCACAGCAACCGACGCAGACGACCCTTTCGATACTGAATTCCCGATCCGGGGAGGTTTCGCCATCGGAAATTCCAAGTTTTCGTTCGAAATTTTCAAGGATAATGTCTCCGGCCCTGACATGGCAGGCAGTCCCCAGGCAAACTTTAATCGGATGTTTGCCGGGCGGCTGAAATCGGAACTGGTTATAAAATGTAGCCACGCCGTATACTTCGCTCTTTGGAATTTCGAGGTGTTCCGAAACCATTTTAATGGCTTCAGGGGAAAGATAGGTAAGCTCTTCCTGGACCATCTGGAGGATGGGGATCAGATTTCCTCTTTGTCTTGCAAACGCTTTGAATTTTACGGCAATACGCTCGAGGGCTTCTTTTTCCTCCGAAGGCAGCTCTTGGTTCATTACCCGTTCCTTTCATAAGGCAGCCCGATTTAAGCGATCCGCTAAAGCGCCTTATTTGACCGTATGCTCGGGCACTATTTGCCAGAATCGGTTCAAGCGTGCAAGTAATTTCTTTAGCCCGGATATTTCACGCCAATCACGGCAGGGCCGGATCAGGGCAAAAGGATAAACGGGTAGTTTGCCGCAGGCGCTAAAAAACGCGGAGGTTTTGGTTTTCCATGAAGCGGCTTAACAGTGAAAACTCCCCGACGGCACGTTTGTTTTAGTCTTTTTCAGATCCGGATCGGCAAGCTTCAGTTCGGTGGCGATGGTCCCGAAGGTTGCAAACATGGAAAAAAGAAATATTCGCCACAGGCAACTTGCCGCAAGACCGCTGACTGGAAGGCTGCTGCTCTGGCCCCAGAATGCGGTCAGGGCAGTGTATAATGCGCCGGTTAAAACTCCGCAAACCGACGCGGCGACAAGCCGCTTCCACAACGCAGCCCCGCCGCAGCCCAGGGTGACGGCCGCACCGCAAGCCAGCGGCATGAGCAGCGCCAACCACCAAATCGTCTTTAGAGCCGGGAGAACTCCATAAGCTCGGAGGTAAAAAAAATCCGCCATTCCAAAGACCCCTGCCGTCGCCGCAGCACACACACCGACGTGCCAAAATCGGCTGGGCAGCGAAGCCCGCAGCTTGATGCGCTTTAAAATTCGACGCCGTATCGTCAGCGGCCAGTTGTAAAACAGGCAGAACACCCAGCGTTCCAGCAGTGCACCGCTTTCACCAAAGACCGGAACAATGTGCACCGTTTCATTGGCCCAGTATCCGGCCATGAATCGAGCCAGCACGGGGTAGCGATACGTCATCTGGATTGGGAAGGCAAGATAGCCGATATATTTAAAAAACCCCAGAAAGACGGCAATGTTGTAATCCTTGAAATTGCGTTCCCTGACGACCAGGTACAGTACGTAAAGCCCTCGAACCAAAGAGCCCGGGGAAATCGGTACGACCTGAAACAATGCAATAATTCCGAGCCCGATTCCCCAGGCCTGGGCCCGCGGCATCTCAGGATGCATGGCAACGTAAATAATCGCCAGCATCACCGAAACCATCTGCGTTACCGGCAGGGTACAGACATGCACTGCCAGGCTTTTCAGATATTTTTGGATAAACGGCTCATCGATTTGCGACAGGATAATGCCGGCGTCCTCGGTGCTTAAAATATGTTTTTTGCAGCCCTCCGCCACCATCTCACGCAGCCACTGCTCACGCAGTTGGGAGTTGAAATACAACCGGACCGGCCGAACCAAAAGATAATTCAGCCGCTCTTTGGCATATTGCCAATCGGTCAACAACCTGTGCAGGCCGACCGGCAGCGGCGATACCGCCAAATGACACAAAAATTGTCGGTACGATCGCGCCAACTGTAAAGCGCCGCTAGCATCCACCCGGCCCGCCCGGTGCCAGACAATCACTTTTTCTGCAATTTTGCCTCTAAAGGCCCGTCTTAAATAGTCCCGGCTGGTAAATATCATGGTGTAATGTCTGCGCCACTCGGCCCGACCCCAAATCCGCTGAACGAATGTCCCTAAAAACGGTATCAGTCCCATCAGAAGAAACAATATCGTCAAGCCCTTGCTGCGCTCAAATTTTTGGACCCATACCTCATCGATAATATTTCGCACCTTCCAGCCGCTCACGGCGCTGTCGAGGATTGTCGACCACAACCGCCGGCTGTACAGCAACCGAACGTGATTGTGGGTTATATCCGGCAACGAGTCTCTGTAAACACGCTCGGATGCTTTCAGTTCATCCAGCATCTTACGCATATCCGCAAAGGCATCATCATGGGCGTCGATGAACCGCTTGAGTTTGCTCAGGCTGCCCCGATCAAACTGCACCAGGCTCCCCCGGGCGAGCCCCTTGAAAATAAGCTTAAAGTCTGCGGGGCTCATGGGTAAAAACGGCAGCAGCACAAGACCGGCCCGGAAATCAACCGCAACCAGCTCTCCGGATGGATCATCCTCTGTATCGGTTCGTTTCAGGCAGTTCGGCTGGCTTTTACACGTGTACCATTCATATTGTCTGGCAAACTCATATCCACCCATTGCGTGCAGCAGATCAACGAACTTGTGCATAAATTCAAATTTGGCGCGATATTCCGATGAACCGAGCTGCCCAGGATCAACCGCTTTGCCTTTGCGCCACAGTTTCAAAACGTCGAGGCGATCATCAATCTCCAGGCGCCAGGTGCGTCCCTCCACCCATTCACTGATTTCGCCGCAGCTTCCCAGGGTATGATCCACGAAGGTGGCATGGATATCCACAACCGCTTGTTCATGACCAAATCGAATCCGGGCTCCGCGACGGATGAATTTTTGCCACAGTGCCCCGGACCTGGCTGCGGCCGGATTCACCTGAAGTTGAAAGGGTCCCTGAAAACCCGCCCAATAGAGCGTATTACGAAACAGCCGCGAAAATCCCGAAGGCGGAATCAGAATCTTAACGGCATAAATCCCGCCGACTTCAAGCCCTCCAATCGGCCCGTCCGGAGCATCGATGTCAATCAATTTTACCCGGTACACCTGCCCGGCAAATCCTCCGCCGACAGACTTTTCAACAACCGCACGAATCCTCCCCTGACGGGTTCCGGCGACTTCCTGGACATCATAAACAAGCTTATCGCCCGCGTCATAGCGCGCAACTCGTATCGGACGGTGCAGTCGTGCATCACGAAAGCCTTCCTCGAGTTTTTTGCAAACTTCAACTGAATAGCCACTCGTCATTCTTGACTCCGAAACCCAACCTGAGATCGAAAAGAAATTTTATAACTCTTTGAATTGATACGAATTCTATTTTGGTCAACCATCAGGCGAGTATAGGAATATGCTGCGTGTGTGTCAAGCAAGGAATAGAGGCTTGTTTATTTATGTATCATATGGCTATAAGGAGGTGTTTAGCGTTGATTATGTCTTCGGTTATCTATGTGTTGGCTGTCGGGTGTTACCAGATCCACAAAAGGTTAAGCCAGTTGGCCGGTTGGCCGGTTGGCCCGTTGGCCCGTTGGCTCGGGAGGATTGTTTTTGAACCTGACGGGAAAACCGGCAAACGGGCACACGGGCTGACCCCAGGGCAAAAGATTTAAACCGCGAGAGCCGACAAAATGGCCGAATCAATGCTCGAATCCAAATACTGTATTAAAGGAGACCGCCATGAATCCGGAGATATTCAGGGAATATGATATCAGGGGTATTGCCGGCAAAGATATGACCGCAGACGACGTGCTGCTGATTGGAAAGGGCGTGGGCACTTTTCTTAAAAGTCACGGGCGGTCGAAGCTGACCGTCGGTCACGACTGTCGATTAACTTCGGAGCTTTACGCCCAAAAAGTTATCGAAGGTTTACGGTCAACCGGATGTGATGTGGTCGCTATCGGTATTTGTCCGACGCCGGTCTTTTATTTTTCAATTCAGCACCTTGATAAACAAGGCGGCGTTATGGTGACCGCCAGTCATAATCCCGGGGAATACAACGGTTTTAAACTCTGCATGGATCTAGATTCGATTCACGGCCAGGATATTCAGAAAATTCGAGGCATCATTGACCAAGGCGCGTTTGTCAGCGGCCAGGGGTCGCTTTCCGCTGCCGATGTTGTTAGGCCCTATAAAGAATTTATCAATAGCAACATCACGTTGGAGGGATCGATCAAAATCGGTGTGGATGCCGGCAACGGGACGGCCGGTGTGGTTGCAGTTCCGATATTCAAGCGCTTAAAGTGCGAAGTACATGATATTTACTGCGACATGGACGGCACCTTTCCCAATCACGAAGCCGACCCCACCGTTGAACAAAACATGCAGGAACTGATTGCGCTGGTAAAAGAAAACGGCCTGGACATCGGCATCGGTTTTGACGGCGACGGTGACCGGATCGGCGTGGTGGACGAAACCGGCAGGATTGTTTACGGCGATCAGTTGATGATCATCTTTTCCAGAGAGATTCTTTCCAGGAAACCCGGGGCCACTTTTATATCCGAAGTAAAATGTTCAAAAACCATGTATGACGACATCGAAAAGCACGGCGGCCGGCCGATTATGTGGAAGACCGGACACTCTTTGATCAAAAAGAAGATGAAAGAGGAAAAGGCCGAACTTGCCGGCGAAATGAGCGGACATATGTTTTTTGCCGACCGCTATTTCGGCTATGATGATGCCATCTATGCAGCTTGCCGGCTGCTTGAAATCCTGACCAAAACCGGCAAGAGAATATCCGAGCTGTTAGCCGACGTCCCCGATACGTATTCGACACCTGAAATACGGGTTGAATGCCCCGACGACAAAAAGTTTGCCGTGGTTGCAAAGGTGACGGATTATTTCAAAAAAAACTACAAGGTCATAGACATTGACGGTGCCCGGATTCTGTTTGAAGACGGTTGGGGGCTTGTACGCGCATCCAATACCCAGCCCGCCCTGGTGCTCCGCTTTGAAGCCCTGTCGGCATCACGGCTTGCAGAAATAAGACATCTGGTCGAGTCGACCCTGGCGGAAATTCAAAAAGGGTAAGCTCACTTTAAACTTTTAAATTGAATGAATAAACTCGATAAAAAAATTTTCGGAACCTTGTTCTTTTCCATATTCGCTACGGTTACCGGTGTCGGAATCGTCGTTCCCCTGCTGCCGGTCTATGCCCACGGTCTTGGGGCCACCGGCCTGTATATCGGTTTGATATTCGGTTCGTTTTCCCTGTCCAGGACATTTTTACTGCCCTATTTCGGCAGGCTTTCGGATAAAAAGGGACGCAAGCCGATGATCATTGCCGGACTTTTGGCCTATGCATTGGTTTCGCTGGCTTTCATCCTGGCACATAATGTCGAGGGCCTTATCGCCATACGATTCCTCCAGGGTATTGCTTCGGCGATGATCATGCCCGCCACCCAGGCCTATGTGGGAGATATCACTCCAGGCGGCCGGGAAGGCACAACCATGGGACTGTTTAACATGTCGATGTTCACCGGCCTGAGTATCGGCCCTTTAATCGGCGGCGTCATCAATGACAGCTTCGGCCTTAATACGTCCTTTGTGTGCATGGGGTTTTTTGCGCTGGCCGGATTTTTATTAAGTTGTTTTATGCTGCCTCCCACCCGGTCAGAGAAGGTTGTCATCCGCGGCAAAGAACCCTCCTCCTGGAAATGGCTGTTGTATGACCGAGATTTAGCCGGACTGGTTTTTTTCAGAATGGCCTATGCGGCCTGTATCGGGGTTATCTGGAGCTTTTTGCCGGTTCTGGCGGACGCGGAGTTTTTGCTGTCGAGTTCATCCATCGGAGTTCTGGTAACGCTGGGTGTTTTTTTCAGCGGATTGATGCATGTCCCCATGGGCTTTGTGGCGGACAGGATAAACCGAAAAATGATGGTGGCAGCCGGCGGATTCATTATCAGCTACGCGATTTTTTCTTTTGAATGGGCCGGCAGCTATACAGATCTTTTAATAGCCAATGTGTTGTTCGGTATCGGCGGGGGTATTGCCATGCCGGCTTTAATGGCCCTGGCGGTATTAAAGGGCAACACCACCGATGCCATGGGATCGGTCATGGGCCTGATGTCGATGTCGCACAGTTTAGGAATGCTGGCCGGATCTTTATTTGCAGGTGCGATGATGGATCTTTTTCGGCTCCGCCACGCGTTTCCATTCGGAGCCGTTATCATGATGTTCAGCGTCGGGCTCTTTTTGGTATGCACCTGTCATAAAAACGGGGCGCCGGCCCGGACAGACCTCCGCCCCGGGCCATTAGACCTCTAACCCGGCAAGCCGCACTCCTGGCAGCGGCCGTCCGGACCGATGACGCCGATACAGCTCTCATCGCTGCACAAGGTGCGCTGCTCCCACTCCGTATCCGGGATTGCCTCGCCTTCATCATCTTCAACAAATTCTTTTTCTGCTTCCGAATCCGCTGCGACAGGGTCATCCGTAAATTCCCCCGGCCGTGCGGGTTCGAGAGGCAAACCGCATTTGTTGCAGCGACCGTCCGGACCGATGACGCCGATACAGCTTTCATCAGGGCACAAGGTGCGCTGCTCCCATTCGATATCCGACAGAGCTTTGGATTCTTTGTCCTTCATTCCGGCCTTCCGTAAGCTAAATTTAATATGGATAAATCAATTTGCCAAAATCGTTTGATTTTCTATCATAAAGCCCTTGCAATGTCAAAACAGGGAGCTGCGGTGGAAGCAGGTTATGTATGTTCTTTATTGTCCATTGATCGATTCCATGATTTGCTTAAAACTCTCAACACCTGCTTCAAGGTTTTCGATGATCTCTTCAGCAAGCACATCCGGATCGGGGA
>JACKQG010005973.1_pt1 | contig 13128 bp, 9 predicted proteins | sample 8237621 | NCBI WGS metagenome assembly JACKQG01 (sample SAMN15677084, study PRJNA649215) | marine metagenome | biome: marine; feature: Black Sea; material: saline water; isolation source: suspended particulate matter (SPM) from the Black Sea western gyre | collected 2013-06-09/2013-06-10 | depth...
CCTCTATGCACGGTAGAATTTTGGTGCTTAATGAGGCTTGTGCTAAGGAAAGTACCGGTCATGGTTCTCCTATGCCACTACTTACCCATGGTGGGCCAGGTCGTGCAGGTGGTGGTGAAGAAATGGGTGGAGTTAGAGGAATAAAACATTATTTGCAAAGAACTGCAATACAAGGACATCCTACCACAATTACCGCACTTACTAAACAGTATCAAGTGGGTGGAGCTCAGAATACTGCTGGGCCTCATATTTTTAGAAAACACTTTGAAGAAATTGAAATTGGCGATACCGTAATTACCGATAAACATTTGGTGACTTTGGATAATATTGAAGCTTTTGCCGAGTTGAGTGGCGATAAATTCTATGCTCATATGGATGAAAATTCTTTGGATGGAACCATATTTACCGAACGCGTAGCACACGGTTATTTCATTTTGAGTAAAGCTGCTGGTTTATTTGTTGATCCTGCCAAAGGACCAGTACTCCTAAACTATGGGATTGATGAGTGCCGGTTTACCAAACCTGTGTACCCTGGGATGACAGTTGGAGTTCGTTTTACAGCAAAAGAAAAAATAAGCCAAGAAAAGAGAGAGGATAGCGATATTGCAAAAGGAATTGTAAAATTCTTGGTAGATGTATATGATGATGAGGGAGACACAGTAATGTTAGCCACCATTTTAACTATGGTAAAAAAATTAAACCAAAAATGAAAATGACAGAATATGTACATTTAAATACCGAAAATGGAATAGGAACTATTGAGTTCTTTCATCCTCAATCTAACTCCTTACCTGGGCTTATACTAGCAGAATTAGCCAATGCTATAACAAAGGCAGGAAAAGATAATGCCATCAAAGTAATCGTACTTAAAAGCGCTGGTGATAAAGCATTTTGTGCAGGCGCTTCTTTTGATGAGTTAGTAGCAATTAATAATGAAGCCTCTGGTAAACAATTCTTCTCTGGTTTTGCCAATGTAATAAATGCAGCTCGTAAATGCCCTAAATTTATTATTGGGCGTGTACAAGGTAAAGCCGTTGGTGGTGGTGTTGGTATGGCAGCTGCAACAGATTATTGCTTTGCTACCCAATTTGCAGGAGCTAAATTATCTGAACTTGCCATTGGAATTGGTCCTTTTGTAGTTGGCCCTGCTGTTGAGCGTAAAATAGGAACTGCTGCATTTTCTGCAATGACTATAAATGCCACTAAATGGTTTGAGGCTTCTTGGGCAAGAGAAAAAGGGCTTTACACTGAAGTATTTGATACAATAGCGGAAATGGATTTTGAAATTGAAAAATTAGCTACTACCCTATCTTTATCAAACCCTGAAGCAATGGAGGGTTTAAAGAAAATAATGTGGCAAGGAACTGATCATTGGGACGAACTTTTAATGGAAAGAGCTACAAGTAGTGGAAAATTAGTTTTATCTGATTTTACTAAAAATGCTATAGCAAAGTTTAAAGCAAAATAATGAGTAAAAATCTCTCTAAAGATACATACAAAAAAGCATATTCCTTAATGTGCACAGCTCGTGCTTTAAGTGATCTTTATGAAGAGAACAAAGAAGTTACTTCTAAATATGTACACGCAACTTCCAAAGGACATGAAGCCATTCAATTAGCCGTTGGCTTGCAACTCACTAAAAATGATTGGGCAGCTCCTTACTACAGAGATGATGCCATGCTTTTAGCTATTGGGATAACTCCTTATGAATTAATGCTACAACTTTTATGTAAAAAAGACGATCCTTTTTCAGGGGGAAGAACCTATTACTCCCACCCTTCTTTAAAAAGAGAAGGATTTCCAAAAATTCCACATCAATCTTCAGCAACCGGTATGCAAGCAATACCTACAACAGGAGTTGCAATGGGTATTCAATATCAAGAAAAAGAAAAAATAACAAATCCTAATAAAGGAGAAGAACCAATAGTTGTTTGTTCTCTTGGAGATGCTGCAATTACTGAGGGAGAAGTAGCGGAAGCCTTTCAAATGGCAGTACTTAAAAAATTACCAATTTTGTATTTAGTACAAGATAATGAATGGGATATTTCGGCTCATGCCTCTGAAACAAGAGCAGTTGATGCCACCCATTACGCGAAAGGTTTTGGACTTAAAACGTACACTATTGATGGTACTGATTTTGCAGCATCTTATACATGTATAAAAGAGGCTTTTGAAGAGATAAGAGAGCAAAGAACTCCTATTTTAGTACATGCAAAAGTGCCACTTCTTAATCATCATACTTCAGGGGTTCGAATGGAATGGTACAGAGATGATTTAGAGGAAGCAAAAAGTAGAGATCCTTTGCCAAAACTCAAAGCAGAGCTGTTAAAAAATGGTTTTGCTCAAACAGAAATACTGGAAATTGAGCAAATAGCCAAACAAATTGTTGAAACGGATTATAAAAAAGCACTTTTGGCAGAAGATCCAAAACCTGAAGATTTATTTACACATCATTTTGCTCCTACTTCAATTTTAGAAGAAAAAGGAGAAAGAGCACCAAAAAATAAAGAGGCTACTCTTATGGTTGACTCTGGCCTATTTGCTATAAAAGAATTGATGTCTGAGCACCCTGAATGCTTATTGTATGGACAAGATGTTGGTAAAAGATTAGGAGGAGTTTTTCGTGAGGCAGCAACACTAGCTGATACTTTTGGAGATAATAGAGTGTTCAATACTCCTATTCAAGAAGCATTCATAATTGGCAGTACAGTGGGTATGTCAGCTGTAGGATTAAAACCTATTGTTGAAGTACAATTTGCCGATTATATTTGGCCAGGACTTAATCAGCTTTTTACAGAAGTAAGTCGTTCTAATTATCTATCTAATGGAAAATGGCCTGTGAGCTGTATTATCCGTGTGCCAATTGGAGCTTATGGAAGTGGTGGACCTTACCATTCTTCTTCTGTGGAGTCTGTTTTGGCTCAGATTAAAGGAATAAAAATTGCTTATCCCTCAAATGGTGCTGATCTAAAAGGATTGATCAAGGCTGCTTATTATGATCCTAATCCTGTTGTTATTTTAGAGCACAAAGGACTTTACTGGAGTAAAATAAAAGGAACTATGGAAGCAAAGACTATAGAACCTTCAAAAGATTATATTATTCCATTTGGTAAGGCAAGAATTGCTTTAGAAAGTGATAATTGTAATAACACTATCTGTATCATTAGCTATGGAATGGGAGTTTACTGGGCCCTAAATGCAGCAAAAGATCATCAAGGAAAAGTAGAAATTATAGATTTAAGAACAATCAATCCTATTGATGAGGAATTAATTTTTGAGAGAGTAAATAAGCACGGAAAATGCTTAGTCCTTACTGAAGAACCATATCACCACTCTTTTGCACAGGCCCTATCAGGAAGAATTCAAGAAAATTGTTTTAGCAATTTAGATGCGCCCGTTTTTGTTATGGGTTCTGAAAATTTACCTGCAATACCTTTAAATGCTACTTTGGAAGCAACAATGCTACCAAATGCAGAAAAAGTAAGCACTAAAATTAGAGAGATTTTAGCCTATTAATATTCAATCCTTTGATGGTGAATATTTACAAGTTTCTTTTTAAAGAGATTTTTCAATTTTGTAATTTCCTTTAAGGTAATATCTGCATCTGAAAATTGATCCTCATTAAGTTGCTTGTTAATCACACTCTCAACCAGGTTATCGATATTCTCAGCAGTGGGATTTTTTATACTTCTTGCAGCTGCTTCTGCTGAATCTGCCATCATAAGTATAGCCGTTTCTTTTGAAAAAGGTTTTGGTCCAGGATAAGTAAAATCCTTTCTATCTAATTCTTCATCTGGAAAGTTAGTAATATATTGCTTGTAAAAATACTCAACAGTAGTTGTGCCATGATGTGTTCTTATAAAATCAATTAATTCATCAGGAAGCTTATTTTCTTTGGCAATTTCTATTCCATCAAATACATGATTAATTATTATTGATGCGCTTTTATCAAATTCAATATCATCATGAGGATTAAAATTGCTACTTTGATTCTCGATAAAATAGCTAGGATTTTTGAGTTTACCAATATCATGGTAAATAGCTCCAGCTCGAATCAATAAAGCATTAGCACCAACTTCAAGAGCTCCCATTTCAGCCAAATTAGCAACTTGTAAAGAATGTTGGAAAGTTCCTGGAGCTTCATCAGATAATCTTCTGATTAAGGGGCTATTGGTATCTGTTAATTCTAATAAAGAAACATCAGATACTAAAGAAAAAATCTTTTCAAATAAAAAAACTATAGGATAGGCAAAAATAGTAAGCGCTCCGCTAATGGTAAATTGCAATAATTTTACCCCTTGTATTCCAGAGAAAGATGCATCATGTGTAATGGATAGCGCAATATAAAGCAACAAATACACCCCCATAACTTTAATAACCGACATGAATAATTGTGCCCTTTTATACATCTTAATTACGGTAAGAATAGAGATAATACCAGCTATTAATTGTAAAAACACGAACTCAAATCCATTGGGCATAATAAAACCAATAATCAGAATTGTAATTAGATGAACAAATAAAGCAACTCGATTATCAAAAAATGCTTTAAGAACTATAGGCAAGATACAAAAAGGAATACAATAAATCCAATCAACAGCTAATGATAAAACAATTGAAGACATAAGAACCATAATCACAACTAAAGATAATATCAAACTCATCTTTGTTGTATTTTCTAATATTCTATTTCTATATTGTCTTAGAAATAACCAAAGCATTAATAATGAAATCCCTACCAATATAAATTGTCCAAAAAGAACTAGCAGATAAGAGCTTTTCTCCCACACCGCCCCTTCATATTTTTGCTTTAAACTGAGTAATACTTGGTACTTCTGAGCATCTACCAACTCCCCCTTATTAATGATTACCTGACCTGATACAACTAACCCTTTTGTAGTGCTGATATTTGATAATTCACTGCTTAATAACTCATCAGTAGCTAACTTATCAAAAAGGATATTTTGCTCCACAGCAGCTAGCAAAAGAGGCACTAAGAATTTATATTCTGTGCCAGATAATTGTTGAATCTTATTAGCCGCAGAATTTACAGTATAAAAATCGGAAATATCTCGCCTTTGAGCTAATGATTCTGACTTTAGTAAAACTTGACTAAACTCTTGAATATCATAACTTTTTCTTAATTGAATAATACCCTTTGAATAAATATCCTTAAGATAATTATAGCCAAAATTCACTAGCATATTCTTTTGAGAACTTGCTAACTTACCATATTTTGAAACCCATTTTGTTTCAAAATCATTTGTAAAATCTTCCGCCTTAATCTCAAAGATAGTTTCTGAATAATTATAAATGGGTAAATGCTGAGATGCTACAATTTCACGCTCTTTGCTTAATTCATTATTTGATTTTAAAATAGAAAAATCAAAAGGAGCAATAATTGACTCATGTAGCCATGGTTTTCCTTTAGTAAATTCGTACTTAAATTTTGTTTGTCTAGGAAAAAGAAATAAAATAAAAACAAGTGTTAAAACAAATAAGAATAATCTAAAATTTGGCTCATTACTATCTCTAAATTTAGATAAAATATTCTTCATTATTAGCTTTAATATCAATAGCGAAAATAAGTATAATTTAACTAAATTCGCCCCATATTAAAAATCTTAAAGTATTTATAGAATGAAAGAAGTAGTAATTGTATCGGCAGTACGCACCCCAATTGGAAGTTTTGGAGGTTGTTTATCATCAATATCGGCAACTAAATTAGGAGCTGCTGCTATTAAAGGTGCTATTGAAAAAGCTGGAATTGATTGTAAAATAATTGATGAAGTCTTTATGGGAAATGTCTTACAAGCCAATTTAGGACAAGCCCCGGCTAGGCAAGCGGCTATTTTTGCAGGAATTTCAAATGATGTGCCCTGTACCACAATAAATAAAGTATGTGCATCAGGCATGAAATCAATTATGATTGGAGCACAAACAATTATGTGTGGTGATAATGATGTTGTAATTGCTGGTGGAATGGAAAATATGTCAAATGTACCACATTATTTTGCCCAAGGGAGAACAGGACAAAAATTAGGTGATATGAAACTTCTAGATGGCATGGTAAAAGATGGATTAACGGATGTTTACAGTAATGTTCATATGGGTGTTTGTGCTGAAACTTGCGCTAAAGAAATGCAATTTAGCCGTCAAGAGCAAGATGCTTTTGCTATAGAATCTTACAATAGAAGTACTAACTCATGGGCTACAGGTAAATTTGCAGATGAAGTAATTCCAGTAGCAGTTCCTCAAATAAAAGGGGATGCTTTAATCATCTCAGAAGATGAAGAATACAAGAATGTAAAACTAGACAAAATTGCTAGCTTAAGACCAGTATTTGATAAAGAGGGTACTATTACAGCAGCAAATGCCTCTACACTTAATGATGGCGCTTCTGCCCTTGTCTTAATGAGTGCAGATAAAGCTGCAGCATTGAACATCACCCCAATTGCAAAAATTAGAAGTTATGCAGATGCCGCACAGGAACCAGAGTGGTTTACAACTGCTCCATCAAAAGCCTTACCAATTGCTATAGCTAAAGCAGGCCTTACTAGTAATGATATTGATTATTATGAATTAAATGAAGCCTTTTCAGTAGTAGGACTGGCAAATATTAAAATTTTAGGTTTAGATGCCAATAAAGTTAATGTAAATGGAGGTGCTGTTTCTTTAGGACATCCTCTTGGTAGTTCTGGCTCTAGAATTATTGTTACTTTAATAAATGTACTAAAACAGAATGGAGCTAAAATTGGTGCTGCTGGAATTTGTAATGGTGGCGGAGGTGCCTCTGCAATGGTAATTGAATTGATATAATGCAATACGGAATTTCTAATCTTTCAATCGTTCCTATGCGCAGTGAAGCTGCTGACCAAACAGAAATGGTGAATCAAATATTATTTGGTGAGCATTTTAAAGTTTTGGAAGTTCGAAAAAAATGGAGTAGAATTCGCTTAGCACACGACAGTTATGAAGGTTGGATTTCTAACAAACAATGGATCGAAATTCCGGAAGAAGATTACAAGCAATTGGACAAAGATGTATCAACAATCACTACGGATATTTTAGACATTATCACCAAAGACCAGCATTTACCCATAGTTATGGGAAGTATTTTACCTTTTTATAAAAGCGGACATGCCCTTATAAATAATGAAATGTATCAATTTGATGGGCTTTCAACTCCAGGTTTTGTGAGTAAAGAAAAATTAATCGAAAATGCTTTAATCTATTTAAATGCGCCTTATTTATGGGGAGGTCGCTCTCCACTAGGTATTGACTGCTCCGGTTTGACTCAAATGGTGTACCGCTTGCAAGGAATTAATTTACCTAGAGATGCTTATCAACAAGCTAAAGTTGGAACTACCCTTAGTTTTGTGGAGGAAAGTGAGCCTGGAGACTTAGCGTTTTTTGATAATGAAGAAGGAAAAGTTATTCATGTTGGAATAATCTTAAAAGATAATCATATCATACACGCATCAGGAAAAGTAAGAATTGATAGAATTGATCAACAAGGAATATTTAACACGGAATTAGGCAATCACACTCATAAATTAAGACTGATAAAAAGCATTTGTTAAGATGCAAAATATCCCTTTAGCCGAACGAATTAGACCTAGAAAACTATCAGAAGTAATCGGTCAAAAACATCTTATTGGGGAAAAAGGTACTCTTAAAACAGCAATTAACAATAAACTGATCCCCTCTATGATACTTTGGGGACCACCAGGAGTTGGAAAAACTACTTTATCCAACTTAATCGCCCAAGAATTAGACAGACCTTTTTATACTTTATCAGCAGTTAATTCTGGTGTTAAAGATGTGCGTGAAGTCATAGAAAAAGCTTCTTCATTGGGTTTATTTGGAAAAAATATTCCAATTCTATTTATTGATGAAATTCATAGGTTTAGCAAAGCCCAACAAGATTCTTTATTGGGAGCTGTTGAGAAAGGAGTTATTACCCTAATTGGAGCAACTACTGAAAATCCTTCTTTTGAAGTTATATCTGCCTTGCTTTCTCGCTCACAAGTATATGTCTTGGAATCATTATCTAAAGATGATTTACAAGAACTACTAGAAAGAGCATTAAATCATGATGAAGTTTTACGTAAACTAAAAATCACCCTGAAAGAAACGGAATCTTTAATCCAAATCTCAGGAGGAGATGCTAGAAAACTACTTAATATTTTAGAGCTTGTTGTAAGCTCAATAGATGAAAAAGAAATTGTAATTACTAATGATTTAGTAGTGGAAACAGCACAACAAAATATAGTGCGTTATGATAAAAATGGCGAACAACATTACGATATTATTTCTGCATTTATTAAATCCATAAGAGGAAGCGATCCAAATGGAGCTGTTTATTGGCTTGCTAGAATGATTGAAGGAGGAGAAGATGTTAAATTTATTGCCAGAAGACTTTTAATTTTAGCCTCAGAAGACATAGGAAATGCCAACCCGACAGCCTTAATAATAGCCAATAATTGCTTTCAAGCAGTAAATGTAATTGGCTATCCGGAGTCTAGAATTACACTGTCACAAACTGTTATTTATTTAGCTTGTTCTAGCAAAAGTAATTCTTCCTATCTGGCAATTAATCAGGCACAAGAAGAGGTAAGAAATAGCGGGAATTTATCTGTTCCCTTGCATTTACGCAATTCCCCTACCAAACTAATGAAAGAATTAGGTTACGGCAAAGATTACCTATATTCACACAATAAACCTACTGACAACCAAGAATTTTTACCAGAAGAGATTAGCGGAAAATCTTTTTACAAACCTTCTAATAATAGCAAAGAAAATGGGTTTAGAGAGGGATTAAAAAATCTTTGGGAAGGAAAATATAATTATTAATCTATCTTTGTAAGATGAAAAAATCACTTCTTATTGGATTAACAACTTTACTTCTCTTTGCTTGCCAACATGAATTAGAGCGTCCTAACTGGGATGTAGAAATGATCGTTCCTTTAGTCCATACTAAAATGACTATAAATAACATGTTAGCAGACACCAACCTGAATGTCTCTGAAAATGCTGATGGCTTTATTCATTTAGTTTATGAGGGAAGTTTCATAGATATTAATGTAGATACCTTAATTAAAATTGATGCTATTGCTGACGAACAAACACACACTTTAGATTCTGCAAGTTTTGATGATGTAGTTATTACCGATACAGCAACTATAGGAGAAACAATAAGCGAAATACCATTGGGTACACTCATTTTCCCAAATGGAAGCACTAATAGTATTCCAGCAATACCAAGTATTGCTAATGGAGATACGATTAATATTGATGCAAGTGAATATTTTGAAACTATGACCTTATTTAGAGGAATGTTAATTATTGAACTAAATAATGGTTTCCCAACCGATATTTCAAATGTTAGTTTAACATTAGTTAATGCTACAAATCAAAATATTGTAGCAACATTCTTTTTTCCATTAATCCCATCAGGTAGTATTGTTTCTGATAGTACTTCTATTGCAGGACAAACAATAGACGAAAACCTTATTTCTATACTAAACAATATGGATATCAATGCAAGTAATGGTCCCGTATTAATAGACTATTCGGATGCCATTATTACTACTATAACTATATCAGATCTTGGGATAACAGAGGCTACAGCCATATTTCCTGAACAACAATTAACAGAAACTTTAAAAGAACACACTTTTGATTTGGGGAGCGCACAAATTAAGGAGATTGGTATAAAGCAAGGCACAGTCACAATAAATGTACTGAGTACATTGCCAAATGGAAAAATGATTTATAATATACCTTCTTTAACAAAAAATGGAATTCCTTTTACTAGTGGAGATATGGTTGTTCCGGAGGCAACAAATACCAACCTAACTACTTTTGCTTTTAATTTTGAGGGTTATGTATTGGATCTTACAGGTCAAGAAGGACGTTTAGGAGGTGATACAGTAAATACTATCTACACCGAATCTTTTACTTTTATTGATTATACGGGCACATTAGAAACCATTAATAGTACAGATAGTTTCTATTCATTTGTTGAGTTTGATCTTACTCCTGAATATGCAAAAGGTTATCTAGGGCAAGATACTATTGAAATAGAGCCAAAAGAAAATACTTTTGATATTTTTAATACTGTGAATGCCACTAATTTTGAGATCAAAGAAGTGAATTTAAAACTTAAAATAGATAACTATATCGGAGCAGATTTTAAAATTGATTTGGTGGAGTTAAAAGGAATAAATGATAAAACAAATGAAGAAGTAACTTTGATAAATAATGAAATAATAGATATAAACAGAGCCACTTTATCCAATAATAATCTTCCAATCAATAAAACTACTTCTGAGTTAATAATACCAGCTGAAGAGTTTATCAGTATTTTACCAAATAAAGTAATCAGTGCAGCCAACATTTACCTAAACCCTAACGGACAATCTAGTACACAAGATTTCTTATATCCTGAATATCCAATTGAAGCTACTATGAGTATTGATATTCCACTTAGTTTGATTGCAGAAAATCTATCTTTAAGGGATACTACAGAAGTTGATTTGCCTAATGATAATGAGTATGAAATTGAAAAAATTTATCTCACAATTAATAATGGTTTTCCTTTTGATGCTGAAATTCAACTCATACTCCTTGATGAATATAATTTAATTATTGATACTTTAATAAATAATGCAACAATTACTGCTGCCCAAGTTGATGGGAATAATATTGTGGTAAATAGCACCTCTACTACAATTGAAATGGATTATACTGATTTTGAAAGTGTTAAAAAAATGGTCTCGATTTCTTCCTTTACAACTAAACCTATCAACCAATTTATTGAAATATACTCACATTATGAGCTAGACATTACTTTAAGTGCTAAAATCAATAAACGAATAGGAGAATAATGAAAAAAATAATCCTATTACTGTTTTTTCCTTTTGTATTAATTGCACAAGAAAACAAGCATGAAATAACTTGGAAGAGTAATTTTCAATTTGAAAGTAATGGTTTAAATAAAAACTTCCTAAATAGCATGCTGTATGGGGGTTACATTACAGATAGTATGAAAACGACATGGATAGCTTCTGGAGCTGAAAACAATATTATTCATGCAGAAATAAGCAATGGATTAAGCTACACCTATTATTTTAAAAAACAAAGTATAGGATTTAGTTTTACAGATGTAAATATTTTAAACGCTAGCTTTTCAGATGACTTGCTGCGTTTAGGATTTGAAGGAAATTTTCAGCATCAAGATAAAACCTTGGATTTTGGTGGTGCAAGTATTAGAGCTGATAGATTTCAACAATATAAAATGAGCTATGGTACTGCTATTAAAAAAGTAAATATCAATGGAGGAATCTCATATTTAGCAGGAAACCATCATCTTTCTTATATCATAGAAAAAGGCAGTTTATACACTGCTCCTTCTGGAGCTTATTTGGATATCGCATATAGTATGAATGCTTTTGTTACTGATACATCCGATTTCTCAGTATTTGCAAATAATGGAAATGGATTAGCAATGGATTTAAGTACTGATTTTAATATCCAGAAATATAACATACACGTATCACTATCAGATTTAGGTTTTATCTTATGGAACACCTCCTCTATCACCTTAGCAACCGATAGTGTATTTAATTTTCAAGGAGTTGAAGTAGAAGATATTTTTAATTTTAATGACTCCGTATTAGAAGCTAATAACATACAAGATGATGTGCTTAGAACCAATAATACATCTTTTAAATCATATATCCCAGCTACTGTAAAGCTATCTGTTTCAGGCAAAACAGAATATAAATATCTTAAAACCTATACTGCAGGCATTGTTACAAAGTGGCAGCCTTATATGGATAATAAACCCTTATCATTTGCTAAAATAAATCAAGGATTTAAAGAATCAAACTTTAGTCCTTTGTACTATATTCACTCTTTTTATAATGCAAAATACTATGATGTTATTGCTAATTTGAGTTATGGAGGATATAGTAACGATACCAATATTGGTTTAGCACTATCAAAAGGAAAAAAAAATAAATTGATACTCGGAACACATCATTTAGAAGATATTTTTAATGGCGATAAAGCAAAAGCTGTAAGCTTTTATTTTAACATACAATTACAATTCTAAAATGCTAGCAAAAATAAATAAAATAAAACACCAAAGAAGTGAAAATTTCTTTCTTATGGCAGGACCTTGCGCTATTGAAGGAGAAGCAATGGCTATGGAAATTGCAGAAAAAATCCTTGGGATAACCAACAAGCTGGAAATCCCATTTATTTTTAAAGGAAGTTACCGCAAAGCAAATCGTTCACGCCTGGATTCATTTACTGGTATCGGTGATAAAGAGGCCTTGGAAATTCTTGAAAAGGTAGGCGAACGCTTCAACATCCCCACATTAACCGATATTCATACTGCAGAGGAAGCTGCTATTGCTGCACAATATGTTGATATCCTACAAATTCCTGCGTTTTTGTGCAGACAAACTGATTTATTAGTGGCTGCAGCCAAAACAGGAAAAGCAGTAAATATAAAAAAAGGGCAATTTCTTTCTCCTGAAAGCATGATACATGCTGTAAATAAAGTAAAGGATAGTGGTAATAATAACATAATACTAACCGATAGAGGAACTATGTTCGGCTACCAGGATATAGTGATAGATTATAGAGGAATCCCAATAATGCAGAACTTTGGATTGCCAGTAGTTTTAGATATTACCCATTCCCTGCAAACACCTAACCAAAATAGTGGAGTAACTGGTGGAAAGCCAGAAATGATAGAGATACTTGCAAAAGCAGGAATTGCAGCTGGAGTAGATGGTATCTTTTTAGAAACTCACCCCAATACTAGTGAAGCAAAATCAGATGGAGCAAATATGTTGCAATTGGATAAACTAGAAGATTTACTTATTAAACTAGTTAGAATTAGAAAAGTTTTATAAAAATCTATTGCACCATCCTTCTTTTATTGGTTTTAACCAATTAGAAAGCTCACTCTTTTTCTGTATGGTAAGGTCGTAAAATAAAGTATTCTTATTTGTACTTTCTGCTAATTTTAAAGAAGGAATACATTCTACTTTATCATCTATTCTACAAAATACATTAAGTCTATTCATTAAAGAGACAGAAAGATCTTTT
>JACKQG010005974.1_pt1 | contig 13127 bp, 13 predicted proteins | sample 8237621 | NCBI WGS metagenome assembly JACKQG01 (sample SAMN15677084, study PRJNA649215) | marine metagenome | biome: marine; feature: Black Sea; material: saline water; isolation source: suspended particulate matter (SPM) from the Black Sea western gyre | collected 2013-06-09/2013-06-10 | depth...
AAAATAGGTAAAAAGTTAGGGGTGATTTAAGGTTTCGAGCTTACATTCATTTAGGAGCGTTATAGGGATAACGTGCAGGTGAATTAATTGTTTTGATTACCTTTTATTAAATCTTTTAAAATAATCGTCTATCTCAGTTCTCATTTCAATACCCACACGCTCAAAGCAGTCTAATAAACAGTTATATGCTCCTTTACCACCTAAAAAATCCCAAAATTCTTCTGCCACTTTTAATTCATTATCTAAGTCAAGCATACCTGCCATTGTCCACCGACTGTATTTTTTTGGCGCATAAGGATTATAAGGTATTGCTATCAAAGTATTAACCTTAGCATCTGGATTTTGTGCTAAAATTACTGCTACCCATTCCAAAAGAGTTCGTTTAAATTCCTTAAATCCTCCCTTATTGGGTTTTGCTGTTTTGATATCAAATAAATATAATTCGCCGTAAACACTTTCGAGAAAAACATCTATCATTGTTGGTTTTACTGTTCGCATTTCCCCTTCTTGGCATACTTTTCTGATTGTTTCAATTTCTTTTGTTTTATTTGGTTGAATTGTTGCAGCAGTCAATTCATCCATGATTTTTTGTATTTCAAATTGAGCCGCTGTACTTATTTTATCACCAACTATAACATGCTTTTCGGCTTTTATAAAATAATGTTTGGCTAATGCAATGGCTACAGGCTCAAAGATTGTTGTTCCAAAATTGGTATTTAGTGAATGGATAAAGGAATATAGGGCAAGTCTATCCTTACCTAACAGTCTAGTATGAAAAGGCATTACAGCCGGTTCTGGATTATATTTTTCAAAACGATTCCTCAAACTTGTACTTATTGTTTCTTCAATTAATTCTATTTGTTTTCTCGACAATGCCATAATTACATCTCCTTCATATGAAATATTATTTCTGCATAAGCCGACCTATCTTTTTCAACACGATTTAAAACAGGTCTTTTGTATTCATTAACAATTTTCATGTTAGATAGTTCAGCAATTTTGGGGTAAAGACCATATTTATCATTGGCTACCAAAAACACATCATAATCTTGTTTCAAAAATTGTTTACAATTATTCAAAACATCAGAAATACCTTTGATATAAGATTTTCTTGCTTCTAATCCTTGGCCATTGTATAAAGGGCCAATCTCCAATTCATCTTTTCTTTCAAAGCCAAATAAATCATAAGCATAGGCATGTTGTTCATGATAATTTATTAAACCAACATATGGCGGACTTGAAAAGATTCCATCTATCTTATTTTTTTTAATTAACTTGCCAAATTGAGGATACTTTTCTACTAATTCTTTAACTATATTAATTGTTCTACTATCACCCACTAAACATTTTTGGAAAGTATCTGTCCTAAGTTGATTGAATTGAATAACTCGTTTAATTGTGTCTTGTGTATATCTTTGCCACCAGCTTAATATTGAAAAAAGGGGCTTACACATTTTTCCATGTTTTTTACAATAATAAGTTGTGGTTACAGGTTCTTTTAATGTTCCTAAGTCGACATGAGTTGTTGCACGGCACGAACGGATAGTTCGGCTTAATATTAAAGCAAGGAGTTTTTTCGTATTTTGATTTTTAATTGATTTGATTTGTTCAAAAACAAAATCAATTTCATCTCTAACGACTTTAAGAAACCATTTATCCAGAAATGAAATGTCTTTTTCCTGTTTCAATAAAATTTTATAATCATCTATAAGCTTGTAGTAAATTTTTAAAAATTCTTCGGATTTTTCTTTACCGTATAATTTTTCATTTATCTCTTTTTGTCTGACTTTATACTTATATTCTGGAGAAGGAAAAAAGTCACTATTAAATTTTTTTAACTCGCCCAATAGTTTATTCTCAAATTTTACATTGCTTTTTTCTTTCTGAAAATTTTTAAGTTTTTTTGTAATTATATCAGCCGTTTCTCGGACATCGTTAATGTCATATTTTCCGACTTTAACATTACTTATAAAAGCATTAAATGCAGAAACATCAACTCCAATTGAATTTAAATTTAATTCATTGGCCTGTACAAGCGTTGTTCCACAACCACAAAAAGGATCTAAGATAATATCCCCTGCGTTGAAAAATGATTTATCTTTAAAATTATCGGTATGCTTATCCAAAAAATATTCAACGAGCTGTGGAATAAATTTTCCTTTATAAGGATGCAATCTATGGACATGCTTCGTTGTTTCAGATTCTTTATACTCAGAAAAAGACAAATTCCAGTTTAGATCATTTCCCAACTGTTTTTTCCATCGGTCTTCTCTTGTCTCATAATGCGAATTGTAATATTCTTCTAAATCATGCCTATTGACAAAAGTATTTCCATTGTCTCCCTTTCTATGTATTCTTCCATATTGAATTAAATATGATATATTTGATGGAGTAACGTTTTTGCCGATATATTTGGATGCCCAGATACTTGCATCTTTTATTGTCATCAAATCTTGCATATTTAACTTTTCCTTAATTACCAAATTTATTTTTATATTTCAAGCCCAGAACATATTGATAAAAATGAAAAAGACAGAATCATCGTCAATAAAAATATAGTAAATAATAATCTCATTATTATTTTTATATCAGCTGTTAAATAGCCCTTTAAGATGTGGCGTTTGCTCGCTGATGACGGCGTGTTCATTAATCCTGTTATACCTCCCGCAGTTCCGCCGAATGACTGTCTCATCAGAACCAGTTTTATGGCTACTCATACCGACGACCAGCTCAATATGGCACTTGAAAAGTTTGATAAAATAGGTAAAAAGTTAGGGGTGATTTAAGAAATTATTATAAAATTTTGTGGTTTCGCACCACAAATATATTCAACAATTATATGTTTTCGGGAAAAATGAGAGGTATGATATTTCTCATATTTTTTCTGTAGATTTTGAAATCGGTATCTAACGTACAAATCACACTATCGGATATTTGCTCAGAAAGTCTCACAAGGCACGCATCAGCTAAGGACATGGGAATATTCTTATATTTTTCTAATAATTTTTTTATTGAGACGATTTCAGACTGAAGATCGAAGGGCAATAATACTAACTCCCGCTCAACAAGCTCTAAAACATTAGATGCTCCATCTGTGAAATTTTTAAGTAAATAGCAAGCTTCCGAAATTACAGATTCACAGGTTATGAGAGGTGGTGTCAGAAGTGAGAACTGTGTTTTTGCCCAATCATGATATGTATCATTCTTATTTAAAAAAGCTACTATCGGACCTGTATCGAGTATAACCCTCTTTTGCTTCATGAGCCATAACCTTCGAGATGAGATTTGCTTGTAGAAAGATCAGAAGGGGCTTTGATACTACCTGCCAGATCTTCAGCAAGATCGAAGAATGAGCCCGACAATAATACTTTATCTTTTGAAAAATATTCAACAAGTGCCTTACGAACAATATCAGATTTACTCAAACCTTGCTTTTTTGCAAGATTATTGAGCTGAGTCTTAATTATTTCCGGCACTTTTAAGGTTAATATATCCATTGTAAACTCCTATCGTAATACGAATATGTCAAAAAGGTAATACGCAGTTAAGGAATGTCAATATTTTAGCACAGATATTATCAACAAACAATTTGAGAAAAGTATAGATTAGGAAGAATTGGGGGGTGATTTAAAAAGAAAGTTTGATTAGTGAATTGTCAACAATAGATTACCGCTGGTCTTATTTATTTTTTAAATTAATATCCGCCTGAATGGTGATCGGAAAAGCTCATCTTACAGACATGATAACTGGGCTTCTTTAGATACTTTAAGTTTGAAAATTTTCTTCCCATTTATATTCTCTGTTGTAATAAACGATAATTCATATAATATCTTCGACAATTTTTGTGTATTAATATCAATTTGTACTTTTTCTTTAATCTCTTGTGCTGAAAGTGGGGAAGTGAGAATACTTTTCACTTTTGCTTCAAAATTTTCTAATTCTTCATGATGTTCAACCTTCCCATTATTATCAAGGGGAATAGCACCCTTCATTATCAGCAAATTATTGGCATTATCCTCGTTTTCATCAGCAACCCGAACATAAACCTCACGCCCCTTCTTCAAACCATCTATTACGCCTGACCAAGTCCCACCTTTTGAGTCAGATTCCGCAACGAATATTTTTTCCGCCAATCCATAAATATAAACATTCCGACCCATTGCAAGACCAACTGACCATGGCACTCGTGGATGGTATGTGCTGACAACCAATATATCACCATCAATTATTTGTGAGTAATATTTCTTAAATCCACTTGCAAATGTCATAATGCCTTGAGGTAAAACAATAATACTTCTACCGTGAGCTTTAAGTGTTTCTTCCAATGAAGTTCTATCGACACCCTTTGCAAATCCACTGACAACAACTTCAAAATTTTTCACCGCATTTTGAGCGACATTTTTTGTGAATTTTAGCGAAACATCAGTTGCCTTTCTTGAGCCAACAATTGCAATTGAAGGTTCCTTGAGTAAATTTTTATTGCCTTTAACATAGAGTAACGGCGGAGAGTATTTGAGTTTTAAATTGTTTTTTAATACTGGAGAGTATTCATTATAACTGAATGGAATCAACTCAAAACCTTGATTAAGTAAATCTTCCACCAGAAAAGAATAATTGGGAAGTTCTGTTTTAGCAACATCAAGGTTGATCACCTCCTTTTGATTCAAATCAAATTCGTTTTGCCAATCATTCTTATCTAAATCGAAAAATTCTGCAAAAGTTATTTTCTTTTCCTGCAAAATATCTACGATCAAACGATTGATTTTTTCAGTTCGCCACCGAGGTAAATGGGCTAATGCCATCCAATAAGCGTATTGCTGAATTTCATTCATTTAAATGTCTCCACCTATGGTTTTTGCGATTACTAATGGAGCAATTTTCTCCGCTCCTATCTTTGTAAACATTTTCGCAATTTCTTTTAATGTCGCCCCACTGTCAAAGATGTCATCAATTAATAAAATCTTCTTTCCCTCAATTTCAGCTTCATAAGAAAAAACATCTTTCACATTATCCTTTTTCAAAACATAATTCTGAAAGATTTTCTGCGGTTTGGTTTGATGAATTTTCTTTAATTCGTTGGAAAACGGAAACTTTAGAGTACGAGCAATTTTATAAGCAAAATTTTTAACGAGATCACCGGATTCCGTTGGCGGAACATAAACGACCAGATCGAATTGTTCATCTCCGAATTTATGCCTGAAAGCTCGCAAAGTCAGAACTAAGAGATGATTCGGGAAGTCTCCGCCATTCTCATATTTACAGCGATGAATAATTGTTCCCACATTGGAAAAACCGTAATATGATGCAGCGATTCCGTTGACTATATTGGAACTGTTCGTTTCAACTTCCAATTCGGGGTAGAAATTTTGCTGAAATTTTTGAATTCTTTCTTTCCAATGATCATTGGGAATATACTGAGGACTTCGCTGCAGGCAGTTATTACAATTATCACATTTCTTTACCGAATCATCTCCGAGATAACTACAGAGAAAATCCATCCTGCATTCAGTCGATTCGCAATAATTAACCATTTGTGAAAGTTCGTTCATCTTAAAATCGCGCAGTTTCTCAAACTTTTCGCTATTCAGTTTGGAAGCACCGAATTGATACTCGTATTTTTTATCGCGACCATACATAACTTCTCTGATAATTCCCTGGTCGATCAAATCCGCTCTGATCACTCGAACCTGTGTTTGCTTCAGATTTGTTCTCCTCATCAAACTCCATTCACCGAGTGGTTCTTTCTTTAATGCCTCTATAACTTTTTCATATTTTTTCAGCGAAGGGCGGCTGTTCTTAATGAAATGTTCCGGCAATTCTTTATCTTCGGGATTATACAAAAGGACAATATTTGTTGGCAATCCATCTCTCCCTGCTCTGCCTATTTCCTGATAATAATGAATAGGAGATTGCGGCATTTGCGTGTGAATGATAAACCGAATATCTGGTTTATCGATACCCATTCCGAGTGCATTCGTAGAAACGATACATTTCCAGCGATTTTCCTTTAAACCGTTCTCAATATTTTTGCGAGATTCGGAATCCAATCCTGCATTATAATTGGCAGCACTGACATTTTCCGATTGCAGCCAGGCAGCATACAAATCCGTATTTACTCTTGTTCCAGTATAGATGAGTCCGTTTCCTTCCTGTTTTTGCAGAAATTGCGACAGCCACGCCATTTTTGAGATTTCGTCATCTACTTTCACTACACTCAAATAAAAATTCTTACGCAGTAAATTTCCCCTGATCAGAGAAACATTTTTACCGATTTGTTTGATAATATCATCGGCAACTTTTGTGGTTGCTGTTGCAGTGGTTGCCAGTACCGGAAAGTTTTCAGGAAGCAGTCGAACCAAACTGATTATGCGCCTAAAAGCAGGTCGGAAATCGTGTCCCCAAACAGAAATACAATGTGCTTCATCGACTACAACCATCGAAAGATTCATCTTCCTAACCGCTTCCAACCACTGCTGATTTTCCTGTCTTTCCGGAGCGATATAGAGAATCTTTATTTCACCATTTACTGCTTTTTCGAGAATTTTCGTGTTCTCTTCCTGTTCCTGCTCGCTGTTTATACATTCGCAAGCAATCCCGATGGATTTTAAATATTTTACCTGATCTCGCATTAAAGCAATTAACGGAGAAAAAATGATCGTCATCCCCTTAAATTGGGTTGCCGGAAATTGATAACATAACGATTTACCGAAACCAGTTTTCTCGATTAAGAGAATTCTCTCACCCTTCATGATTCGCACGATTGTTTTCCATTGATCATCGTAGAAATGATGAATGTTGAATATTTTTTGAAGTTTTTGTTCCGCTTCAGTTCTATCCATAATCATAGACTATCCTATGTTTTTTGGGGCTTATTGTCACCTATAGTATTCTTAGAAGTTGTTGGAAATGAGTTATAAATCTTTTTTATTATTATATCAGCTAATTTACGATTATATGCTTTATCATCAGTTTTTGCACTTTTTTCAATCATAGATACTGAACCGACTTTTAGGAATTTGAAAAGATAAGGTTTTGCTTCATTAATTGTGGTTTTATCAAATTTAAAGTATATTAATGTTTTAAGCATAAATCTGTCATAGTATATTGATCCACAAGTTTTCTAGCATGCATCATACCGCTTAATCACACAGCGCCTTGTTATGTTTATATTTCATAAAAAATTATTCCTTTTACTAAATAGCTCTTTTGATTAAATCCTGTAATTCAATCACAATATCAGGTGTTCCCTTAATTTCACAAAGTGGTGCTAACTGTTCCATAATATAATGTGTATCAAGACTTTTGCCTTGCCGGAGTATTATTCCCTCAACATCCATCCAATCTTTTGTTCGATTGGCAAACGATTTTAAAATAATAAGATCTTCTGCTGAACAGGTTATCAATTTACAATCTGTATGGAAAGAAAATGCTGTCGCACGTTTGATCATTTGATCTTCAAATGGTATTCCCGAAAGTGAAATATCTATTGAAACTCTATTTGAAGTATACAATAAAAGGACTCTATTCGTAAACGCAAAATCTTCAGCATTAGTAATTCGAGATTTAAACTTTTTCAATAGAGTTTTAATATACTTCTCTTCATTTCCAAATCCACATAACAAGCAAAGGTCTATATCTTGAGTCATTCGTATTTCACCCCAGCGAAGTACTGCTAATCCCCCTATAAAACAAAATGGCCAATTCCTTTTTTCTAAGGTTTCTTGAAATTCTAATCCTGCTATAAATAGTGAATTTATTGGCTCTACTCTTTTGCTATCAGTCATGTTTTTCGTCCATCTTTTTTATATAGTTTCATAAATATCTTCTGTTGCTCAACTAAGCCACTACTTAATCGGAGCTTACGATGTTCAAATGCATATTGTAACATCTCATTAAGAAGCACTAGATTTTGACTATAATAATCAGTTGCTCTTAATTCGTTTATTTTTATTCTATATAAAGCAAGTTCTGCTTTCTCCCAGGTCTCTATCCATTTTTCAATTTTTTTTCTTTTGGAATCTTTCATTTAAAATATTCTCTAACTAATTACTTAAATGTTCAGGGCATATTTTATACATCATACTTCTAAAAAATCTCATATCCTGCATAGTTTTACTCAGTATATTTCTCATTTTCATAACGGTTAAATCATATTTATCAATCATGTTTATTATCCAATAACATTGATAAAAATAAAATAAACATATTCATCGTCAATAAAAAAACTGCTTGATCGTGCAACAATACACTAAAAATCCGCCCTCACTTCCATCTTTAGCTGGTAGCGTGCATCAGACTGCGGATATTTTTCTAAATAATACTTTAGAAATCCTGTCACATACTTGCTGAATTTATAATCAAACTGTAGGGTTACTCTTGTGTTCAAGCCGGCACGTTTGCTGTAGAGAATATTGGCAAAGTAATCCGAGCCATCCCGCTCATTCTGCTGCAAATGAAGCTTTGCCGACAGGTGATATTTCGAACCAGCATTATAGACAAACTCCGGCTCGATCGTATATGAAGTTATCTTATAATCATCTGTCCCGTCAACTTTTGCACCATTTTCCATATCCATTGCAAGCAATGAAGAAACGATCATATTATAGCTGAATTTGTATGCAATATCCGTTGAAACTCCCCACACTTCTGAGTGCAAAAAATCCTCAGTTTGATAATTTGAAATAATGTCTGTATAAGATACCTCATTCTCAAAATTCCATTGCTTCACATTATAGAAATTTAGCGCAGCATTGTATGTATCCTGATCTAGTTCATCGAACTCATTTTGGTACCGATTATCTATCTTTTTTACCTTCTCATAAAGCAGACGCATCACGATCTTGTTCTTAACAATATTATACCAAAGCTGCTCCTTATACCGCTGATAACCGTAATCCGTATATTGCTTATTCATCAGAGCACTTGGTTTGAGGAGATAGAGATCCAGCTTATGCGGAGTGGTAGATTTTTCCTGGATCGCAATATCTGAACTGAATATAAGCTTGTCCAAAAGCTCGTTTATGCCTTTGTCTTTCAGTGTTATTGCCCTCGACGGATTAACCTGCACATTCCAATTCATTTGAAGCTCAGTGATCGGCTGCGGTGTCCCAACTATAGTGATCTTATAGTCATAGTCCCCATCCTCCTGATAAAAACCGAGACTGTCATACAATCCGTGTCCGTCCCCCACATAGATAAGCTCCTTCACTTTGGGATAAAGCTTGATATTCCCGATCTTGTAATTCACACGATTAGAAATACTTTTATTAATAAGATTAAAGGAAAGCTGCGAGTTCAGAAGGTCAAAGTTTGTATTGCTCTCTCCTGTAAGATATTGATTTGTTCTATGAGAATAATCTGCTTTGAAATTTGTTGTTCCCTTTTGGTAAGAAAATCCGGCTTTGTAGAGTTGTGCCTTTTTATAATCAAACCAGTTTATCTTTAAACTATCCACAAACTCCTGCTCATACTCAAGCGTTATCTCTGTATTCCAGAGCGCAGCCGAGAGTCCATAAAAATACTTTACGTTGCTGAACCCAAAATCAAGCGCTCCTTCATTAGTGAATTTCCTGTCCGAAAAACCGGCATTCATCTTCATAAAACCGATCTTATAATTCCCATCCAGGGAATGTGTTCTTTGAAGTAATTCTTCTTCAGCAGTACTCGAAGTAGATTCGTTCTCTTCATGGATATTTGAAAAGGTATAATTGATCGAAGGCAGGAAAAAGAGAGCGGGATTCTGCAAATAGGAAAATGTATTTGAAAAAGTCTGCTGGCGGGCAATATCCTGCATTTTTTTATCATAAAGCCGCACTTTGTTTGTTACCCATTTCGGAAGAGAGAATTCAATAGAGCCGCCATATTCTGAAACTGCTACAGTATCTTTTTCTATAAAATCAGAGGTTTGATACTGTTTCTTGGCAGATTCCACCCTTGCCAGAGAATGGAAATATTTGTCATGCGCCCGATAATACGCTGATGTCCTCACCTTACCTTTGGAGAAGACCGGCAGATTTAGATTTAATGAGTGGTAATGAGCAAAGCCGTTGTTGTGGTCATCATCGATTGTAGAAAAGCTATTTTGGTCAAAACTGGTGAACATTCCTTCTGAGATGAGTTCAAATTTTCCAAGTGCAACCTTTGCTCTGAAGTCAACATTGGTACGTTTTTCCGGGAAAGGAAGCTGTATCTCAGGCATGTACTCTCCATTACCTTCTCCAACCCACTCATATTGAATATATCCCGATTTATTATACGAACCATTTCCGGCTCCAACAAAGGAAAAACTCACAAGATAATTTCCTGTTGAATCGAAGCCCACATACACATAATGTGAATCCGATAGAATATAGTTCCCCTGCCCTACTGCAACAGAATCCACACCCGGGATGCGCGCCTTATCAGGGTCATTCCCGGCATTTTTTAATATCTCTTTCTCTTCCTCTGTAAGACTGAAATTCAGCGGATTTTCTTTATCATCATTGTTGCTCAGAATTTTCAAAGAGATGTCAACTGCATCATCAAAAAATGCAATATCGCCTGCTCCGAGATAAAAATTACTTCGATACTCTTCCGCTGTGTACTCATAATCAGCAATTATGTAGGATTCCTCAGTAATAATGTTATTATTCTGAAAAATGACCGACCCCTCATTATAATCGATGAAATAGTCCTCACCGCGAGTAAGCAATGTTCCGTTTAGATATATTTTCTCTGTTCCCGAAAGCACGCGCACATTTGAGCTGTTCCTGCCCGGTAGATAATATGGTCCCTGAATTCCTTCTGTTCCGTAAAAAGAATGGCTTTTAAAGTCCCCGTTTGAAACTGCTGCAGAGCCATTTACTTTTTGAGGTCCATTCCACTGAAAGGTTACACCTTCCAATTTGTAATCATAATTTGCATAATACGTATTATCGAAACGAGCAAAGAAATCACCGAACTGCAAGCTGTAATTCCCGGAATATACTTTGATGAACATCTTATCAAACTCGCTGAGCTTCTTTGTCGTACCTTCTGTGGAAATTGGGGTTGTATTATCAGATAGTTGTGCTTTGATGAAAACATTTTTGGACAGCTCTCCATCCACCTGCAAATACAAGGATTGATCAAGATCCATATCCTGCTTATTGCCCAAAGAAAGTGAAAAGCTCTTGCTTCCGGAAATATTCAGGTTGGTTGAAGTATCATATTTTTGTTTCTGGGTTGAGGATTGTTTTTCCTTTGATCTCGGCTGTAAAATATTTTCCTGCTGTGTATATTGCTGAAAGGAGTAGAGCAGACTTTTGGGGAAGACCTTGAAGGCGATCTTAACTCTTTCTCCGGATTTGAGCTCTTTTAAAAATGAAACAACGCCCAGCACATAATCGATGGAATAATCTTTTCCTTTATTTAGGATTGAATCTTGATAGCTGACTTTTTCAGAATCATTTATGATATGATCGTACCCAAGCTCATAATGTGTTTTTTCAAGTTCGATTGTGATGATACTGCTCTTATCGAGAATTGAGAATTCTTCTGCATGAAGTGTGTTGAACAGGCAGAAAATTATCAACAAAAAAAAGATTGGTCGAATAAAGTGCATTCCCTCTAATTCTTAGGTAAAATGAGTGCTAATACTATATAGAGAAATATTCCGGCAGCAAAGTATAATCCAAGCAATAAAAATATGATCCTAACAATGCTTACATCCATATTAAAATGCCTTGCAATTCCTGCACACACACCAAAAATAACAGCATTATCCATATCTCTTGTAAGATGATTATCATCTTCTTCATCAACAATGATCTCAACTTCATCTTCAAATTTGCGGGGTATGATCAATGCAGCAATAATATAAAGGAAAATTCCTGCTCCGCCAAAAATGGTGAAAATGACCCAAATCACACGGATCAAAGATACATCCACATTGAGATATTCGGAAAGTCCGCTGCATACACCTGCGATCTTTCCATTCCTGGTATCACGATATAAAACTTTATTTGCTTTCATGAGTTTCTCGCTTTCTTGTTGAAAGATAAATTATATTTCTCAATTCTTCTATATTTTTTGCATTGAACCACCGCTTGTCAAAATTATGCTCTTTCACGATATGAGCTATGGACATGAGAGCACGTAAATGAAAATTGCGTTCATCCATCGAACCGATCAGAACAAATATTGTATGAACAGGTGGTTCACCCTTTTCAAAATTTATACCATCCTTGCAGCGCACAATAAGTATATCAAATTTTTTCTCACCTTTTACAATAATATGAGGTATCGCAAGTCCGGGTTCAAGAATTGTCGATGACTGCTGCTCCCTTTCAATGAACAGGCTATGAAGTTCTTGAGACGGGATGTTCAACCGCGATGAGAGATTCTCTGATACAATGTTGAAAAATTCCTCCGCTTCTATTGAGTGCTCAAGATCAAGAATAATTGCAGATTTCACTATTTTATCAAACCTGTCCTCAATAATATCATCACGTCTTATAAGGATATCTTTGAGCTCATCGGCAAGGGTACTGCTTGAGATTTTTTTATTCGTGATCCGTTCAACAATATGCACCAGCGCAGACTTTCTTTGTACTCTCATGCGCACGTAAAAAACATACCAGGCAATACAAAGTATGATAAAAAAGGCAGTTATGATAAGCGGTACAGCGCCCATTTTAAAAATAAGAAAAGCGTATATGATGATCGCAATAATCTGTAACCACGGATAGAAAGGTGCTCTGAAGGAGGGTCTGTATGTGTCGATCCGGCTTTCTCTCATCACGATCAGCGCAACGTTCGTGTACAGGAATAGAATGATCTTCATGGTTGATGCTGCCTTTACGAGATTCTCAAAATTCAGGAAAGCGATCATTATTATCATAAATGCTGCTGTAAGTATAATTGAGATAATAGGTGTTTGGCTTTTTTTACCAATTCTTCCCATAATGGCAGGAACTAATCTATCTTTGCTCATTGCAAGTGGAAATCGGGATGCAGAAAGGATACCGGCATTGGCTGTTGAAAAAAATGCAAATAGTGCCGCAATCGACAGGATGATCATGCCAACTCGTCCGAGTACGATCTCCCCTCCTTGGGAAATTGGTGTAAGAGAATTAGCCAGTTTACTTGCATCAACCACACCCACAGTA
>JACKQG010005975.1_pt1 | contig 13127 bp, 13 predicted proteins | sample 8237621 | NCBI WGS metagenome assembly JACKQG01 (sample SAMN15677084, study PRJNA649215) | marine metagenome | biome: marine; feature: Black Sea; material: saline water; isolation source: suspended particulate matter (SPM) from the Black Sea western gyre | collected 2013-06-09/2013-06-10 | depth...
TAAGTAGCGGCGCAGGGACTCGAACCCCGGACACCCGGATTATGATTCCGGTGCTCTAACCAACTGAGCTACGCCGCCTGACAAGGGTGAAATTTATTAACACCCTCGATACAGCACCAAAACTAATTTACACGATTTTCAAGTAAATTATACACTAATCGAACCGCTACTCCAGTTGAACCAATTTTAGGTTGATAAGCTGGTTTTTTAGGACCCCATGCTGTACCTGCAATATCAAAATGAACCCATGGTGTATCACCTACAAATTCTTTTAAGAATGATGCTGCAGTGATTGTTCCTGCTAATCGACCATTTCCAATATTTTTGATGTCGGCAAAATCAGACTTAATATCATCTGTGTATTCATCCCATAGTGGTAGTTCCCATGATCGCTCACCAGTAGCCTTACTCGATGCTTTAACTTCATTCATCAAATCTTCATTATTGCCAAGTAAACCGGTAGCCTTATCTCCCAATGCAATCAATACTGCACCCGTTAGTGTTGCAAAATCTAACATTGCAACTGGAGAGAACTTATCATTCACATAAGACAACACATCTGCCAACACTAAGCGACCTTCTGCATCTGTATTTAGTACTTCGATGGTTTTACCATTATATGCAGTAACGATATCTCCAGGGCGTTGAGCGTTTCCATCAGGCATATTTTCAGTGGCACCAATTGCAAAAATAACATTAATGGCTGGTTTCAATTCTGCAACTGTTTTCAACAAACCCATCACTGCCGCACTGCCACACATATCATACTTCATATCACCCATATTATGTGATGGCTTGATTGAGATGCCGCCTGAATCAAAGGTTACCCCCTTACCCACTAAGGCAAATGGTTTATCTTCTTTTTTTCCACCATTGTATTCAACAATAATCATCTTCGCGGGAACTTTACCTACAGAACCTTGTGCCACGCCATAAAAGGATCCAAGACCCATTTTTTGAAATTCACTTACATCAAAAATAGTAGATTTCATTCCAGCTGATTTTGCAATTTCTTCGGCTTGACTGGCCATGATTTCTGGTGTAATCTCATTTGCTGGATGATTACCTAAATCTCGTGCGTAAGCAACACCATTTGCGATAACTTCACCTTTAGAAATAGATGATGCATCAACATCACCTAAAATATTAACTGTATTTAATGTATGCGGGTCTTTCTTTTTAGATTTGTAATCTAAAAATTCGTATGCACCCAACACCAAACCTTCAGCAAATGCCTGAGCAAAATCTGATTTGTTAAGACCAAACGATTTCCCATCAACTGAAAAACTTTCTAATTTCATTGAATTAGCGTAGGCAGAAATTTTGGAGGCTAATGCACGAACTCCATCAGAAGTTAGCTTTTCATCTTTACCTAATCCAAAAACTGAAACTCGCTTTGTTAAATTATCACCATAAGTGTGAACCATTTTGCCACTTTCCCCTGTAAAAGATTCAAGTGAAACGGCTGAACTGACAATGTCATTCAAACCTGAATCTAATCCATGTAGAGAACCACCTTCTTTTTGACCTAAAACCAATAAATCTGTGCTTAATTTAATTAATGAATCTGATAGGACATTAATCGATTTGATAGAAACCATAAAAACTCCATTATTTTTGCGAAAATTAGTATTAATTGTAGTAAAATTGAGACCGAAATTTATCCCTTATTTCTACTCGGAAACAAGATTAACAATATGGAGAATGTAAATGAAATTTGAAGGCATGCTAAAAGATAATGCTTTACAAGGCAAGACTATCTTAATAACTGGGGGCGGAACTGGCCTGGGTAAATCAATTGGGAAATATTGTATAGAATTAGGTGCCAATCTAATTATCACCAGTCGTCGTCAAGAAGTATTAGATGAAACAGCCCATGAATTTTCACAGTTAGGTGACGGTGATGTTTTAGCCATCTCTTCAGATGTACGTAAAGTTGAAGACGTAGAACGCGTACTCAAAACATCATTAGATAAATTTGGTAAAATTGACTGTCTTCTTAATAATGCCGCTGGAAATTTCATTTCTCCCACTGAACGGCTCACCCCTAAAGCATTCGATGTTGTGGTTGATATTGTGCTCAAAGGAACTTACAATTACTCACTCTTACTTGGGCAACATTGGATTAAAGAAAAACAGGCCGCTTCAATATTAAATATTGTAACCACTTACGCATGGACAGGGTCAGCTTTCGTAGCACCATCTGCAGCAGCAAAAGGAGGCGTTTTAGCCCTAACACGATCATTGGCTGCAGAATGGGCAAAATATAATATTAGAAGTAATGCCATTGCGCCAGGGCCATTCCCCACAAAGGGTGCGTGGGATAGACTATTTCCTAAACCTATTTCAACTTTCATTAATTTTGAAAAATCATTACCCTTAAAACGGTATGGAAATCACCAAGAATTGGCTAATCTTGCTGCATATTTATTATCAGATTATGCCGGTTATTTTAATGGTGAAGTGGTCACTATTGATGGTGGTGAATGGATTCACAATGCTGGCGAATTTAATAAGCTTGAACGCGTACCCAAAGCATTATGGGGACTCATCGAACGTGCCACTCGAGGCAAAAAGAAGAAATAACCAATCGTCATTTAACTAAAGGGAAAATATGAAAAACTCAATTTCAAAAACTAATCTGAATAAATTTAATAAAACATTTAGCACAAATAAATCTGCTAAAATTTCACGGAATGCATTGGTGCGTAGTGATATTAATAATATCGCCATGGACTGGGATGGCTTTAGAGCTGTGGACCATACCTATTCGGATGTGGTATCCAATGAAATGGCAAAAGTAACCAATCAGAAAGCATCGGGACGATGCTGGGGTTTTGCAGGCTTAAATCTCATGCGACTGTCTTTAGCCGAAAAATATAATCTTTCAGATTTTGAATTTTCTCAAAATTATTTCATGTTTTGTGACAAGTTGGAAAAATCGAATTACTTCCTTGAAAATGTTTTTAAAACATTTGATCAGCCCTACGAAAGCCGACTCATGATGCATCTTCTAAATGACCCCGTTCAAGATGGTGGCCAATGGGATATGTTCGTAAATCTTATCGAAAAGTATGGTGCACTCCCCCAATCAGTCATGCCGGAATCTTATCAAAGTAGTAAGTCTCGAATGATGAATGGATTCTTAACCAGAAAACTCCGTGAGTTTGCGTGGATTTTGAGAGAAATGAATGCAAAGGGGGCAAAACTAACTGAGCTCCGAAAAGAAAAAGAATCTATGCTTTCAACTATATATTCTATGTTGTGCATATTTTTAGGGAATCCGCCTGAAACCTTTGATTGGCAAGTAAAAGATAAGAATAAAAAGTTGATTCGATTCACGGGCTTAACTCCCTTAGAATTCTGTAAAAAACATGTGAATGTAGACTTGCATGAAAAGGTTTGCTTGATACATTCACCCATGTCAAATAAAAAAATAAATCAACATTATACCGTGAGCTATTTAGGCAATGTTGTGGATGGTCAAATTATCAGCTATGCCAATGTTGAAATGGATGATATAAAAAGAGCCACGGTAAAATCTTTGAAAAATAATGAAGCCGTTTGGTTTGGCTGTGACGTGGGCAAAATGTTCCATCGAGATTTGGGTGTGATGGATGTGAATCTTTATGATTACGAATCTGTATTAGGTACCGAATTTGGAATGGACAAGGGAACCCGCTTAGAATATGGTGACAGTATTATGACGCATGCCATGCTCTTTACAGGGGTAGATTTAGTAAAAAATCAACCCACTAAATGGCGTGTTGAAAATAGTTGGGGAGATAAAGGCGGTAAAAAAGGCTACTATCTCATGACGGACAAATGGTTTGATGAATATAATTTTGAAGTAATAATTGATAAAAAATATTTACCCAAACGAATATTAGATATATTCAATCAAGAGCCAGTGGCACTGGACCCATGGGATCCAATGGGATCATTAGCTAAGTAGAACTATATAATTTTTTATGCATTATGAAATAATATATAAAGCAGCCGATTCTCATGAAGCCCATTTTATTCAAGGCATATTAAAAAAATATTCAATAGAATCTAAACTTATAGGAGAAAATTTATCTATAGGTGTTGGTGGACTTCCTGTTGATGTGTTGCAAGTGGATATTTTAGTTCCCAACGATCAAATAAAGAAATCTGAAATTATTATATCTAATTATGAAAATAATTTATCTTTGGATGAAAGTAAAGAAAATTGGGAGTGTACTTCTTGTAAGGAAATCAACCCTCCTTCTTTTGAAATATGCTGGAATTGTAAGGAATAATTGTTAAATGAATAATCAATCACTAAAAGCTACGTTATATGAAATAATATTTGAATCCGATACACCTGCCGGTAAAAGGTTTGATGTTCTCCTCATAATCAGTATTCTCTTAAGTGTTATTATTGTGCTTTTAGATAGCGTGCAATTTTACAATAATAAGTATGGAGATATTCTCTATATGATGGAGTGGGTTTTTACAATTCTCTTTACTATAGAATATTTCCTCAGAATTTACTGTATTAAAAAATCCTTATTATATACTCGAAGCTTTTTTGGAATTATCGATTTACTCTCAATCCTTCCTACCTATATTAGTATATTTATTCCAATTAGCAGATACCTAAGTGTTATTCGGATTTTAAGGGTATTAAGAATCTTCAGAATACTGAAATTGATTCTTTTCATCGGGGAAGCTAACCTTTTAATGGAAGCACTCAAATCATCAAGACGTAAGATCACCGTGTTTTTATTTTTCATTCTCACACTGGTTACCATCATTGGGTCTATAATGTATTTAGTGGAAGGGGAAGCCAATGGGTTCACCAGTATTCCACGGAGTATTTACTGGGCAATTGTCACCATTACCACCGTTGGTTATGGAGATATATCACCCCAAACAGAATTAGGTCGACTTTTTGCTTCCATTACCATGATCATTGGATATGCAACCTTAGCCGTTCCAACGGGAATCATTTCTGCAGAATTTAGCACCATGAAACAAAAATTTAATAGTACAGTCTGTCCAGATTGTGCAAATGAAGATCATGAGGATGATGCAAAGTTCTGTAAAGTATGTGGGTCAATTTTATAACTATTATTAAATCCACATATCTTCATTAATAGTTAATTCACCTCCTGCATCACCTGTATTAATAACACCTCTCGGCTCAACTACTAAAATTTTACATTCATTTTCTGCGTAAGGCTTATGCTCAACCCCTTTTGGAACAACATACATTTCTCCTTTAGACAACTTTACTTCACTGTCTCTGAATTTGAGAGTCATTTCACCTTCAATAACTATAAAAGTTTCATCTGTATGTTTATGATCATGCCACACAAATTCACCCTTAATTTTAGCAAGTTTAAATTGATAATCATTCATCTCTGCAATTATTCGAGGAGACCAATGTTTAGCAAATTTTGAATACTTATCCTTAAAATTAATTTTATTGGATAACATATAATTTCCTTTAAAATATTAATAATTATTACACTATGGTTTGACAATTTCTAGCGAAACAGTCCCCTATATTATGATAATTATACTTGTAATGCTCATTATATCATATTTTTAGAGAGTATTTTCATGGGCATCATTTTGATCTAATCTTATATTCGGGTAATAACTTGACCTCTCACGATAACCTTTATCAAGTTCTCTTACATTAATTTTATCGGAAATAGATTTCCGAATAAAATCATATGCATCTATAAAATCAAAATCATGTAAATAGCCATCTTGCTGGCATTCTCCATCGACACCATAATTAACTATTTTTATTTGGATCTTAGTTCTTTGCCATTCTACCATACATCTATCGTACTTAATCTCTATAATTTCATCCTCGCTCATATCATCTGCTTTCCATCTTTTATATTCATCCTCATTTAAACATTCTTCAAATCTATCTTCATCCATTGTACTGTGATATTCTAATGCCAAACCATTACTAGAAATTTGAGAAAATAATATTTTTAATGTTAATTCATGCTCAGTCATATTGACTCCCTATTTAACTTTTTGCTCATTTATTATTCCTATTGTCAAAATTTTCAGAGGAGATAGTAGTTAATAATAATTATATATGAAAATGGTAAAATCAATGAGTACTAAAAGAAACAAATTCAAATTATTTATCCTCTCGACCAAAAATAGCACAACTTGTAGGGGTCTCCCATAATTTCACAGAATGTAGTCGTAAACCTGTACCAAATGCATCATTGAATTGGCCATCTAATTCATTAAAAATATAAGCGGCCACATTCTCTGCGGTGGATGTAAACGGTACAATCACTGGCTTATGGCCCTCTGATTTTTTAAAGAAGTCTAATAGTTCAGTATCTTTTTCCCATACCATAAATGCATGGTCCAGTTTATCATGAATAAATGAATTGGCAATATTCTTTATATCGGCAAAATCTACCACCATTCCCTCTTCAGAGGCTCCTGATTCATTCACAATATCACCTTCTACACAAATTTCCGCTTTGTACCGATGTCCATGCAACCCTTTACACACCGATCGATGATTCAATACACGGTGTCCCATATCCCACTGGATTATTTTTACAATTTTCATAATTATCCTAAATTTTCAATTTTAATATCAATTTTATATCCACGTCTTTCGGCTTCTTTCTGGAAGTATGCGCCACTCATGGCATTCTCAACTGAGATTGCACCTGCCACCAATTCACCCTTCGCAATGCGAATCGCCATTATGGACGCATGCCAACCGGTCCATTTCTCCATGGCATAAAATCCATTTTCTGCATCAAAATATTCTAATGTTTCAACAACTGCTTTTGTAGGCTTCCCATCCATTTTGCCAACGGCTTCCGTTCGCATAATACAAACATCTTCTTTGGGGTTCGCATTTAATTTTGGCTCTAACAATTGATGGTAAAACTCTCGAGGAATAATCTTCATATCATTAAATTCAACCGCTTTTAAATCAAATAGTCCCAATTGTCGAAATGCAATCATTTGTTCCCAATGACCAAAATATCTCAACGTTTTATTCTCTAATGTTTTCAGTTTACCTTCAAATGTCCATGGCATGGTTGATAAACCACCTGAAGTTACTGCTGCTTCTAAATCGCCAATTTCTCCACCGAATGATAATACTTCCACGTCATCAAAACAGGGAACTTCAACAACCTTTCCATCGCGGATAAAAAATGCGTCTCCATCATATTCGTTGGTCAATCCATTAATATTAAAAAATGATGCATAATTCCATGGCTCAATTGGATTAAGGGGCAAGCCTCCATCCCAAATACGAACATGTTCTGGCGTATCAAGCTGCTCCATTGCCAATAAGGCCATGGTTACATTCATGCCAGGACCCATTCCACAATCGGGAACAATAACAATGCCACTATTTTCAGCTTCATTGCTTCGATTCAACTGTGCTTGAACAATGCCAGTATGTCCGCCCAGATCAACCATAGAGGTTGAGGACTGAATGGCGAAATCAGTCACTTTTGTATTCAAATGATATGGCACCGCACTGATGAGCACATCAACGTCTTGCAATAAATCTACCATTTGATTTTGGTCATTCACATTTACTTGAGCCGCCATTACTATATCTGTATTTAGTAATTCTCTATTACGTTGAGCGGATGCTTCGGCTTGGTTCAAATCTATATCGGCAATTATTACCTGAGATGGATTTCCAAATTTAACTAAATCATAGGCAATTGCTGTACCCTGACGACCTCCCCCAAGTACACAAAATTTTGACATATTACATCCTTCTTTTATTAAATCGATTGACTTAAATTACTGATGCTTTATCCATGATAAACATGATAAAATTATATAGCTGCATAAAAAAATATATCTAAATGATATATTTTAGTCATAGCTCAAATTCAGTTAAATAATTGTTTTTACATCACTTATAACCATATCAACCATATTTGGTATGATAGTTGAATTTAAATAGGCTTAAACAAAGAAAAGAGAAATTATGAAAAAAATATTATCAATAGTAGTGTTAGCTTCTTCAATTTTATTGAGTAGTACAAATCCATGGGGTGGAATATCCGTTTCAACCGCTGATAATTTGGATGCCACTTCCATGAATCCTGCAGGCTATGGTATTGACCGTGGAGAACAATCTGGATTTTTTATTCCCATTAATGAGGATAACCCATTTTCAATCCATTCTGCGGCAAGAGGTGATGGTTGGGGCTATTCATTATTTTATGTTGAAAATGATGAAATATTTAATCCATCAGATGGAAGTATTGGCTTTGGTACTAAAATATTTAAAAATACCTATCTAGGAATTTCATGGAATAAATATCATACCCTCAGTATTGGTGGATTATTGCGACCCTTTAATTTTTTATCTTTCGGAGACAATCTCACCGTTTCTGAAGAACTGGATTATATTCATTCTTATCGTGCTGGACTCTCTTTTCGACCATTTCTCAAACATCGTTTGACAGTGGGTTCAGATGTAATGTTCACAAATAATGGTGATGACAGTTTTAGCAAAGCCACCATCCTTCCATTTGCATCAATTCAGCCTGTTGATGGAATTAGCCTCTCATTTTCTGGAATGTTGGATGAGAATAACAAATTTGAAGATATGAATATAAATCTATCCCTGAATGTAGGACATGGTGGTGGATATATATCTTCTTCTGATAATCAACTGGGTATTGGATTTACTACTTTTGAACAACAAGATGAATCCATATTCAATATTAAAAAGAAAAATCATAAAAACTATGTTCGCATGAAACTTGAAGGGAGTTTTATCGAAGAAAAACCACGAAAGGTATTTGGATTTGATTTCAGTTCAATCCTCCCTTTTTCATCTCCCCAAAGAAGAGGAACACAATTAAGAACATGGTTGGATGAAATTAATGAACTAACTGAAAGTAACGATGTTGATGGACTTATTATCGACATGGGCTCAGTGAGTGCAGGTTTTGCAAAACGAAATGCCATGCGTCGTGCACTCCAATCCTTTAAGGATTCTGGCAAAAAAATTATTGTTTTCGCAGAATATGGAATCTCAAACATGAGTTACTTTTTAATTTCCATGGCTGATGAAATCTATATGCCCCAAATGACGGATGTGCAGTTAAAGGGTTTGGGTGCCAATATTAGTTTTTACCGCGGATTATTAGATACACTATCTATTGTGCCTGAGGTTTTTCGAGTTAACTATGATGGAAAATCATATAAGACGGCAGGTGATTCATTTTTAAATCATAAGATGTCAGATGAAATGCGCGAAAATTATTCAGAATTATTCGAAGATTTATATGCCGTTTTTGTAAATGGAATTTCTGAAGGTCGTGGATGGGAAGCTGAACATACAAAAGATATAATCAACAATGGTCCTTATATCATTACTCAAGATGCCATTGATGCTGGCTTGGTAACCTCAACAATGTATCCAGATGAATTTGAAGAATATGTTGATGCATTAAACGATAAAAAATCCACTATCACTAATTGGAATGACATTGATCGATCTGATGAATATGTACATGAATGGGCACCCAAAGAAAAAGATAAAATTGCAGTCATTTATGCAGTGGGTGGAATTCAATCTGGCAAAAGTAACCCTGGCCCTGGCGGGTCAACCGTTATGGGTGACAAAACCTTAATGAAGGCCATAAAATCTGCTCGAGAGGATAAAAGTGTGAAAGCAATTGTTCTACGAATTGATAGTGGTGGTGGCTCAGCCTTGGCATCTGACCATATGTGGAGTGAAATTATTAAAACTACAAAAACGGACACATCCAATGTTAAGCCTTTTATTGCATCCATGTCAGATGTAGCCGCTTCTGGTGGATACTATATTGCCTGTGAAGCAGATTCAATTTTGGCGGATGAGGCAACTATTACTGGTTCAATTGGTGTGATTGGGTTTCGAATGAATTTTTCTCAATTAAAAAAACGAATTGGGATAAATCAAGAACGATTATCATTTGGTGAAAATTCTAATTTCATGTCCAGTGGAAGATTAATTAATGATGACGAATATGAGCGGTTACAAGGAGCTATCGATGATGTGTACAATCGATTTAAGACACGTGTAATTGAAGGTCGAGATAATCTCACTGAAAATGATGATTTAGATGATGTTGCCTTAGGGCGAGTCTTCTCTGGAAAAAGAGCCAGCGAACTAAGCCTAACACTGGTGGATAAATTAGGTGGGCTACATGAAGCCATTGAAGTGGCAAAAAATAGTGCTAAAATTGTAGGTGACGTAGAAATTGTTGAATATCCTCGAAAAACCAACGAAGGCCTACACGAATTTAAAAAACATTTTGGTGGTAATGTAGAACAACAAATTACTGATTTCCTTCCAGAGGCCATTCGAAGTGATTGGGAATACCTCCGTTCAATTGAAGGACTTATGGATGAAAACACACTTATGATTCTCCCTTATAAAATAGAAATTGATTAGTGAGCTCCCTCATTTGGATAATTAGGTAATAATTAGTAATTTTAGTCATGAAATATTTTGGATTAATACTTATTAGCATACTTACTTTGGGATTCGGGCAAGATCGCTCTACCATATTCAATGCGGGACCTCCCACAACTCAAGAAGGTTTCCTCCTTACAAATGATGGAGGAAATGGGACTGTGGTGGCAGATCGATTCCATGTAGCAAATGACTATGTATTAGAGGCATTTTATGTATGGCTTAAATTGGTGGATTCTGAATCAGGAAGTGTAAACGTAAAATTACATAATGATTCTGATGCCTCCCCTGGGGATATTATTTATTCATGGGATATCGAACTTGATCCCCTTGACACTTTTTTAGATGATTACCTCATCCTTACGGTTGGTGAATGTCATGCCATGTACGGTGATAACGACTATTGGCTTTCAGTGACAGTAAATGAACCAGGTGTTCAAGTACTCTGGGGCAACTCACCTTATCAATTTTATTATGCATCAACCTCTGCAGATTTAGGCACTACATGGGCATCCCCAGTTCAAGGGTTTGTGGGCGCCACTAAAATTTATGCTGAGCAAATTTTTTACCCTGGGGAAATTGATGGTCCTGCTGATTTAGGAGATGTAAACCTTGATGGTGTGGTTAATATTTTAGATATTGTACAAAATGTTAATTACATTTTAGGAAATTTAGAATTTACTGAAGAGCAACTGGTTCAAGCTGACTTTAACCAAGATGGCGGTGTAAATATTTTAGATATCGTTCAAACAGTAAATCATATATTATCGGGTGGAATTCAGTTCATGCCAAAATTCATGGCTGAAGATATTAACCCCAACTCTGAATATTTTGGACAAATAATTGGTCCCGATACATTTACTGGAGATATATCCTGTTACTACTTCGGGAAGGCTGGCTGAAGCATGTGCAGACACCGGTTCGGTGTCCTCAATGACTTACATAATGAGCTGGTTGCAGAAGGTATTAATGATATCCATTTTATGGGCATGAATGGTTTTCAATATCTGGATGACTCTAATGTGTGTATGATGTGTAGTGATCCTGATTTATGCTCAAACTGTGAAGATACTCGCCATCTTCCGTGGACACAAGATTTTGATGATGGTCTAAATTGTGCGGGCGATAATGTTGGGCTTTGTGAAGCGGATGATACTCTGGGTGATGTGTGGGATATGTGGGATGTAACGTTGCGGGATTTGGTTATTCTGGATAGAGATGGTCGTTATGTTACACGTATAAATTTAACGGCTACAAACCCTGACCCCAGTTCAACCTGTGGCCAAAATTATGATACAATTAAGGAACTGCTAATTTCTATTAGAAATCAATAAATTTAAATAAGACCAATTGTATCCTATTTAGGGAACACTGTAAATTTTGGGGCTGGATAAATTCACTATTCAGCCCTTTTTAATTTATAATAACGGAGAAATAATGCTCGTAACAAAACCGGCTCCTGACTTTACTGCAATGGCAGTAATGCCAGATAATAGCTTCAAAGAGATCAGCCTGGCTGATTACAAAGGCAAGAAGGTTGTTTTATTCTTCTATCCTTTAGATTTCACATTTGTCTGACCAACTGAATTGATCGCTTTCAACAACCGTATGGGTGAGTTTGAAAAGCGAGGCGTCCAAGTTCTTGGATGCTCTGTAGATTCACACTTTAGTCATCTCAAATGGAAAGAGATGGATGTAAATAATGGCGGTATTGGCAATGTTCAATATCCACTTATTGCGGACCTTGATAAGTCAATTGCGCGTAGTTATGATGTACTTTTGGGTACTAAAAACGTAACTGTATTTGATGAAGATGATGAAGTTCAAACATCTGTAGGTGGTAAAGTTTCTCTTCGTGGGTCTTTCCTGATTGATGAAGAAGGCGTGGTTCGTCATTCTGTTATCAATGATTTGCCATTGGGACGTAACATTGACGAAATGCTTCGTACTGTTGATGCACTTGCATTCCATACCGCAAATGGTGAAGTTTGCCCCGCTGGTTGGAAAGATGGTGATTCTGGAATGACACCAAGTCATGAAGGAATGAAATCATACGTGGCTGATAACGCAGAGAATCTCTAAATTATTCTCAATTAAATAATATTGGGGAGCATAATTTGTTCCCCTATTATTTTTAGTTTGCGGGGTTAAAAAATAGACCTAAATTTCCCCGCTTTAAAAACGACTCATTCATGGCAATTTATGCCAAAATTAGACGTTATTCGGAGGGGTGGACAGCGGCTGTCAAGTAGTCTTGAAAACTATCGCCCTACTGGGGTTGCAGGTTCGAATCCTGTCCCCTCCGCAATGGAGAGTTGGCAGAGCGGTAATGCAGCGGATTGCTAATCCGTCAACCCTTTATAGGGTTGCAAGAGTTCAAATCTCTTACTCTCCGCTCGAGAAAATAAAAACCTCCTCTTAAATGAGGGGGTTTTTTGTTACCCTAATAAATACCTCCTAAATATAAAGTAATAGCAGATATTATTAAATATTGCCAACAGAGATGGGATACAGGCGGGATACCCATACCCCCCAGTCTTGGCTACACCCCCCTCGCATATATATCAGCACCCACTCTTACATCACAAAGGGAATTTGAATAGACCTTAAATACGTGTAAATTTTACTATTCAATAAAGGTTAAATATGAAGAAAT